>Ga0114978_10000279_pt1 | contig 43150 bp, 44 predicted proteins | sample S_140212_EF_Meta_FD_87027 | JGI IMG/M metagenome (GOLD analysis project Ga0114978, IMG submission 87027) | Freshwater microbial communities from Lake Simoncouche, Canada to study carbon cycling - S_140212_EF_MetaG | ecosystem: Environmental > Aquatic > Freshwater > Lake | place: Lake...
AATCTGTGTTAAATTAACTTTAGAGTTTCTGATTATTTTTAAAAAAAGTCGTTGGCGTCGTATCCAAAAGTAATTGATTAAACATTAATTACTTTAGGAATCACCTCACTATTTGTTACCGATTCTTTGCCTTTTTTATTGGTCCAATCAACAAGCCATCGCTCGCCTTTTTCTGGACTGAATTGCCAAACCACATGATTAACAGTTTGACCCGTGTTGAGGCGGTTGTCTTTGATAGAGTAATAATCCAAATTGGTTTATTTAAAAAACTTTGTTCCTATATCCAAAGAGATCGAATCCATAGGCTCAAAGCTAAGGTTGTAATAGTCTTGAAGATTGGTGCGACTAAAGCCTAAGATGGAATAAACCTTATCCCCCATTTAATGGTTGATTGCTAAGTTTGTAAATCCTTTGGATGCAATTTGAACTGAGGGTTTGATGTGACCCAAATGCGCATCAAGCCTATATTCATATCCTGCGCGTACTTGTTTGAAATGCTCGGGGCCCTTGTAGTATCCTAATGAAGTAATGTGATCGGTCCTGAATTTGCCCTGAGGTTGAGGTCTGTGCCGTTCGTGTTGTTAGAGTTAGCCAAAAAGGTCGGTGTCAATTTATAAAATACCTCTTCCGTATTTTCATTGTCCGTATGAGCACTTTCAGAGCATTGAATGAGAAAAATGAGTAGGGGTGAAACAATTGATTTGTAGCTTTTCATGACAAGAGGATTTATTGGGTATATTTGTATTCAAATAAATTATTAATATAATCATAAATTGCTTAATTTAAACCTGGAGTTTTTCTTATGTCCTTGTTTTTTAGTGCGATGTGGCATGCTTGGGTCGGTAGTTTTCATCCCAAAATGATTGGCTTATCTTTTTTGCCTTTGATATTGATGGTGGTACTGACTCTTGGTGGTGGATATTTTTTATGGGAGCCTGCGCAAGCCGCTTTGCGCGGATGGATGCTTCAAATGCCCGAGCCTTGGTTGTTGAACTATCTCCACCCTTGGTTTTTACAAGCGCTTCAACATATTTTTATTCCAACATTGATCATTGTGTTGATCACACCTGTGTTGGTGATCTTTGCACTTTTAATCGTGTCATGGTTTGCTACGCCTTGGGTGGTTCAACATGTATCCATTCAAAATTTTTCAACTCTTGAAAAAAAACAAGGTGCGAATTGGTTTCACAGCATCGGCTGGTCGGTGTTTTGCACCTGTGTTGCCGTTTTCTTTCTATTGATCTCTTTGCCACTGTGGTTGATTCCGATGCTCGCTTTTTTTATACCTGCACTCATTATTGGATGGCTCACTTATCGAATTATTTTTTACGATTGTTTGTCTTCACATGCGTCAAGCGAAGAAAGAAAAATTTTATTTGAGCAACATCGATATCCATGTTTCATGATCGGCATCATCAGTGGTGCAATGGGTACGATACCAGGCATATTGCTTTCATCATCATCCATGTTGGCCGCTTTGTTTTTGGTCATCGTTCCAATTGCAATTTGGCTTTACACCTGGATTATGATTTTTACGGTTCTGTGGTTTGTTCACTATGCATTAACAGCATTGCATCAACTTCGCATTGTTCCAACGATTTACCCCAGCGACAACGTCATTGATATTTAAAAGTTAAAATTACCAGATGACCAATACACAAGACCAACTTCAAACATTCGGACTCATCATCGTTGGCGATGAAATCATGTCGGGTAAACGTGCCGATAAACACTTGCCCAAGTGCATAGAAATTTTAGCCAAGCGCGGTTTGGAATTATCTTTTGCCGAGTATGTGGGTGACTCACCCGATCGGATCACTCAAACATTAGAGCGTGCCTTTGCGCAGTCCAATATTGTTTTTTCTACGGGTGGTATCGGTGCTACACCTGATGATCACACGCGTCAATGTGCTGCCAAGGCTTTGGACCAAGAATTGAAATTACATCCGCAGGCAGAATTATTAATTCGAGAACGCATGCAAGACACGGCTAAAGAGCAGGGGATTGCTTATGAGCCCGATCGCCCCGATAACATTCATCGACTCAACATGGGTGTATTTCCGCTAAGCGCTCAAATTATTCCCAACCCTTACAACAAAATTCCTGGCTTTACTTGTCAAGGAGTAAAAGGAATTGTTCATTTTGTGCCTGGTTTTCCTGTGATGGCTTGGCCCATGATGGAATGGGTTTTAGATGCTTACTATCCGCATTTGTTTGTCAAAGATCAGTGGCTCGAAAAGTCAGTGATTGTTTTTGGTGCCATGGAAGCTTCCCTCACTCCACTGATGGAAAAACTCGAAAAACAATTTTTTGGGATTAAAGTTTTTAGCTTGCCAAGCGTGGACCACCCCGAGTTTGGTCGCCATATAGAGCTTGGCGTCAAAGGAGAGCCGCAGCTGGTCGACAATGCGTTTATTTCGATGAAACAGGGCTTGCTCGAATTTGGTGCAAAATTAGGCCCCGAATTGGTGCGGTAATTAGTATGCACTATAATAGTGCAAAAAATGAATTGGCATATAACTGATAAAAACACTTCAATTCCAGCGGTTTGGCTGATTATTGATGGTGATTTTGTCAGTTATAGCGATTCCGAGAGGCACAATACACGGTTACGCGGTGTGTGAAGCGGCCCATCTTAGATGGCACAAAATCTGCTCAGCATATCAAGTACAAACACTTTTTCTAACACCTATCCTCAGGAGATTTTGATGGCCAAAACCGTCGCTGATGTCATGAAGCTTGTGACTGACAACGAGCTTAAATTTGTAGATTTTCGATTCACCGATACACGCGGCAAAGAACAACACGTGAGCGTGCCTATTTCTGCATTCAGTGAAGATAAATTTTCTGAAGGTCACGCATTTGATGGTTCATCCATCGCAGGCTGGAAGGGTATTGAAGCGTCTGATATGTTGTTGATGCCTGATGCAAATTCAGCATTCATCGATCCGTTTTTTCAAGAGCCCACATTGGTTTTGTCATGTGACGTATTAGAGCCAGGCGACGGCAAATCTTACGACCGAGATCCACGATCAATTGCAAAACGCGCTGAGGCTTATCTCAAATCATCTGGCATTGGCGACACAGCTTACTTTGGACCCGAGCCTGAGTTCTTTATTTTTGATAACGTCACATGGGGCAATGAAATGTCTGGTTCGTTCTTCAAGATTGACGAATACGAAGCACCATGGAACAGCAGTGCCAAACTCGAAGGTGGTAACCGCGGACATCGTCCAACTGTTAAGGGCGGATATTTCCCCGTTCCTCCCGTTGATAGCACACAAGATATGCGCGCCGAGATGTCTTCTATTCTTGAAGAAATGGGTATTCCTGTTGAAGTGTTCCACCACGAAGTGGCGGGCGCTGGTCAAAACGAAATCGGTACCAAATTCTCAACTTTGGTTGAGCGTGCCGACTGGACACAAAAGCTCAAGTATGTGGTTTGGAACGTAGCCAATGCCTATGGCAAAACAGCCACGTTCATGCCAAAGCCTCTCGTTGGTGACAACGGTTCAGGCATGCACGTTCATCAATCCATTTGGAAAGATGGCAAAAACTTATTTGCAGGCAAAGGCTATGCAGGTTTGAGCGATACGGCTTTGTATTACATCGGCGGCATCATCAAGCACGCACGTGCACTCAATGCGATTACAAACCCTACAACCAACAGCTACAAGCGTTTGGTTCCTGGTTTTGAAGCCCCTGTGAAGTTGGCTTACTCAAGCCGCAATCGTTCTGCTTCAATTCGCATTCCACACGTTGCATCCGACAAAGGACGTCGTATCGAGGCGCGTTTCCCCGATCCAATGGCCAACCCCTATTTGTGCTTTTCTGCACTCATGATGGCGGGTCTTGATGGAATCGAAAACAAAATTCATCCTGGTGAAGCAGCGACCAAAGATTTGTATCACTTGCCCCCAGAGGAAGACGCATTGGTGCCAACCGTGTGTCACAGCTTGGATCAAGCGCTCGATTATTTGGATAAAGGACGTGCGTTCCTGACCAAAGGTGGCGTGTTCACAGACAGCATGATTGACGCATACATCGAACTCAAAATGCAAGAAGTCACGCGTTTTCGCATGGCAACGCATCCTGTTGAGTACGACATGTACTACTCACTCTAAGCCGTTTTCGCAACAAGCAATCAAAGGGACGGCGCGGCCGTCCCTTTTTTTTAGAGAGAGAAAATTGAAACGATTGTTGATGTGTCTGCTGAGTTGTATTTCGATTGCTTATGCGCAATCGAATGCTTCGATTTGGAAATGCGGCAATGCCTATACAAATCAACCTATTTCAAATGAGTCTTGCGTATTGATGCCTCAAAGTAATGTCACTGTGATTGAAGGTACCAAGTTGGCCAATCAAACGCCTTCTGCCTCAAGTTTGACATCGGTCAAGATTGATCCGCAACAGCAACGCGAAAGAGATGCGCAGGCTCGAAAGATTTTGAATGAAGAAATGACCCGCATCGATCAACGTTTGCTTGAATTAAAAAAACAATGGAATCACGGAGAAGTAGCCAAGCTTGTCAATGAAACCGCGCAATCGGCTGCTTATCTTCAGCGAGTAGAAAAATTAAAAATTGAAATGCAAAGAACGCAGGCCGATTTAGCGGGCGTGCAACGCGAAATTGCTCGATTGCCATGAAGGAATTTGTATGCCGATGATGACCCGTTTTGCAGCACTGGATTTATTGGCCACTTTGGTGATCGTCACAGACGCCAAGGGACAAGTGGTGTTTGCTAACTCTGCATTAGAGGATGTGATGGGCTTCACCCGTCGAAGTATTGAGGGCTCACAACTCAAAGATTTGTTTTTAGCTCCTGAGAATTTAACCAACGCCATTAAGGGCGCGGTCAATAATGAATTCAGTGCGCTCAGATTTGATGCGCAGATGCAAAGACCCAATCACGAGCCTGTTTTGGTGCATGTGATTGTTGCACCTACCCACGAGTTCGATGAGGTGTTGGTTGAATTATTGCCCCTGGAAAAACAATCTAGACAAGATCGTGAAGTCAGGCTGATTGATCAAGCGCAGGCCAACAAAGAATTGATACGCAACTTGGCCCATGAAATCAAAAATCCCCTGGGTGGAATTCGTGGTGCGGCTCAGTTGCTGCAAATGGAGTTAGACACCCGTGATCTCATCGAGTACACGCAAGTGATTGTCCGAGAGGCTGATCGTTTGCAGTCTCTGGTCGATCGATTGCTCGCGCCACATCGAAAGCCTCATGTTGTTGGTAATGTCAATATTCACGAAGTTTGTGAGCGTGTTCGAGCGCTGATCTTAGCCGAATTCCCTCGAGGCTTAAAAGTGGTGCGTGATTACGATATATCGCTTCCCGAATTTCGCGGCGATGTAGAGCAATTGATTCAAGCTGTGCTCAATATTGCCCACAACGCAGCACAGGCTTTGGTCGATCGCATCGCCCAAGGCGAAGCTCAAATTGTTTTATCCACACGCATCGCAAGACAAGTTACTTTTGGCATGCAACGCTATCGGTTGGCATTGGAATTGCATGTCATTGACAACGGACCAGGGATTCCAGAATCGATTAAGGATCGCTTGTTTTTTCCCTTGGTTTCTGGACGAGATGGTGGATCGGGTTTGGGCCTCAATTTGGCGCAAACTTTTGTTCAGCAACACCATGGTTTGATTGAATGTGAAAGTGAGCAAGGGCAAACAGATTTCAAAATCTTGATTCCCTTGCCGTAAAGATGAGGCAACTGTTATGCGAACAACAAAAGGCGGAGTAATGTCATGAAGTCTATTTGGATCGTTGACGACGACCAGTCCATACGTTTTGTTCTTGAAAAAGCGTTGATACGAGAAAATTTACCCACTCGCAGCTTCACCAATCCTCGTGAAGTGTTGCAAGCTTTGGATAACACGGCTGAAAGCGAAATGCCCCAAGTGTTGGTGAGTGATATTCGTATGCCTGGTGGATCGGGTCTCGATTTATTAGGCAAAGTCAAAGAACGTTTACCGGGTTTGCCCGTCATTATCATGACGGCTTATTCAGATTTGGATAGTGCAGTCTCTGCGTTTCAAGGCGGTGCGTTCGAATATTTGCCCAAGCCCTTTGATTTGCCCAAAGCAATTGAATTAATTCGTCGTGCGATGGACGAGCGACAACGCGAACTCGTGGGCGAGACGAGTGCGCAAGAAACACCCGAGATGTTGGGTCAAGCGCCTGCCATGCAAGACGTGTTTAGAGCCATTGGTCGATTGAGCCAAAGCAATGTTACTGTGATGATCACGGGTGAATCAGGCACAGGTAAAGAGTTGGTGGCGCGTGCACTGCACAAACATTCATTGCGTGCAAGCGGAACATTTGTTGCGATCAACACAGCCGCCATTCCCAAAGATTTATTAGAGAGCGAACTTTTTGGTCATGAGCGTGGTGCATTTACGGGCGCGCAAACCATGCGTCGTGGGCGCTTTGAACAAGCCGAGGGTGGTACTTTATTTTTAGATGAAATTGGGGACATGCCTTTGGATTTACAAACGCGTTTGTTGCGTGTGTTGAGTGACGGAAATTTTTATCGCGTCGGTGGACACAGTGCTATCAAATCCAATGTGAGAGTCATTGCAGCCACGCATCAAGATTTGGAACAACGCGTCAAAGATGGTGTGTTTCGTGAAGATTTATTCCATCGGCTCAATGTGATTCGTTTGCGTCTGCCGGCATTGCGCGAGCGCAGAGAAGACATCCCTGTTTTGACGAAACATTTTTTAACGCAAAGTGCGTTGCAATTGGGCGTTGAAGCAAAGCGTATCTCTGATACAGCGATGGCTATGTTGCAAGATTTTCAATTTCCTGGCAATGTGCGACAACTCGAAAATATTTGTCATTGGCTCACTGTGATGGCGCCTGCACAATTGATTGAGTCCAAAGATTTGCCGCCCGAAGTGACCATGGGTTCTTCTGCCATTGTGATGCCCATGATTGCTGAACCGATTCATACCAACGGTCATGCCATAACTCAAGAGACACTATCTGCGACACACATTCAAACACCACACAGTGATGACATCAATGGAATTCCTGCGCCCGTATTTTTAAATGTACCAGGCGAAGATTGGCAAGCGGGTTTAGAGGCGCAAGCGATGAATTTGCTGGTGTCGGGTCGAACCGATGTGTGGGACGTGTTAACAGCTAAATTTGAATCGACCTTGATTCAAACGGCGTTAGCCAATACAAGAGGGCGTCGTATCGAGGCTGCACAAAAATTGGGTATTGGTCGCAACACTATTACTCGAAAAATTCAAGAATTAGGTTTGGACGATTAAGTATGAATGCTCACGATTACCGGTGTGTGATCGCTGGGCCGTTCATTTTTGCGCGGACGTTTGTCAATCCAACACGCGCTCACTCGATCTTTAAGTGCATTGCTAACTAAAACATGGTCAATTCTTAAGCCACGATTGCGTCTAAACGCAAACTCGCGGTAATCCCACCAAGAAAAACTTTTTTCGGGTTGATCAAACAATCGATGTGCGTCGTGCATGCCCAGTTGCAACAAGCCCGCCATGCGTTCGCGTTCTTCTGTTGTGCAATGAATGGTGTCTTTGAGTGCGACAGGATCCCACACGTCAGCGTCGTCCCATGTAATATTGAAGTCACCCATCAAAATCAGTTGGGAGTGTTGTTGCAATTGGGTAGTTAACCAATTTTGCAGAGCTTGCAGCCATTTCATTTTGTAAACAAATTTATCTGAGTCGGGCGCTTGTCCATTGGGGAAATAAGCGCCAACTACGCGAACACCGTTGATGCTGGCGGAGATGACGCGTGACATGTCGTCATCAAAACCAGGAATGTTGTAAACCACATCAGTGATGGCGTGTTTTGAAATGAGTGCAACACCGTTGTAAGTTTTTTGTCCAAAGTAAGCCACTTGATAGCCCGCATCATTGATGGCTTGCGCAGGAAATTTATCGTCAGTGGTTTTGGTTTCTTGTAATGCCAATACATCAATGGGTTTTTCAGATTCGCACAGCGTAAGCCAATCTACTACTTGCGGTAAACGCACGGTGAGTGAATTGACATTCCATGTGGCGTATTGGTGTGCGGTCATCGGTGTGCTTTAATCGTTTTGTTTGGTGTGTTTTTAAGAGGGTTGGAGGCTTGCCGTGCGCCTATCTTTTGAGCAATATACACCATATTAAAATGGCTCAATTAATCCAAAAACTTTTTCCCACGCAACGCCTTGGTTTCGCCCATTTTTTTCTTATCTGTTAAGCGACGCAAACGAGAAGCGCGTGTGGGCTTGGTGGCTTTGCGCTCGATGGGTTCTTGCTCCACACTTTCGATCAAAGAAATCAAACGCGCATAGGCGTCGAGTCGATTCATGTCTTGTGTGCGATGGGCTTGCGCTTTGATGACGATGACGCCTTGCAAGGTGATGCGTTTATCGCGCAGTGCCAATAAGCGTTGTTTGATGGATGGAAGTAGAGAGCTGGCCGCGATATCAAAGCGCAAATGAATGGCGCTGGAAACTTTATTGACGTTTTGCCCACCCGCGCCTTGCGCGCGAATGGCCATCATTTCAATTTCAGATTCTTTGATATCGATCAATGGGCCTCACGCAGTCGCAGTTGTTGGTAGTCGGCATTGAATATTTTGTACTAAAAATATTTAGATGGAATCTATCAAGTCTAAATCATCTAAAAGTGTTTGGGTTGCTCATGAAGTTGGGGTGAATCAATATCTCAATTGTGCAATTTCTCTGAGTACTTCGGGTGTGGTGGTTTTAAACCCAAAATATTCCAAATACGCGGGTATTTGTTCAAACAACATATCTGCACCTACCTGAACTTTGCAACCCCGCATTGCAGCGGCTTTGAGCAAGGCGGTGGTTTCGTTTTTGAGGACCACTTCGCCAACAAACGTATCTTGATGTAACAAAGACACATCAAAGGGCAGGGGATCGTCTTCTTTCATACCCAATGGTGTGGCATTGACGACCAAATCCATGTGTCGCGGGTTATTCGATCCATCAGCAACATCTGTTTTAGGAAAATATTGTTTGATGCGTTGCGTCAATTGTTGCGCTGCCGATTCATTCATATCGAATACATGTAGTTGCGCAACTTGCGCTTTGGCCAAGGACGCGGCGATGGCACTCCCCACGCCACCACTGCCGACAACCAATGCGCGTTTGCCACGCAAATCCAAACCTTTGCGTTGAATGCCTCGCACAAAGCCTTCACCGTCAAACATATCCCCCTGTAATAGGCCATCGCTGGTGCGCCTGACTGCATTGCAAGCACCTGCAACGCGTGCTGTGGGAGAAATATCTTTTAAAAAATGTGCCGTGGTGACTTTGTGCGGCATGGTGATCAGCGCACCACGAATATTGGTGAGGTGGAAAACAGAATTTAAAAAGACTCCAAAATTTTCTGGCTTGCAACCCATGGGAATGACAACAGCGTTAATCCCCATTTCTTCAAAATAGGGGTTGTAAATCATGGGTGATTTGAATGTGTGCGTCGGGTAACCGATATGCGCAATGAGCTCAGTGTTGCCGTTGATCATGATGTTGAGTATATGTAATGGGTTGATAAGAGACTTTTAAAAATCGTTCAATCGCTCATCTATCTTGGCAATGGCAATATAACGGGAAATAACAATTGATTGAGTACTTTGTTCGTAATAATGAGTTTATGGGTGGTTTGCTGTGACTTTGCTATTGATAGCAATCAACTAATAACCCCCTGCACAATTTGAACAAATGCGACGCGATCAACAGCCTAGATTTTTAGGGCACGACGAACTTCAATAGGAATCGTGAGTTGACCATTAGATTTGAGCGTCGCAGCAGGCATTCAAAATGTCCATGTTATTTACTTTTAGAAGTCCAGTATTATTCACCACATGTCCCCATCAGCCCCAACCAAATCCATGGCCGGCATCGGCCTATTGCTGATGGCGGTGGCGTGTTTTGGTTTTATTGATACCCTCACCAAACAAGTCACGCTCACGGTTCCTATCTTGATGGTGGTTTGGGTGCGTTATTTCATTCAAGCCGTGCTCACCACGGCGTATATTTTCCCCAGGCTCGGCAAATCGGTGATGTCCACGCATTATTTGCGGATTCACCTTGTGCGTGGTGTGTTGATGTTGATGTGCACGATGCTTGCGATCGAGAGTTTGAAACACTTGCCTGTGGGCGAGTTCTCTGCAATTGTGATGACTTCACCACTGGTGGTAACTTTACTTGCACAGCGTTTGCTCGGCGAACACGTATCGTTAAAGCGTGTCATGTTAGTGATCGGTGGTTTTATTGGCGTGTTATTGATTGTCAGGCCCGGCAGCGATGTCTTAAGTGTGTATATGTTTTTTCCGATGGTCTTGGTGGTACTGAACGCCGCGTTTCAGTTGCTAACCAGCAAACTCTCGCAAACAGAAAAAAGTTTGACGATTCATTTTTATTCGGTGTGGACGGGCGCTTTGTTAACGACGTTTTTGTTGTTTTGGGGATGGACCCCCGTCACTGAACCGCTGATTTGGTTCGAACTGTTATTGATCGGTGCCGCAGGTGCCATCGGTCATTTTTGTTTAATTGTTGCTTTTGAAAAAACCGAAGCCGTGGTGTTGATGCCTTATATGTACGCTCAAATCGGTTTTGCCATGCTGGGTGGATGGCTGATGTTTAATCACATCCCCGATCAATGGTCGACCATCGGTGTGATTCTGATTGCGATTTGTGGTTTGGCCAGCGCGTATTTAACTTTGATTGAGCGCAGGCGGTTTGGGCTTTAAAACAAGCGCATTAATTGTTTCGTTTGAATGCTCTTAAAGTTTTGTGTTAAACATTTGATTTCGACCCACCACATGACTTGGCACCAATTTACCAGACTGAACATGACGGAGCAAAGTGGGCACTGTTGTTTCGAAATATTGCGCCGCTTCGACCGCAGAAAAAGTTTCTTGCTTGGGATGACCAAATACTTGTTCGTGGGTGAAGTACTGATTCAGAGATCGTCAATATATCGCGAACTATTTTAAAATTACGATTTAAACAACGTCACAAACGCATACGCCAATCCGTTCTCACTCACGTTCTCAACTCTATCTATTTCTTTCCAACTCGAATGCAGCACAGGCGCATACGCATCGCCCTCAAACTCTGCATCAATTTCAGTAACCACAATTTTGCTGGCCAATGGCAAGGCCTGCGCATAAATTTCTGCGCCACCCATCACCCACACTTGTTCGTGTGAAGCGCAAATTTGCAATGCTTGTTGTAATGATGATGCGACTTGCGCACCGTGAGCAGACCATTGCGTTTGTCGAGTCAAAACAATATTTTCTCTGCCAGGTAGGGGTCTAAATTTAGCGGGAATCGACTCCCATGTTTTGCGGCCCATGATGACGGGTTGACCCATGGTGACTCGTTTGAAGTGCGCCAAATCTTCTGGTAAATGCCACGGCATTTGATTGTCTTTGCCGATGACGCCGTTGCGCGCGCGTGCATAAATTAAATTCAATGCCATGTGATCAATAACGCTGATTTGGTATTAAACCGCAACGGGTGCCTTGATCGCAGGATGACATTGGTAGTCTTTCACCATAAAATCTTCAAACTCGTAATCAAAGATAGAAGCGGGTTGACGTTGAATGTGCAAAGTGGGGTAGGCCATCGGTGCGCGGCTCAATTGTACTTGCACTTGTTCGTGATGATTGCTGTAGATGTGGCAATCACCGCCTGTCCAAATAAAGTCACCTACATCTAAATTGCATTGTTGTGCCACCATGTGCGTGAGCAAAGCGTAGCTAGCAATATTAAATGGCACACCCAAAAATATATCTGCACTGCGTTGATACAACTGACAACTCAGTTTGCCTTTTTGTCCTGCATGCTTGGGCGGTGCTACATAAAACTGAAAAAATGCATGACACGGCATGAGCGCCATTTTGGAGAGTTCAGAGACATTCCACGCGCTCACAATGATGCGTCTGGAATCGGGATTGGTTTTGAGCGTTTTAATCACGTCTGCGATTTGATCGATGTGTCCGCCATCGGGTGTGGGCCAACTGCGCCATTGCACGCCATACACAGGTCCTAAATCACCGTCGGGTCGCGCCCATTCGTCCCATATCGAAACGGCGCGTTCTTTGAGCCAGTTGTTGTTGCTCGATCCTTGCAAAAACCATAGCAATTCGTGAATGATCGATTTGAGATGAACTTTTTTGGTGGTAACGAGTGGAAAGCCTTCATTCAAATCAAATCGCATTTGATAGCCAAACACACTGCGTGTGCCAGTTCCTGTGCGATCGGATTTACTTACGCCATGTGTAAATACATGACGCATGAAATCTTCATATTGTGAGCGGATGGGTCTTGTTGAACTTGTCATAGAGCACGAAGTTTAAGCGAAAGCCCGATCGGTTTTGGGCGCAAGGTTTAGACGCGGACCACGCGATGGGGGTTGAGCGTGTTGTGCGGATCGAGGGCGCGTTTGATGCTGCGCATTAGGCCTAGTGCTACAGGATCTTTATAGTCAACCAAAGTATCAACTTTGAGGCTTCCAACGCCGTGTTCGGCGCTGATGGAGCCGCCAAATTGACTCACCGATTGGTAAACCAAGGTGTTGACCACATCCTCATAAGTTTGTAAAAAAACTTGCGGATCAACGTCGTTGGGCGCTTGCACATTGAAATGCAAATTGCCGTCGCCCAAATGTCCAAAATTAACCAACTGCATACCTGGAATTTGTTCGCTTAATTTTTTTTCTGTTTCTTCCACAAATTGAACAATTGCTGATACGGGCAATGAGATATCGTGCTTGATGTTGAGTCCTTCAACCGCTTGCGCCAAGGTGATGCTTTCTCGAATGTGCCATAGGTTGTTGGCTTGAGTCAAATTCTCTGCAACAACAGCGTCGGTAATAAATCCTTTTTCTGCGGCAGCTTCGAGCAAAGTTTCAAATTGAGTACGTGCGTGTTGTTCGGATTCTGTATCTGAATTTTCTAAAAGAACGCAGTAGGGCGCTTCTTCCCATAAGGGTACGCGCAGTTGTGCAAAATGTTTATCAACCAAGCTCAAAGAAAATTGTCCCATCACCTCAAAACCTGTGAGGCCAGCACCCAAATGCTGTTGCGACAAATGTAATAAATCAACCGATGCTTGTAAGTGTGGCAATGAAGCCCATGCGGTGAGTTTGGCGCGTGGTTGTGGATACAACTTCATGGTGGCCGCAGTGATTATGCCCAAGGTGCCTTCGGCTCCCACAAACAAATCGCGCAAGTCGTAACCCGTGTTGTCTTTGCGCAGACCTGTGAGGCCTTCCCAAATCTCACCCGTTGCGGTAACGACTTCGAGTCCCAAACACAAATCACGCGTGTTGCCATAGCGAATCACTTGTGTGCCGCCTGCATTGGTGGATAAATTGCCGCCCAATGTGCAACTGCCTTCTGAGCCTAAGCTGAGTGGATATAAAAAATTTTCTGCTTGTGCGGCTTGTTGCAACACTTGTAACACGCATCCTGCTTCTGCGGTGATGGTGGCATTGGCTTTGTCGATGTGTCGAATGCGATTCATGCGTTGCATGTTGAGCAAAACTTGTTGGCCGCTGTTGTCGGGTATGGAGCCCACAACTAATCCTGTGTTACCGCCTTGCGGGACGATACTCACGCCTTTGGCAGCGCAGGCTTTTATCACCTGTGACACTTCTTGTGTGTTGGCGGGCCTCACCACACACAATGCTTTTCCTGTTTCGCGCTTGCGCCAATCCATCACATAGGCACTCAAATCGCCCTCGACTAAAACATGCGATGCGCCAACAATGTGTGTGAGTTCTTGTATCAAATCATGCATGGTGTATCTCGGGTTGAGGTTTTTCTTCTGTGTTCATCAAAGTCGCTTGTTGAAATCGCAGTCGCACATGCATGGCACAGGCAAAAAATAAACTCAAACAAAAAATAACTTCTAATCCAGCCAATGCATTGCTCGGCCAGGAGTCCCCGTATGCGCGCACAACGCCTTCGATGAAATACAACCAGATGATTAAACTCACCCAACGGTAGGTGTACATGCGATTGCGCAACAAACCAGGCAATGGAATTAGCAAAGGCAATGCTTTGAGTGCGAGCCAACTGCCACCAGGGCGCAAAGGGGCTAACCACATTTCCCAAACGAAGCACAAAATAATCAATGCGAGAATACTAGTAACCGCCAAGCGACGCGTCCAAGTCACATGAAAAAGTGGATCTGTGCGTGTAGTCATGATGGCGATGTATCAACCTTGCAAAGAAAGAGAAATGAAATTTTGACGATTGTCTCGTATCTTCAAGACTTTTTAACGGGGCTTGCACAATTTCAATGGCGACGTGCGGGTCAAAGCCTGCGCGAGCGTTTCCGAGCGGATCGACTGGGGCAAACGGCGGGATCCCTCACTTTTACCACCACCATTGCCATCGTTCCGCTCTTTACCGTGATTTTGGCGGTGTTTACGGTTTTCCCTATCTTTGGAAAATTTCAATCCGTGATTCAGTTGTGGTTGGTCGAGAGTCTCATACCTGACAGTATTTCCAAACAGGTGCTGGGCTATCTCACTCAATTCACCACCAAAGCGAGTCGTTTGGGCTCGGTCAGTTTTGCGGCGTTGTTATTTTCTGCGGTGGCTTTGATGTTTACCATCGATCGCACGCTCAATGCGATTTGGCGAGTTCGTAAACCCCGGCCATGGCATCAACGCTTGTTGCTTTATTGGGCCGCCATCACATTGGGGCCACTCATCATTGCCGCAAGCGTGGTGATGATGACCTCTGTGATTGCATTTTCTGGCATGGGTAACAGCAGTGAAGGCAGTTTGATTCGCTGGATTCTTGATAGTTTGGAATTTTTTATTTTTCTATTTTCCATTGCGTCACTTTATAAATATGTGCCCAATACACACGTGCAATGGGCGCACGCTTTGGTGGGGGGGCTCACAACCAATGCATTGCTTGAATTGGCGCGTTGGGGGCTCACCACCTATATCGGAAAAATGTCGACTTTTTCTGTGGTGTACGGTGCGTTTGCCATTGTTCCGTTTTTATTGGTATGGATTTACACCACCTGGGTGATTGTTTTGTTGGGTGCTGTATTGGTGGCAAGTTTGCCTTATCTCCTTAGCGGCATACATCGCGATACCTCACAACCAGGGTGGATGTTTGAGTTGGCATTGGATATCGTGCGGTTATTACAAGACTTTCGACAAGCCAACAAAACAGGTCTTGAATTGTCGCAACTGTCGACACAGCTCAAAATTGATCAACTCAATTTAGAAGAAGCCATCGAAGTGTTAACGCGACTCGATTGGGTAGGGCGACTCAACGAAGAAGACGTCACGCGTTCACCGCGCTTTGTGTTGTTGATTCATGCCGAGCAAACGTCGTTGGCACCCTTGATGGACGTGTTGCTGTTAGCAGATAAGCCGGGTACACAAGCGCTCTGGGGTAAATGGCACAGTTGGAAATTATCAGACGCTTTGAATTAAAAATTCACGCAAAGCCTTGAGCGTTTCTTCTGGAGTTTCATTCATTTGGTGATGACCGCCAGGTACTTTAACCACTTGCACGTGTTGATTTTTTATTTTGGCTTTTTCAATTAATTTTTTTGCAAATTTGGGAAGCGTCATCTGATCAGTTTTGCCCAATATAAACAAAATGGGGCACATGGTTTTTTCAATCGCATCAAAGCCATTGGCATAGGTGTGACACGCCATGAATCCTTTGTGGAAAATATTTTCGTGTGGATTGCTTTGAAGCACGCGTCGATTGAGTGCGCGACTCGCGCCATAAACCCAAGTGCCAGGGCCTAACGCAGAGGGCGGCGCAGACAATGTGGACCTTGAAAATACATTAATCATCTCAATGGCTTTGTGAGGATCATTGAGTGACAAGTCCAACAAGGTTTGTGAAACAACCATTGGAAACGCAGTACCAATCAACACCACTTTGGAAATTTTTTCTTGAAGTTGTGACGCCGCCTCTAAAGCAATGAGCGAGCCGCCACTGTGTCCAACTAGCACCGCTTTATCGAGCTGAAAATGATTCAATAAGTCTTTGACAAATTGCGAGCCTTCTTCGATCGTTGTATGCGCCAAGCCCGTGCTTTTACCGTGACCTGGCAAATCAACGGCGAACACATTCCAACCATGATTTGCAAAAAATCGGCTTTGTAAAATCCAAACACTGTGATCGTTGAGCACACCGTGTAAAAAGATCACAGTGGGTTGTGTATCAATCTGTGGCTTGCCAGCTGTGTAAACATAAATCGATTGTTGCTGAAGCTGAATCTGCATGATTAAGCTGCCTTATTGAGTTTTTCTGCAGCTTTGAGAGCTTGCTTTAAATCGGCAATTAAATCGGCAGGGTCTTCAAGTCCAATCGATAAACGAATCGTGCCAGGACTGATGCCTGCTTGTAATAGTGCTTCGTCGCTCATTCGAAAATGCGTCGTACTTGCTGGGTGAATCACCAAACTGCGGCAGTCCCCTACATTGGCCAAGTGACTAAAAATTTGCAAGCTTTCAATGAATGCGCGTCCTTGTTCGCGCGAACCTTTGATATCAAAGCTAAATACCGAGCCCGCACCTTTGGGTCCAAATTTGAGTAGACGTTGTGCGAGTGCGTGACTGGGATGGTCGGGCATCAATGGATGTCCTACTTTGCTCACAATCGCGTGGTTGGCTAAAAATTCGACGACTTTTTCGGTGTTGGCCATGTGTCTTTCCATTCGCAAGGGCAATGTTTCGATGCCTTGCAAAATGAGCCACGCACTATGCGGTGACAAACACGCGCCAAAGTCGCGCAAACCTTCGCGTCGTGAGCGCAACAAAAATGCGCCTACAGTGCTTTCTTCAGAAAACACCATGTTGTGAAAACCCTCATACGCTTGAGTGAGTTCTGAAAACTTACCGCTTTTTTCCCAATCAAAACTGCCACCATCGGCAATGACCCCACCAATGACGGTGCCGTGTCCGCTTAAAAATTTGGTGGCGGAGTGATAGACCAAATCTGCGCCCATCGACAAGGGTTGCATCAAATAAGGGGAGGAGAGCGTTGCATCAACCAAAAGAGGCACACCTGCTTCATGTGCAATTTGTGAAATAGCAGGGATATCCAACACATCAAGACCTGGATTGCCAACTGTTTCGCCAAATAACAAACGTGTTTCGGGGCGTATGGCCGCTTTCCATTCATCAAGATCGCCAGGTTTGACAAATGTGGTTTGAATACCAAAGCGGCTGAGCGTGTAATGCAACAAATTGTGCGAGCCACCATACAAAGCACTGCTGGCCACGATGTGTGAGCCTGCGCCCATCAATGTTGAAACACACAAATGCAAGGCTGCCTGTCCGCTGGACGTTGTGATGGCGCCAATGGCGCCTTCGAGGGCGGCGACGCGTTGCTCTAATACGGCGTTGGTGGGATTGCTGATTCGACTGTACACATGTCCCGCACGTTCCAAATTAAACAAGGACGCGGCATGGTCGCTTGACTCGAAAACAAAGGACGTAGTGAGGTGAATGGGAACAGCTCTCGCACCCGTGCTGGGGTCGGGTTGCGCGCCTGCGTGCAGGGCGAGGGTGTCAAATTGAGGATCTGCATAACCGGGCATAAAAAATTCCTTAAAAGCAGGGGTGGATGGTCAATTCGCTTTCAATGGGCTATATTGTGGACTGAATACGAATCATTGGAACAACTGGGAATTTTTAGCATGAAAGTCAGCGACATTCTTCGCGTAAAGGGCAACACACTTTACACATTGACACCTCTGGAGCCTTTGGCGCTAGCGGTTCAAATCATGGCAGAAAAAGATTTGGGATCGATCGTCATCATGGATTATGGAGATTTGTTGGGCATGTTGACGTTTCGAGAGGTGATTCAGTCCATCGTCAAAAATGGCGGTGTTGTTGGAGACACCACAGTTAGAAGCGCGATGGATGACCATCCGCTCACGTGTTCGCCCGAAACGGAGATGGACGAGGTGCGCCGCATGATGCTCGAGAGACATGCGCGTTACATGCCCGTCATTGAAAATAGACATCTTATGGGCGTGATTAGTTTTTATGACGTGGCCAAAGCCGTGGTGGATAGTCAAAATTTTGAAAACAAGATGCTCAAGGCTTATATCAAAGACTGGCCGTCTGAAGAACAAAAAACAGCTTAGTTCGATGAATGTAACGCCATCACATCAACGACTCTTTGTTCGTTGGGATAAACTCTCGTTATGAGTGCAAATACTTTAGGTCAACTTTTTTCTGTCACCAATTTTGGCGAGTCGCATGGCGTCGCTATTGGTTGCGTCATTGACGGCTGCCCACCAGGGCTCGATTTATCAGAGGCGGACATTCAGTCCGAACTCGATCGTCGTCGCCCCGGCACCAGTCGTCACGTCACTCAAAGACAAGAAGCCGATCAAGTTCAAATTTTGTCTGGTGTTTACATGGGGAAAACCACGGGCACACCCATCGCATTACTCATTCAAAACACCGATCAACGCAGCAAAGATTACGCAGATATTTTGCAAACCTTTCGCCCAGGCCACGCCGACTACACTTATTTTCACAAATACGGTATTCGCGATCCTCGTGGTGGCGGTCGCTCATCTGCGCGTCTCACCGCACCCACTGTTGCAGCTGGTGCTGTGGCCAAAAAATGGTTGCATCAAAAATACGGCATTCAATTTTTAGGATGTATGACGCAAATCGGTGAACACTCCATTGGGTTTGAATCTTGGGATCATGTTTCGCACAATCCTTTTTTTGCACCTATTTCAGATGTATCTGCATTAGAAACATACATGGACGCGTTACGTAAATCGGGCGATTCATGTGGTGCGCGTATTCGTGTGTGCGCAACGGGCATGCCTGTGGGCTTGGGCCAACCCTTGTTTAACAAACTCGATGCAGATATTGCGGCCGCCATGATGGGTCTTAATGCAGTCAAGGGCGTCGAAATCGGATCGGGCTTTGCAAGCGTCGCTCACAAGGGGTCTTTTCATGGTGACAGTTTGCATCCCAACGGTTTTCAAACCAATCACGCAGGCGGTGTTTTGGGTGGTATCAGTTCGGGTCAAGATTTAGAAGTCAGTATTGCCATCAAGCCAACCAGCTCCATCCTCACGCCCCGTGATACCATCGATTCGCAAGGGCAAGCCACTCAAATTCAAACCAAGGGTCGACATGATCCATGTGTAGGCATACGAGCAACGCCAATTGCAGAAGCCTTGCTTGCCTTGGTTGTAATTGATCATGCATTGATGCATCGCGCGCAGTGTAGCGATGTCAACCTTTCCATTGCGCCCATACCCGCGCAACGTTAAAAGGTCTTCATGACCGCCAATCAAACGCCTGTTACTCGCGGGCAACTCATTCCATTTGCTTTTCTCAGCGCCAGTTATTGTGCGCATATTGGTTTTTTTAATCCTTATTTATCGCTGTGGCTCAAAGATCTGGGCTTGAGTCTGTGGCTCATTGGATTATTAACGGGCATGCAATCCTTTTCAAGGTTGTTTGCGCCTTATGCTTGGGCGTGGGTGGCTGACAAAACGCATCAACGATTCAATGTCTTGAAGTGGTGTGCATTTGTTGCTCTCATTTTTTCAATGGGTTTGTATTGGCCAGTCAATCCCTTGATGCTGGCGCTTATTTTGTTCTTTATGTTTATCCATACAAGCCCAATCATGCCGATCAGTGAGACGGCGATGGCGAATTTGGTGAGTCAAAACGGTATTTTTAATGCAAAACGTTATGGGCGTGTCAGGTTATGGGGTTCCATGGGATTTTTAATTACTGTATTAGCGGCAGGCGCTTGGTTTGAAAAAAATGGCATGCAAGATTTTCCAACATGGACCGTCATCACATTGTTGGCCGTCAATATCAGTATTGCATTGATTTCAAAAAAAAGCGAATTGTCACGTGACGATCAACCCGTCTTATCAGTTGTATCGGTGCTCAAACAAAAACAATCGCTCTTGTTCTTTTCATCCGTGTTTTTTCATGTGCTGGCCCATATCAGCATCTACACATTTCTCTCTCTATATTTAGATAGCTTGGGTTATTCAAAAGACACCATTGGAATTCTGTGGGCGGTGTCCATTGTGATTGAAATTTTGGCTTTTTATAGTCAAAACAAGTGGATTCATCGATTGAGTTTGCCTGCATGGCTTTGCGTGTGTGCATTCACGATGGTGATTCGCATGGTAATCACTGCATGGTTTGCCGATCAGTTTTTTCTTTTAATTTTTGCACAAGTACTCCATGCTGTAACTTTTGCGATTCACCACACCGTATGTATTTCTTGGTTGTTGCATCATTTTCCTGGTCGGTTGCGAGCCAGAGGTCAAGCACTTTATTCTGTTATTGCCTATGGTTTAACGGGTGTCCTGGGTTCCTTGTGCGGCGGCGCTTTAAGTTCATGGTTGGGGTTGGGTAGTGTTTATATAGGGGCGGTGATCGCCGCAATTTTGAGTTGCCTCTTTTCTTATTGGTTACTCAAACAAGCGCACAATAATTTATTCAACTAGATAAGATATTTCCATCGATGTACATTTGAATTTAATTTAAAATGATTTTTTAATTAGAGCGTTTTATTTTTTTAATCAAATTCAAAATCAAGCCAATAATATTCAGTTAATTCAAAATAAACCATGAACCTATCTTTCAAATACGGCTCGATTTTTTCGTTTTTGGGGTGAAATTCTCAAAATCACGGGTCTATCCGAAGAGCAAGTCATCAAGGCCTATACGCTAACTGGATGGGCGATGGGTGCGGCCCGTTGCGCAATGGTTTTGTTGGTTATTGCAATGGGATGACCTATATTGATGGCGCAGGCGCCGAATGGGGGCATGAGTTCGATCGTCTCACTTTATTAGGTTATTTAACCGATCACGCAACACTGATGGGTTTAAAACCTCCAACGATTGATGGGTTGAATCAAAGAAAAGGTAATTTTATTAATTAGATGTACTCTACAAGAAGTGCGCCAAGGCATTATTGGGGACAATGTGAGGGTTTTTGGTCCTTGCAAATCCGTAAGTGGGGCCAAGCCAATCCCAATCATCCTTATTTTGTGGACGTCAAGTATTTTCAAATCGCAAGTCTCAATACTTTGATTGAATATGAATCGATGAACGATCAATATTGGAGTTGGTTTGGTTATTCAAAAACCTTAGGTGCTAGCAATCAATATGCAGAAAAAGCATTCATGAAGATGTGGATTGATTCATTTGCCCCTAAAAATCTCAAGGTTCAGGATCGAAAATACATTCGCTTGTGCATTGTTTTTCTGATGTTCCGGTGGCGTGGACTGGATGTATTAACGGAGCGGTGTACCGATCACTTGCGATTTAATATTTCAAACGGACATTTATGGACAATGGATGAGGCGTAGCGCTGTCAGTGGTTGATTACTCAAGCAGAAAAAGTGATCCGCCAAGCTGATTTTGATAACGGCGGAAATTTATTGGTTATTACTAAATATACCGTGGCCTCACCCGCAATGATTCAGTTAACCCATATGGCCGATATTGCCAACCCATTGTGCGCTGGATTTCATATCACTCACGCGGCTTAAATCCAATAATCAGGGGAGAGTGAATGCGGCCGTCGACATCGCGTGGTAACTTTTCTGTCTTATCGATGGCTTTTAAAACGGCTTCATCCCATGCTTTGTTGCCACTGGAGGAAATCAGTTTTCTTCCAATGATGGTGCCGTCGGGTGCTTGTCGCACTTCAATTTCTGCAGATCCATTGCCCACAACCTCTTCTATAAAAACAATATTTGGTTTAATTTTGGCGCGAATTCTTCCACCATAACTGTCGGACGGCCCCGACGACTTCAGTGCTGAACTAGCTGGAGCGTCAGGCGACCCCGATGCACCCGCCAAGCCTTGTATGCGTTTGAGGTTTTCTTGGCGTTGCTGATCGAGTTTTTGTTGTTCTTTTTTCTCCAGCTCTTTTTGCTTTTTTTCTTTTTCGAGTTTTTGTTTTTTCTCTAGCTCTTGTTTTCCTTGAAGTTCTTTTTTCTCTTTGAGTTCACGCGCTTTGCGTTCTTCTATTTCTTTGGCCTTGGCTTCTTCTTTTTTCTTTTTTTCTATCGAGATATCTGGTTTTTCAACGGGTGCGGGCGCTGGCTTGGGTTCTACGCGAGGAGCGAGTTTTGGCGTTTCAAAAGGTGTAGGTAGGGGCGGTGGCGGTTCGACGGCGGCGGTAGCCGCAACTTGCGGAACGGCTGACCACAACTCTGCCTCAACAGCATGATCGACTTCTTTGCTATTCCAACTGATGCCCCATGTAAGCGCAATCATTAAAAGCAAGTGAATCGCAAGAGCAATCAGCAATGAGGGCTTGGCGCCCGATTCACGCGGCGGCGCAAATTCCAAATGCTGTTTAATCGAGGCTTGTTGGTTCATCGATGCTTATTCGTTGGAGACTTGAACAGATAAACCAATGCGTTGAACGCCTGCGCGTTGCAATTTGTCCATGACTTTGACGACGTTTTCGTAGGCGATGGTTTTGTCGGCGCTGATGATGACGGGAGAGTTGGCGTCTTCACCTTGTAATTGCAAGGTGATGGGTGCGACGGTATCGAGATCAGCTGATTTTTTTTGATCTGAGCCTTTGGCGTCTTTTCCGAGTCGCCGTTGAATTTGAATTTGATTGTCTTTGCTAATTTCGATGGTGATGACTTGTCTGGGCGCTATTGCGGCCTTACCTACGCTTGGTATATTGATTACGCTGGGTGAAATTAACGGTGCAGTCACCATAAAAATAATGAGCAATACCAACATCACATCGATGAAGGGCACCATATTGATTTCGTTGATGGTTCTGCGTCCACGACCTGAACGTTGAGCAATAGAAGGCATGTGGTCTCCTTAATGACCCGAATTGGATTGTGCACCTACATTGCGTTGCAAAATATTTGAAAACTCTTCAATAAAAGTTTCGAGTTTGTTCGCTACACGATCGATGTCGCGAGAAAAACGGTTGTAAGCCAAAACAGCAGGAATTGCGGCAAACAATCCAATCGCAGTTGCAACCAAAGCTTCTGCTATGCCAGGCGCTACTTTTGCCAAGGTCACTTGTTCAAGTGCGGCTAACCCAGTGAACGCGTGCATGATGCCCCATACCGTTCCGAATAATCCTACGTAGGGCGAGACAGAACCCACAGAGGCTAAAAACGAAAGGTTGGATTCGATGGAGTCCATTTCTCGCTGAAAACTCGCGCGCATCGCACGACGGGCCCCATCCATCAATAAACTCGGATCGGTGATTCTTTTTTCGCGTAATTTTTGATATTCGCGCATACCACTGGCAAAAATTCTTTCCATGGGACCAGAATTTTTGACATTTTGTTGTGCGCCAGTAAAGAGTTCATTTAAACTTTTGCCCGACCAAAAATCACGCTCGAACTCTTCATTGAGATTTTTGACGGCTTTGAGAGAAAAAAGTTTTCTAAAAATACCTGCCCAGCTGGTGACGGACACGCCCATTAAAAGTAGCACAACGAGTTGAACGACCCAACTGGCGTTGAGCAGCAAATGGATTATTGAAAAATCTTGAGTCATGAGAGTCGTACCAAAAGGTTGGGTGGAATTCTGCTAGGTTTAAACGTGTCGGCTTGTATCCATCCTATGCGAATGGTACCTTCTGTCAATAAGCTGGGCGTACCTTGAGGGTTTTTTCGAAAAGCCTGTTGTTGAATCACCAAACTGGCGCCTCCGATGCTTTGCATTTGGGCCGTCACTTCGAGTTGATCGTCTAAAACTGCGGGGAGGTGATAGGTGACTTGTGTTTGACTCACGACAAACATGCCGCCAGTTTGTTGTTTGAGTTGATTTTGCTCAATGCCTAAACTGCGCAACCATTCGGTTCGGGCTCTTTCAAAAAATTTGAGGTAGTTGGCATAAAACACAATGCCACCTGCATCGGTATCTTCCCAATAAACGCGTATGGGAAATTTAAATATCACTCGCTCACCTTTGCTTTGCTATTTTGTCGATCGTGTTCCACTTCTTCTGGGCGCAAACGTGGCGCTAAGCCATTGAGTACGGCGTTGACGTATTTGTGACCGTCGGTGCCGCCAAATTCTTTGGCTAATTCAATGGATTCATTAATCACAACACGCCATGGAATATCAAGACAGTTTTGGAGTTCATAAGCACCCATCCACATGATGGTGTGTTCGATGGGTGAAACTTCTTCTATTTTTCGATCGAGCAATGGTTTGATGAGTTCATCGAGTGCGAGTGCGTGTTCTGTGCAACCAAATAGCAATGCATCGTAATGTACGGAATCAGCTTTGTGAAATCCACTGAGCTCGCGCGTAAAAACGTTAATATCTTCGGTATCGTTACGACCTACGATGAATTGATACAAAGCTTGCACGACAAAAACGCGTGCACGGCTTCTGCCTGCTTTGACGCTGGCTCTTTTGTTGGCGGGTTGAGCGGGTGCAGTGGATTCGCTCATGTGAATTTTTCTAACAAAATGGCCATCTCAACGGCGACACGCGCAGCATCGCGTCCTTTATCTGTTTGTCTTTCAATCGCTTGCGCTTCGTTTTCTGTGGTGAGGATGGCGTTGGCAATAGGCAAGTGGTGATCAAGAGCAATGCGAGTGACGCCTGCGCCCGATTCATTGGCCACTAATTCGAAGTGATAGGTTTCACCTCGAATAATGCAACCCAATGCAATTAGTGCATTAAAAGAGCGCGATCTAGCCATCGCTTGCAAAGCCATCGGAATTTCGAGTGCACCAGGCACATGAAGCAGTTGAATTTTTTTCTCAGGCACTTGCAAATTGATTAATTCGCTGATGCAAGCTTGAGCCAAAGCATCGGTGATGTGAGAGTTGAATTGCGATTGAACGATACCAATTCGCAATCGAGTGCCATCTAATTGGGTAAGCGTTGACGCGTTTTCAAATTTCGACATGTTTATTCCTTGGCTAAATAGCCGGTGGTTTCTAGGCCATAGCCCGTCATGCTTGGCATTCGACGAGCTTGACCCATGAGACGCATTTTTTTGACGCCACAGTCGCGAATGATTTGAGCGCCGATGCCGTAGGTTCTTAAATCCATTCGGCCTCGCTCGGGCGCTTGCGCGGATTTTGCAGTGCCTTTAAATTGCGCGAGCATTTGTTGGGCAGATTCGCCGCAGTTGAGTAAAACAAGCACACCGTGTTGCTCTTGAGATATCCGTTTCATGGCGTCGTTCAGGCTCCAACTGTGAGCTGTTCGTTGAGTCTCGAGTAAATCAAAAACAGACAGAGGTTCATGAACGCGAACCAACACTTCTTGTTCAATATTCCATTGACCTTTAATGAGTGCTAAATGAACGCCGTGACTGGGCAGGTCTTGATAGGCCACGGATTTAAATAAACCGTGTGCTGTATTGATTTCGCGCGTGCTAATCTTTTTGAGAAGCGATTCGGTGCGACTGCGATATTCGATTAAATCGGCGATGGTGCCAATTTTGATGCCGTGCTCTTGTGCAAAGATTTGTAAATCGGGCAGACGCGCCATCGTGCCGTCGTCTTTCATGATTTCACAAATCACGGAGGTGGGCGAGCAACCTGCGAGTTGTGCCAAATCACACCCTGCTTCTGTGTGCCCTGCACGCATCAAGACGCCGCCATCGACTGCTTGAAGTGGAAATACGTGCCCGGGTTGTACTAAATCGGAAGCTTGAGTGTTGGACGCCACTGCGACTTGAATGGTTTTGGCGCGATCGGCTGCTGAGATGCCCGTGGTGACACCTTTGGCTGCTTCAATCGAGACGGTAAATGCCGTTGCATGAACGGTTCCGTTGCGAGCCACCATGGGAGGCAATTGAAGATGTTCACACCGCTGGCGCGTGAGAGTGAGACAGATTAGGCCGCGACCATATTTAGCCATGAAATTGATGGCCTCGGGTGTGACATGATCGGCCGCTAAAACCAAATCACCTTCGTTTTCACGATCTTCTTCATCGACCAAGACAACCATTCGGCCATGTTTGATTTCATCAATGATTTCTGTGATGGGCGAGATAACAGCGTGTTGATTAATTTTCATAAATAAATTATTTTTTTGAATGCGCAGCGGCATCGAATTGAAGCATTCGTTCGACATAGCGAGCCACCGTATCGATTTCAAGATTGACTTGATCAAGAGCCTTTAATTGGCCGAACATGGTGTTGTCTAGCGTATGCGGAATGAGATTGATTGAAATTTCGCAGCCATCTTTGTGATCGTTGACCGTATTGACGGTGAGACTCACGCCGTTGATGGTGATCGAACCTTTATAGGCTAAAAATTTGGCCAGTGAAAGCGGTGTTTTTATTTTTAATAACCAGCTTTCACTTATTTTTTCAAATTGTGTGACTTGACCTATGCCATCGACATGGCCCGATACGATATGGCCGCCTAAACGATCGTTGGCTCTGAGTGCTTTTTCGAGATTGACTGACGAGGTTTGATCGAGTCCAGATGTTTTATTGAGAGACTCTGCTGAAATATCAACGGTGAAGACGTTGCCGTGAAGAGATGTGGCTGTCATGCATGCGCCGTTTAGGGCAATGCTGTCACCAAGTTGGATGTCGTCAAGGTATCCGGCCGGCGTTTCGATATGAAGACGCTTGCCATGATCTAAAGAGCGACCCAGGTCGTGAACAGCGATGATGCGCCCCACGCCGGTGATGATTCCGGTAAACATATGGATATTTTCGCAGATTAAGACCCCCTATATGGCCGTGAACTGAATATTTTGGGTCTAAATTGTGTCTCTTTGGGCTCTGATTCTCAAATCCGACCCCATTTGGATGGATTCTGTGAAGTGAAAGGCCTGCGCTTGGGTTAATTGTTCAAGGACGCCTAGTTGTGCCATTCCAGCGCCACTTCCCATTAAAACAGGTGCCATGTAGATGAGTAGTTCTTGAACGCATTGGGCTTTAAGGAGTGAGCCGTTGAGTTTGAAGCCTGCCTCAATATGTATTTCATTGAAGGGGCGAGCGGCCAAATCTTGAGTCATGGCAAAAAGATCGACTTTGTTTTGAGAGTCGGGTAAGCAGATGAGTTGTGCGCCTTTTTGCGTTAATGCTTGCGCTTGTTTCGTGTTGTCATTAGTGGAGTGATAAATAAGCACGGGTCTTTGGGTTTGCCAGAGTTTGGCGCTAAGCGGTGTTTGTAATTGGCTATCGACGATGACCAGCGCAGGTTGACGCGGCGTTTGATCACGCACATTGAGTTGTGGATCGTCTTGTAAAACTGTGCCAATTCCAGTGAGGATGGCGCAGGCTCTGGCGCGCCATGCGTGCCCATCGGTGCGCGATGCTTGTGAAGTAATCCATTGACTTTGGCCATTTTGAAGTGCAGTTTGACCGTCTAATGAACACGCTATCTTCATACGCATCCACGGCAACTGATGTTGAATGCGATAAAAAAATCCTTGATTGATTTGTTGGGCCTCTGTTTGACAAAGACCAACATCGACTTGAATGCCTGCTTGACGCAAGCGAACAAAACCTTGGCCCGACACTTGTGGAAACGGATCTTGAATGGATGCAACCACGCGCAACACGCCTGCTTGAATGAGTGCATCACAACAAGGCCCCGTTTTGCCGTGATGCGAACAAGGCTCTAACGTGACATAAGCCGTTGCGCCTTGGCTGTTATGACCCAAAGACTGCGCATTTTTGAGTGCGACGATTTCTGCATGATCGCTACCCGCTTTTTGGGTGTGACCTTGGCCGATGAGTTGGCCTTGTGGATTGACCAAGACGCATCCAACCCTTGGATTGGGTGTGGTGATGTAGAGACTTTGGTGGGCAAGAACCAAAGCCTGTTTCATCCAATGGGTATCGGTATCTGAAAAATGCATGATGCTGGAATTATGGCTTTATTTGTCAGATGCAGTTGGATGGGTTACCAACAAAGTGACACTGGCCATTGTGCCGATAAAACGCCGCGAGTGCCTTTGCTCGACAGTGTCAGCGTACCGCATTCATCGGTGATCTGTGCACCAATGGGCAGTGCTTGAATATCGAAGCTGTTGTCTTTGAATGTGTAAATGAATTGATACGGCAATTGTGCGGCGGAGCTGGGCGGGTCGGGGCGCTGAGTGGGATAACTACCGCTGATGATTGCGATTCGCTCCATACTATGCGAGAGTTGAAGTAAATTGATTCTGGCTTGTTGGCGATACGATTTTTGAAGAAATGACGAATACATAGGAATGAAGACGCAGGTGAGTATTGCAATGATGGCAATCACGATCATGAGTTCAATCAAACTCCCACCCGATTGCAATTTCATGGATTGAGCTGAATGAGACTTTGCCAAGTATTAAAGTCATGGGCTGTTAACCCGGTGGGTTTGAGCCAAATTGCTTGCAGCATCGTCAACGAGCCCGAATAAAGCCCTCTGGAAAATGCAGTGATGTGATAGATGAGTGGGGTAGGGCTTTGTTGATCCGATGATTGCAAGGGCCAAGATTCAATCCAGTAATAACCTGTTGCAAATCCCTTTGGAGTAGATGCACCAACAGACACTTGGGTGCTTTGGTTTTGTTTGGCGAGCCAATCGGCGACGGACACTGTAGGCTGTTGCAAATACAAACAAACGCCTTGCAAGCAGGTTTGAGAGGACATGCGTTGTTGCAACATTAGTAGATCATCAACTGATTGAGGATTAAAAATATGCGTATCTTGTTGAGTGCCTGCTTGATGCATGAGATCTTTGCTGGTAGTTTGTAGATCGCGCAACGCCATTTGAAGTGTGAAAGTGTGAATTCATTATTTGTAAACGTACTGGCTGGCGCGGTGGCAGGCGTCGTTATAAATTGCAAAGTAGCTTGTTGCAATGCGTTAAAGCTTAAATACCTGGCGCCCGCATGCTCCATTCTTTTTTGAAATTTTTTGAGTACTACTGATAAATTGGCGTGCATATTGGAATAAGACATCATCAATAAATAACTGTTGTGAATGGCTTGCCATGCAGCCTAAGCGTTGAGCACAATGCCCAAAGAGATGTTTATGCCCAGCATCACTTGCGCCAATACAACCCCTGTTTTTTCATGGTGAGACAATCATACTCAAGCATTGCATATTGGGTTTGCAATTGCTATTGACGTCGTTGGTAAAGAGAAACGAAGACCATGGCTCTCACGAAACCACCACATTTAAAGAAAAAGGGTTTTGATTGATTTGAAGTTGGGCGTCTCCTTTGGGCAATAGAGAGGCGACTTGTTTTTTGTAAATGGTCAAATCTCGTTGCGCCCATTGCGTAGTTGTACAAGGTGCGCTTTGACAATCGTCGAAAATGTGTACCTGACCCCAATTAGTTCGGTAGAAGGTTTGGCGCTTGGGGTTGAGGCGCCAGCGTTGGGCGATGTCGTTGATGAGTTGGACTGCATGTTGAAACGCCAATGCGTTGCCATGTTGTGTAAGTGCATAGGCGTTGGATTGAAGCATGAATGCGCAGGCCATGCTAAAGATATGGAGCGCCATCATATCGTCGATGGTGGTTAGGCCTGATGCAATCCTATTTTTTAGCTGTCGCATATCAAACCTGATTGCACGCGCCACCTGGCAGCGACATTGACGTAAACCGAAGAGACGAGAGATATCAATTTTGTATCTGGTGATTGAAAGCTGATGATGGTAAAAAACTCGACCTATGTGTGGTGATGAAGTACCCGATTAACGGCGAAATTCGTCCACCAATGTTTTGAACTCGTCGATGTCTTCAAAACTTCTATAGACGCTGGCAAAGCGTACATAGGCCACTTTATCCATTTTTTTGAGTTCACGCATCACCAATTCGCCGATGCGAGTGGAGTTAACTTCGCGTTCGCCCATGCTGAGTAATTTTTCTTCAATGCGCTCAATCGAGCGATCGAATTGTTCGGTACTGACGGGTCTTTTTCGCAAAGCCAATTGCATCGATGCTTTTAATTTTTGTCGATTAAACTCAATGCGTCGGCCATCTTTTTTGACGATGGCAGGAAAACTGACGTCGGGTCTCTCGTAAGTGGTGAATCGCTTATCGCAAGAGATGCAACGTCTTCTTCTGCGAATGAAATCGCCTTCATCGCTTTCGCGCGTCTCCACCACTTGTGTTTCGGATTGTGCGCAAAAGGGGCATTTCATTGATGGTATTTAACGGTAAACGGGGAAGCGTTTTGTGAGTTCGTGTACTCTGGCTTTGACCGCTTCAATGTGAGCCGTGTCTTTTGGGTTATCAAGTACATCGGCAATCAGGTGTGCGGTCATTCGTGCTTCTTCGTCTTTGAATCCACGAGTGGTCATTGCAGGAGTGCCAATGCGCACGCCACTGGTCACCATTGGTTTTTCGGGATCATTGGGAATCGCGTTTTTGTTAATAGTCATGTGGGCCTCACCTAACACCGCTTCGGCCTCTTTGCCAGTCAGGCCCTTGGGACGTAGATCAACCAACATCACATGGCTTTGTGTACCGCCGCTGACAATACGCAAGCCACGTTCGGTGAGTGTTTGCGCAACAATTTTTGCGTTGGTGATGACTTGTTGTTGATAAATTTTGAAATTGGGTTGAAGAGCTTCTTGAAATGCAACTGCTTTGGCTGCAATCACATGCATCAAAGGACCACCTTGCAAACCAGGAAACATAGCGCTATTGATAGCTTTTTCGTGTTCGGATTTCATGAGGACGATGCCACCGCGGGGGCCGCGCAAACTTTTGTGCGTGGTGGATGTAACGACATCTGCATAAGGAACAGGATTGGGATACAAGCCTGCAGCGATAAGTCCAGCGTAGTGAGCCATATCGACCATAAAAATAGCGCCCACATCTTTTGCAACTTTTGCAAACCGTTGAAAGTCAATATGCAAACTATAAGCAGACGCGCCAGCAATGATGAGCTTTGGTTTAGATTCATGCGCCTTTTTTTCCATGGCGTCGTAATCGATTTCTTCTTTGGCGTTGAGGCCATAACTCACGACGTTGAACCATTTGCCACTCATATTGAGTGCCATACCATGCGTGAGGTGACCGCCTTCGGCCAATGACATTCCCATGATGGTGTCGCCAGGCTTGAGAAAAGCCAAAAAGACCCCGACGTTGGCTGAGGCACCACAGTGTGGTTGCACGTTGGCCGCATCAGCGCCAAATATTTTTTTGACACGATTGATGGCCAATTGCTCGGCGACATCGACGTGTTCGCAACCACCGTAATAGCGACGACCTGGATAACCTTCAGCGTATTTATTAGTGAGTTGTGTGCCTTGAGCTTGTAAAACAGCAGGTGACGCGTAATTTTCGCTCGCAATGAGTTCGATATGGTGTTCTTGACGTGTATTTTCAGCTTGGATCGCAGACCAAAGCTCAGGGTCGGTTTGTTCAATCAAGATTTGACGGTCGTACATGTTGTCAGTCCAAAGAAGTTAGAGGGATAGTTTAACAGTGAGTGATTTGGTTCTAACGGGATTCACCTTCTTTGGCGCCACCGATATTGGTTAATCGTTGAGCTTTTTCTAACCAACTTTCTACTTTTTCGGTCACGGTTTCAATGGCAGAGGGCTTGGTGAAGGGCACCGATTGACCTTGAGCCACTTGTATCAATCGTTTGTGTTCTGCCGTCACTTTATTGGCATAACCGCTGTCGTTATCTAAATTGGCCGCGCCCACATATTGTTTTAGGCCTGCTTCTACAGAGCCCGATCTGACTATGCATTCTTTGAGGACGTTAACGCCCACTCTCAAATTGGCAATTGGATCAAAGGCGGCCAACTTTCCGCCAAAACTGTCGTATTTACCCGAATGAACCTTGGTCATGACTTGCATTAAGCCCTGCGCCCCCATTTGACTTTGGGCAAAAGGATTAAAGCCTGACTCGATGGCCATCACCGCTAATATTAAGTTGGGGTCAATTTGGTTTCGAGGGCCAATTTCGTAGGCTTCTGCGACCAACGCACTTAAAGGCTCGGGTGCCACTCTATATTTGCGACTCAGCCAATAGGCCACATTGGCTTGTTGTTTGGGCAGATCCTTGGGGTCGGTGGCGGTAGCTCGGTCAACTGCGTCGTAGTCATTGGTGACGCCCTCTTCGGTTTGGTTTTCTTGGAGCCAGCCCAGAAGATAGGCTTCGCCATTGGCACGAAGTTCTGGCTTGATGGTGAGGGTTACGGCAAGAAAAAACACGATCAAACCCACAAAGGCTAAGCCACTGTGAGTAATAAGAAAGAATCCGTTGGCAATATCTTGAAAGATGGTGCCGATTGAACGGATAATGCGTTGGTAGATCGACATAGTTGTATTTTATAGAAATATGTCGGTCTAAAATTGATAGTTAATGGCCAAATATGTGACCAAATGACAACTTTGGGGTGACAATAGAGGTTTTGCATCCTTTCGTAGTCATTTCAACTTTTGCCAGCTCCCCTTATTTTTAACGAGAAACCTGTGAACCCTGTCAACACTCAATCAAACGATCATCAAGAATTGGATAAGCTCACTGGCGGCGCTTTTTTTGCACCCACATCGGGCGAAAGAGCCACTCGCATTCGTGTTTGGATAAGCACAGAGCCCATTGTTGAGCAAATCAACCATGTTTACCGAGAAATCAGCGTTCGTGACAAGGGCGTTGCCAAAATTCTCAGAGAAAAATTAGACGAGATCAAAAGGGCCAAAAATCAAGACCTGGTTGCACAAGAATGGTGCGATAAAGCCAATAAATTGATTGAAACTCCACGCCTCAATATTGCAGATGCGATGGCATGGCAAAGAGATGCAGCTAAAGCTGGTGCGCCTTTATCGCGTGAACCCTTGGCGAGTCTCAAAAACGCATTGGGCGATCGCGTTAAAAATATTGAAAATTTGCAGCACCGTACACAAGTGCAGCGCGAGTCCGCGGTGTTGATCGTGCAAAGAATTGAAGTTTTATCCACCAAGCCTTGGCAAGAAGCGCAAGGCCAAAGTGAAGTGATTCATATTGATTTACAAAAGTGGCATGCCGAATCAGAAAGCATCACGCAGCATTCTGATTGGCCAAGCGTTGACGCCAAATTTCCACCGATTATTCAATCGAGTGCTCAACACGTCAATTTGGTTTGGGATGCATTCAAAGCAGCTTTAGAACAAACACAAAATGCGTTTCAAGATCCTAGCCATGCGTTGCCCGCAGTGCCCGCATGGGCCGATCAAATTCGATTGGCGCGTGGACAAGCTTCTGCTGCAAGTGCAAGCCCTGCCAATGTCAAACCCAAAGTGGATCCAGAACAGCGTGCGCAAGCGCAAGCCGCAGTTTTAGTGGTCTTAACTGTTCTTGAAAAAGAAGTGTCACAAGGCCATGGTAAAGCAATAGCGAACGCGTCTGCAGCACTGCGACAAGCGCTCAAAACACACGGTCGATGGATTGATGAAAATTTGGATCAACAGGTTCAAAAAGTTTTATCAGCGGCCACCGAACTCGAAGGTTGGCAGCGCTGGCGTGCCGATCAAATCAGAAATGAGTTGCTGACCAAGGCAGAAGGTCTTCTCAAAAATGATAAGCCCGTTATGGGCGGTCGCAAATTGCAAGAGGCTTTGCGTGATTTGCGCGAAGCATGGAAACAAACCGACACGGGTGGTGTACCCAATCATGCGTTGTGGAAAAAATTTGATGCTGCGTGCAATCGGGCTTATCCTTTTGTTCAAGTATGGTTGGATAAAACGCGTGCAGAGGCTGCAGCTCATCGTCAACAACGACTCGATTTGATTGAGGAGCTCAAAGCATGGACTTTGAAGGACGCACAAGGTCCTGATTGGCGACAAGTGCATCGCAGTTTGCATGAGTTCTCTGAACGCTGGAGAAGTAACGGGCATGTGAACGAAAAAATGTTTGCAGAACTTCAAGCCATTTGGCGAGAAGCTATGAATGCAGCACATGCATCCATAGCTGCCGCCGAAAAAGCCAGCATTCAAAGACGTGAAGCCTTGATTGCAGAGGCCACCCAAATTGGCTCAGCTGATTTTTTAAATATTGATGCGGTCAAAGACGTTCAACATCGTTGGCAAGTTGAATCGCAAACGATTCCATTGGATCGAAAGCTGGCGCAAAGTTTATGGGACGCTTTTAGAAAACCATTGGACGAAGCTTTCAATCGCAAAACGCAACAACGTGAACGCGGTGCGCAAGCGGCTAATGCGTTAGAGCAAGCCGTGCTTGATGCGTCCAAAGCGTTAGAGCTGGCCACACAAAGCGGTGATGCGGCTCAGATCAAGCAAGCGCTGTATGTTTTGAATCAAGCCGTCTTGGGCAAAGAAGTGGTGATTAAGCCTGTTGAAGTTGTAGTACCTGAGCCGGTTGTTCAAGCAGAAGTAAAAGCTCAAGAGGCTTTAGAAGTGACGCCAGCAACAACAGAAGAAGCACCAGTAACTTCAGAAGCACCCCCAGTTAATCCTGAAGCCATGAAAGAAACAACAGAAGCTTCTCAAGAAACATCACAAGAGCCACAGGCCAGTGAGCCTGCTCCAACGCCTGTTCCAGCAAAACCAGCTAAGCCTGTGATTGCCGTTAGAGGCGATGATCGACCAGGGCAAAAAAACACACAGCCTGTGCAAAATTCTGGGTTTGGTCAAAAAGGCAAACCACCACTCAAAAGAAATTCAAAAGATGCGCCTGCACAAGGTAAATGGCCAGAGCGTGAAGAGCGCGGTCCTCGACTCAGCGATCCTGTCTTTAGGGCACAACGACAAGCTTTTGAAAATGCAGAAATTGCTATGCGTCGTTTGTCTGCACAATCTCACGGAGAGGTGCTCACCAACCTGATGAGCGCATGGTCACAAAGACAAACGGATGCGGTGCCTGCGGTCAAAGAGTTGGGTTCCAATGTCAATGCTGCGCAAAGGCAATCGTGGACGCAGGCTTTGCAAAAACCTGCACAAAATTTGGACGCTGCATTGTTGTTACGTTTGGAGATTGCATCCAACCTCAATACGCAACCTCAACATGCAGATGCCAGACGCGCTTACCAATTGCATTTACTCACCAAAAGAAACGATCCGCCCCCAGCGCAAACATGGACGCAAGACGTGGCGCGTATTTTTGAAGGTGTATACAACGAAGATGACGCGCGAAGAGTTCAATCCGCGCTCAAAGTGTTGATGAAAAAATCTTAAAGCGCAACGGCCTTAAACACGCCTTGCGCATAACGCCATACATACCCCCGATGAGGGGTGGCGTCAAAGTCCCAATCAGGAAGTACATGCCTGACTTTTTTATTATCTAAGTGATGTGATTGTGGCTTGTGCGTGTGACCGTGCACCATAACGTCGCATTGCAGTTGATTCATCCATTCATTTGCGATCGATTGATCAACATCTTGATACCACGTTTTGTTTTGTTTGAGTTGTTGACTTTGCTGGCGCAAATGTTTGGCAATTTGAATGCGCTCTTGTAAAGGCTTGGCCAAAAACTCTGCTTGCCATTGTTGACTGCGAACTTGAAGCCTGAATTGTTTATAGTCGAGATCGTCCAAGCACAGATTATCGCCGTGACTCAGCAAAATAGAAGATGTTTTTGTTTTTAATACAGAGGGTTCGCTCAAGTCTTGCATGCCGCCAGCAGAAAGGGCGCGTTGACCTAATAAAAAGTCGCGGTTTCCAGCCAAAAAATAAATCGGAAAACGTGCAGACGCTGTTTTGAGAGCGCCGAGACATTGTTTTTCAAAAACGCCATGCGTTGAGTAGATGAGATCGTCTCCCACCCACACTTCAAACAAATCACCCAAAATAAACAAAGCATCAGGTGAATGCTCAGTTAGATAATGCGCAAAGGTTTGAAAATTGGCTGCGTCCGATTGCTGCAAATGCAAATCGGAAATGAAATCGATGACCGACCACGACCCCCCTTGAATGACAGAGATCTCTGCAGGCAGGGTAGGTGTCATAGATTGTGAAAATCAATCGACCAAAACGGCCTTGGCGATGATGACATCTTCTTTGGGCACATCATCATGAAAGCCGCGGCGACCAGTTTTGACTTTGCCCAAAGCGTCAACAACTTCTTTGCCTTCAACTACTTTTCCAAAAACCGCATAGCCCCAACCTTGTGGAGTAGGCGAGGAGTGATTTAAAAAATCATTGCCGGTGAGGTTGATAAAAAATTGGCTGCTGGCTGAATGCGGGTCTGAGGTGCGAGCCATAGCAACGGTGTAATGATCGTTTTTGAGGCCGTTGTGGGCTTCATTTTCAATGTTGTCGATTGAATCTTTTTGTTTCATGTCAGCCGTGAAACCACCGCCTTGAATCATGAAGCCATCGATGATGCGATGAAAAATCGTATCGTTGAAATGATGGCTCTCGACATAGGCTAAAAAGTTTGCAACTGTGACGGGGGCTTTGTCGGCATCTAACTCTAAAGTGATGGTGCCGTGATCTTTAATGTGAAGTTCTACGCGTGGGTGACTCATAATGTTTTTATTGAAAGAGGGTTGCAGATTGAATGACCACTTGTTGACGTGGCACATCCGATGGAAAGGGACCGCCATTTGAGGTGGGCAATCCCTTGATGCGATTGACCACATCCATGCCCGATATGACGCGACCAAAAACGGTATAGCCAAATTGAGAGGCGGAGGGGTCTAAAAATGCATTGTCTTTGACGTTGATAAAAAATTGTGCAGAGGCCGAGTGTGGCTCATTGGTGCGTGCCATGGCGATAGTGCCCAAGGTGTTGCGAGGACCGCCCTTGGACAAGGCTTCGCGGCCTTCGTGCATAACGGGCGCACGGGTTTTTTTTTCAGCATAGCGTTGATCGTAGCCACCGCCTTGAATCATGAAGTTATCAATGACTCGATGAAAAATAGTGCCGTCGTAATGTTTGTCTTCAACGTATTGCAAAAAATTAGTCACTGTTTTGGGTGCTTTATCGGCATAAAGCTCGATAATGATTTCCCCAGCGCTGGTGTTGATTTTGACCTTGGGAGTGGCGACTGTTTGTGCAAATGTGGTGCTTGCGACGACAAGCGAAAAAATAAGTGCAAATATTTTTTTCATGGTTTGATAGAGATCAGTTGAAGGGCGGGTTGAAGTTGAAGTATTTTATTTTTGACGGGACGATTTTGAGGTTCTAACTTGCTGGCGCGTGCATAGGACTCTTGGGCTAACAAGAGCCAAATATCTCCTAAATTTTCTTGTGCAGCCGAATAGCTGGGATTGTTTCTGAGTGCTTGCTCAAACGATAAACGGGCCTTGTCGATTTGACCTTTAGACGCATACATAACGCCTAAATTATTATGAGGTTCGGCCAATTCTGGAAATTCTTGCGTGAGTTGCTCGTACAAAGCCAGTGCCTCATCACTGCGATTGAGTTCGTTGAGTAACAGCGCTCGCCAAAAAAGCATTTGGGGGTCGCGCGGTTTTTTAACCAGATAGTCGTCAATTTTTGCGAGCGCATCTTGGCGCTTAGAGGCACCTTGTCTGAGTAATTGTTTGACCTGCTCGTGTGGGGTTGCCTTGGGCTTGTCGAGTTCATTGATCGGCGAGGCTTGAATGATCATGGGTGTGTTGAGTTGCGCGCTTGCCGTAAATGAGGCCAACAAAATTGCACCCACGAAACCGCAGCCGATCGCATTTTGAAAAATGCGTATGAAAGATGACGAATGTTTGTTTTTTGTTAACATTGGGTTTTGGTACCTGAGATCGACGAAAAGGCGATGCCGATATACTCAAGCAATTGTAGTGCAGAGGTAATCCCTCCTTCACATTGGGTCTCTTTTCTCCGAGGCCGACCAACTTAACACTTCGTGACATTCATGGGACTTCGTGTTTACAACACGCTCAAGCGTGGTTTGGAAAATTTTTCACCTCTGCAAGCGGGGCATGTCCGTATGTATGTCTGCGGTATGACGGTTTACGATTACTGTCATTTGGGGCATGCGCGATCAATGATTGCTTTTGATTTGGTGCAGCGCTGGCTCAAAGCTTGTGGGTATCAAATTACGTATGTGCGAAACATCACTGACATTGATGACAAAATTATTCGTCGTGCTGTAGAAAACAATGAATCGATTCGTTCGCTCACTGATCGAATGATTGAGGCCTTGCATGTTGATGCGGATTCTTTGGGTATTGAGCGCCCAACGCACGAACCCCGTGCCACCGATTACGTGCCGCAGATGTTGGTAATCATCGATCAACTCGAAAAAAAAGGATTGGCTTATCGCGTAGCAAGCGGTGACGTGAACTTTGCCGTTCGAAAATTCAAAGGATACGGCAAGTTATCTGGTAAATCATTGGATGAATTGCACGCGGGTGAGCGGGTCACTGTTTTGGACAGCAAAGAAGATCCGCTTGATTTTGTTTTGTGGAAAAACGCCAAGGCCGAAGAACCCCAAGACGCGAAATGGGACAGTCCTTATGGCGCGGGTAGACCCGGGTGGCATATCGAGTGCTCGGCCATGAGTTGTGGGCTATTGGGCGAAACATTTGACATTCATGGGGGCGGTGCAGATTTGCAATTTCCTCATCACGAAAATGAAATCGCGCAAAGTGAAGGTGCGCAAGACAAAACATTGGCTAATGTTTGGATGCACAACGGCTTTATCAATGTCGATAACGAAAAAATGTCCAAGAGCTTGAGCAACTTTTTTACGATTCGTGATGTTTTAAAAGTTTTTGACGCTGAAACGATTCGCTTTTTTGTGGTGCGCAGTCATTACCGAAGCCCACTCAACTACAGCGATGTGCATTTAAATGACGCCAAATCTTCGCTCAAACGTTTGTATACCGCATTGGATAGCGTTACACCTGCACCTGTGACGATTGATTGGACGACCCCTTATGCCTCGCGCTTTCAGGCGGCTATGAACGAAGATTTTGGAACACCAGAGGCTGTTGCGGTTTTGTTTGATCTGGCCACAGAAGTTAATCGCACGCAATCGGCGGAATTGGCGGGATTATTAAAACAACTCGGTGGTGTTTTGGGGTTGCTCCAATCGCCACCTCAAAGCTTTTTGCAAGCGGGCGCATCGCTCGATGAATCGGCAATTCAACAATTGATTCAAGATCGCGCCCAAGCTAAGGCCAGCAAAGATTTTGCAAAAGCCGATGCGATTCGAAAGTCATTGGCCGATCAAGGCATTGTTTTAAAAGACTCGCCCACAGGCACCCAATGGGAGCGTGCTTGATGAGTCCTGCTTTGCCTATTATTCAAGTGACGCCCCCCTATTGGGAAGAGGCTTGTAAGCACTTAATAATGAAAGATCGCGTCATGAAACGCTTGATTCCAAAATTTGGCGATGTTTGTTTGGAAACCAGAGGCGACGCATTTGTAACGCTTGCGCGAAGCATTGTGGGCCAACAAATTTCTGTCAAAGCGTCGCAAACGATATGGGATCGATTTGCGGCCCTTCAAAAAAAAATTACACCTTACTCAGTGCTCAAGCTTAAAATAAACGACATGCGCATTGCGGGTTTGTCTGCGCGCAAGGTCGAATATTTGGTTGATTTGGCGATTCACTTTGATAGCAAAGCCGTGCACTTCAAAGAATGGTCAAAAATGACAGATGACGACATCATCGAAGAATTGATTGCGATTCGCGGCATTGGTCGATGGACAGCCGAGATGTTTTTGATCTTTCATTTGATGCGACCCAATGTGCTGCCACTCGATGATGTGGGATTGATCAACGGCATCAGTCATAATTATTTTTCGGGTGAAACCGTGAGTCGCAGCGAGGCCAGAGAAGTCGCCCAAGCTTGGGCTCCCTATTGCAGTGTCGCAACTTGGTATATTTGGCGTTCATTGGACCCCGTGCCTGTTGCGTATTGATGTGTCAAAACAGGAGAATCGATTGGCTAAAAAAACTTTTTTAGATTTTGAACAGGCTATTGCAGAGCTTGAAGGCAAGATTGAAGAATTGCGTTATGTGCAAACCGAATCTGCCGTTGATATTTCGGACGAAATTGAACAGTTGTCCAAAAAGAGTTTGCAACTTACCAAAGATATTTATTCAGATTTAACGCCTTGGCAAATTACTAAAATTGCGCGTCATCCTGAGCGTCCCTACACCATGGATTACATCAATGAAATCTTCACTGATTTTGTTGAAATGCACGGCGACAGACATTTTTCTGATGACCTGAGTATTGTGGGTGGTTTGGCTCGATTTAATGGCAACGCGTGCATGGTGTTGGGTCAACAAAAAGGTCGCGATACACGCGAGCGCACTGCGCGCAACTTTGGAATGAGTAGACCTGAGGGTTATCGCAAAGCATTGCGATTGATGAAGACTGCCGAAAAATTTAAGCTTCCCGTTTTTACATTTGTAGATACGCCTGGCGCATTTCCTGGTATCGACGCGGAAGAGCGTGGTCAAAGCGAAGCCATCGGCCGCAATATTTTTGAGATGGCGCAACTCGAAGTACCAATCATCACAACCATCATCGGTGAGGGTGGATCGGGTGGCGCATTGGCCATTAGTGTGGCCGATCAATTGTTGATGTTGCAATATTCCATTTATTCAGTCATCAGCCCTGAGGGTTGTGCTTCTATTTTGTGGAAAACATCGGATCGTGCTGCAGACGCAGCTGAGGCGCTCGGATTAACACCGCATCGACTCAAAGCTTTGGGCTTGGTGGACAAAATCATCAACGAGCCTGTGGGTGGTGCGCACCGCGATACCAAACAAATGGCGGCTTCACTCAAGCGGGGTCTTGCCGACGCTTGGCGACAACTGAGCGACCTGAAAGTCAAAGAATTATTGGATCGTCGCTACGAACGACTCCAAAGTTATGGTCGATTCAGCGATACAAAAGCGGACGCGCGTTGAGTACGGAGCCGTCACTCGCACATTTTTCTCCTGTTTTGCCATTGGTGGTTGCTTATAGCGGTGGTGCTGATTCCAGCGCATTGTTATTGGCGTGTGCCAAGCGCTGGCCGGGTCAAATCAAAGCGGTTCATATTCATCACGGATTACAAAAAGCAGCGGATGATTTTGCGTCGCATTGCCAAATTGTATGTGATGCATTGAATGTTCCTTTGGTGATTCAAAAAGTGGATGCGCGCCATTCTTTGGGTGAGAGCCCCGAAGATGCGGCACGCAAAGCGCGTTACAAAGCATTGGCAAGTGCGATTGAATTGAATTTTTCTGATGCAAAAGACGTGGCCTTGGCTCAACACGCCGACGATCAAATTGAAACTTTACTGTTGGCTTTGTCGCGTGGTGCTGGCCTACCAGGAATCGCTGCGATGCCTGCTGTGTTTGAGCGCTCGGGTTTGACATTTCATCGGCCTTGGTTGCAAGTTCCATCACAACAATTGCGTCATTGGTTAACTTCAATCAATCATTTGTGGATTGAAGATCCAAGCAACACCGATATTCAATTGACGCGTAATCGAATCCGACATGTGGTTTTACCCGCATTAGAAAAAGCATTTCCGCAATTTCGCCAAACATTTGCACGCAGCGCAGCACATGCAGCGCAAGCGCAAACGGTGCTCGATGAAATGGCGCAGATTGATTGGAACGCCATGCAAGTTCAAGCACAGATTGTGGGATTGCAAGCATTGAGTGACGCGCGCATGGTGAATGTTTTGCGGTTTTGGCTCAAAAATTATGGTGTGCAAAGCTCTACTGCGCAACTGCATGAGTTGATGGCGCAGGTGCGAGCATGCACCACTCGCGGTCACCAAATTGATATCAAAGTGGGCGAGGCGAGAGTGCAACGAAAAGGCGAATGCCTGACTTGTTACAATTCCTAGGCTTTTTTGCCTCAACCTACAAACCAAGATGGCTCTGATCGTTCATAAATATGGCGGCACCTCGATGGGCTCAACCGAGCGCATTCGATTGGTCGCCAAACGCGTCGCTAAATGGGCGCGCGCGGGTCACCAAATGGTGGTTGTTCCCTCTGCCATGAGTGGAGAGACCAACCGCCTACTAGGACTCGCCAAAGAATTAAGTCCCAAACACGAGGACTCGGCCTATCAGCGCGAGCTCGATATGTTGGCCTCCACGGGTGAGCAGGCTTCATCTGCTTTATTGGCCATTGCTTTGCAAACCGAAGGCATGGAGGCTGTGAGTTATGCGGGTTGGCAAGTGCCCATTCGCACCAATAGCGCATTTACAAAAGCTCGAATTGAATCGATTGACGATGAATGCGTGCGTCAAGAGTTGCAAGCGGGTCGAGTCGTCATCATCACAGGCTTTCAAGGTGTAGATGAGAACAATAACATCACTACACTGGGTCGAGGTGGTTCGGATACGTCAGCCGTTGCCGTTGCAGCGGCTCTCAAGGCACATGAATGCTTGATCTTTACCGATGTGGATGGTGTGTACACCACCGATCCGCGCGTGGTGCCTGAGGCGCGTCGTCTCAAAACCGTGAGTTTTGAAGAGATGCTCGAAATGGCTTCATTGGGCAGCAAAGTTTTACAAATTCGCTCGGTCGAGTTTGCGGGCAAATACAAAGTGCCATTGCGTGTGTTGTCGAGTTTTACCGAATGGGATATTGATATTCATGAAGAGGCCCAATCGGGTACGCTGATTACTTTTGAGGAAGATGAACAAATGGAACAAGCCATCGTTTCTGGAATTGCTTTTAACCGCGATGAAGCCAAAATTTCTGTGATGAGTGTGCCTGATAAGCCAGGTATTGCCTATCAAATCTTGGGTGCTGTGGCACAAGCCAATATCGAAGTGGACATGATCATTCAAAACATCAGCAAGGACGGTAAAACTGATTTCAGCTTTACCGTGCATCGCAATGATTATTCACGCGCAATGGATTTGCTTAAAGCCAAGGTGCTGCCTGCACTGGGCGACCCCGATGTGAGTGGCGACACCAAGATTTGTAAGGTTTCGATCATTGGCATTGGCATGCGCAGCCATGTGGGAGTGGCCAGCAAAATGTTTAGGTCGCTGAGCGAAGAGGGCATCAATATTCAGATGATTTCGACCAGCGAGATCAAAACTTCTGTGGTGATTGATGAAAAGTACATGGAATTGGCCGTCAGAGCCTTGCACAAAGCCTTTGATTTGGAACAGAATCAGGCATAATTGGTGGAGTCAGGAAACGTGACCGAGTGGCCGAAGGTGCTCCCCTGCTAAGGGAGTATGGGGTGTTGAGCCTCATCAAGGGTTCGAATCCCTTCGTTTCCGCCACATCTTTGTAAAGCCTTCGTTCCGCCATATAGCCTTTATTCATG
>Ga0114978_10000280_pt1 | contig 43082 bp, 33 predicted proteins | sample S_140212_EF_Meta_FD_87027 | JGI IMG/M metagenome (GOLD analysis project Ga0114978, IMG submission 87027) | Freshwater microbial communities from Lake Simoncouche, Canada to study carbon cycling - S_140212_EF_MetaG | ecosystem: Environmental > Aquatic > Freshwater > Lake | place: Lake...
ACCAGATAGGCCATCCCTGGCACCAGTTGGCCGTAGGGCATGTACACTCGCATCCGCCAACCGGCAGCCGTCACCGCATGTTTTTCCGGATCCCCCATGCCGTAGAGCATCTGCATTTCGACGGAGCGTTTGTCGAGGCCCAAGTGCTCAGCCACGGCCATGCCGTGCGCCAGCGATCGCAGGTTGTGGCTTGCCAGCGCCGGCCGCAGCAGCGTCGAATGTTCGAGCAAAAAGGTTGTGGCAGCCTCGAAACAGGCGTCGGTCTGCCATTTCTCTCCCCACACAGGCACCGGCCAGCCAGCAGCCCGCGCGTGAATCGTTTCGTAGTCCCAGTAGGCTCCTTTCACCAACCGCACCCACACTGGCGTGCCGCGACGGCCTGCCCACTCGGCCAGCGATTCCAGATCCCGGAGCGAGTCGCGGAGGTAGGCCTGCACCACAATGCCGCAGTGCGGCCAATCTCGAAACTCCTCCTCCATTGCAATCGTCTGAAAAATGGAGAGCGTCAGAGCTTTGGTGGCATGGCTCTCCATGTCTATGTGCACCTGCGCCCCTTGCGATTGCGCCAATCGCCACAGCGGACGCAGCCTGGCAAGCACGCGGTCGGCCGTACCCCGCGGATCGATTGCATCAAACTGGCTGTCCAGCGCCGACAGCTTCAGCGACACATTCACTCGCGGCAACAGCCCAGCAGGGCCATCGTCGACAATTCCATCGGCCGCCCAGCCAGCCGCAATACTGGGCAATTCCTCCAGCAGATGCGTGTACGCGGCCGCATAGGCATCGGCCTCCACCTCGCTCGTCACCGCTTCGCCGAGCAGATCCAAAGTGAAGCCACGATGCTGCTCTCGCTGAATCAATGCAGCCCTTGCGGCCTCGGCTGGAGTCGTGCCGGCTATGAATTGTCTGGCCTGCGCGAGAGTGGCCGCCCGAATGGCCCGTGCCGCCAGAGGAGCCAGCAGGCCGCTCTTGGCCGCTTGCAATGCCATGCGAAGCGGGTGAGGGAGCCGCTGGATGACCTCGTCGTCGAGATACTCTCGCACGTGGCGATTGATGGCGGCAGGTTCGTCCAGCATCGGCATGCAGTCGACAAGCCGAAAGAGACGCACCTTGAGATCATCATCGTGCGTGGCCCATTCGCCCGCCTGCTGAATCCACCATTGCGAAGATATGGGCGATGGCTGTGCGGCGAGCGCACCGTCGAGCAACTTCCGGCCGATCCGCTGCACAGCCGCCTCGATTGCTTCCCGATCAGACCGGGACAAACGGCTGGGCAGAAGCCGCTGGCCGAGGGAGTCGTTCATGGAAGCCATGGAAGCCATGGCTTCACTTGGTTCTGGATCTGACATAATTTTGAGTCCCAGCTGCGATCGGCTCCCACGACCGAAGTCTATCGCACAAAACAGTTTACGTCGCGACTTTCAACCGTTTGAAGAGGCTGTTCGCTCCTCCAGCCAGCGTTCGTGGTAGAATTCTGGGTGTACGCGTCCCACTCCCTTGAAACCGCTGAACCCCTTGAATCCATCGCCACCCAAGGCCATCGATCGGCTGAATGATCGGTTGGAATCCAGCGGCCCTGTCATCCTCCCGGCTCTTCTGCTGTGCGATTTTGGACATCTGGCCCGCGAGGTGGAGGCGTTGGAAAAAGCTGGGGCCGCCGGATTGCATCTCGACATTATGGACGGGCAATTTGTGCCGCAACTGACCTACGGGATGGTCGTCGTGGAGGCTGTTCGGCGGGCCACCGCACTGCCCCTTGAGGTGCACCTCATGGTCCAGGAACCGGAACGCTCGCTGGCAGACTATGCGCACGCTGGCGTGGATATCATTACGGTGCATTTGGAATCCCTTGTTGAGCCTCGCCGAACGTTGAAAATGATCACTTCTCTGGGTCCAAAGGCCCACCTCGCCGTCAGCCCGCGAACGCCTGTGCAGCATGCCGTGCCGTTTTTGGATTGCTGCGACGGCGTGCTCGTCATGAGCGTGGAACCCGGCTACGGCGGCCAGGCTTTTGAACCAGAGTCACTCCTCAAGTTGGCAGAATTATCAAAACTCCGCGACGGTGGAGCAGGCGCATTTCGACTCTGTATCGACGGTGGCATTTCGACCCACACCGTAGGGCCTGCTGCCGCTGCTGGAGCAGAATTGATCGTCGCTGGCAGCGCGGTAATCCGAGCCAGCAGCTACGCCGAGGCGATCGCACACCTCGAACAACTCGCACGGAACGCCGCGTGAGTCGATTCTTTACACCCGGGAATGTTTTGAACTGATGGCTGATTTTTTGATTCTGATTCGGTCAGGATCCACCGACTTTGATCTGCAAGGCCGCATATGCGGCACGCTCGACATTCCTTTATCTGAAGTGGGCATCGCAGAGGCACACGCTTTTGCCGCACGCCTGAACGCAGGAGTAACTGCTGCGCGTTCGTCTCTAGGAGCCAACACTCTGGCGATACCGATTTCGCCGCCTGTCGCCATCTATTCGTCAATGGCCGCCTGCGCTCAGGAAACCAGTCGAATCATCGGCAGGGCGGTCGGCTTATCTCCTCGCCGGGTAGCCGATTTATGGAATCTCGACCAAGGCCTGTGGCAGGGAATGCTGGTGGAGGATATCCGGCGCAAGCAGCCTCGTGTGTATCGGCAGTGGCAGGAAAATCCGTGGGCCGTTTTGCCCCCCGAAGGTGAGTTGCTCGAGCACGCGTGCAACCGCGTGGAGGCGGCACTCGAAAAGCTCTGGAAGCGTCATGCTGGCGAGAGCATCGCCTTGGTTGTGCCCGAGCCGCTGGATCGAATCGTACGATGGCTAACGGCCGGCGAATCCATGGGCGACCTCTGGTCTCGTGATGCGCAGCGAGAACCTTTGGTGGAACTACCACTGGCTTCCCAATGGCTGCAACCGGAACCACAACGCGCCGGCAGCGAGCGCCTGGAGAACCGATGGGCACATCGCCACAGAGCCACTGGCTTAGGCCCACAAGCGAAGCCCGTAAAATAAGCCCCGCAGAAAAGGCGCAGGCAACGGCGGCCCATTCTGGCTAGACTCACGCTGATCGTTTGAGCCGCTTTGGCTGGCCCTTTGACGCTGTTTCTCTCACGCTACGAGTTTTGCATGGAACGCCGACGTCCTTCGAACACTCAACGCGAAACAGGCGGTGCGACTTCGCCTCGCGAATCAGCCGGGGAATCTTCGCTCGATGACCAGCCCGACTCAAACCCTTCCCGGATGAAGCGGGGTGTACCGGAAGGGCTGTGGCAAAAGTGCGAGGGGTGCCAGGCCACGATCTACCGCAAGGAAGCGGAGGATATCCTCAACGTCTGCCCGCAGTGTGGCTACCACTGGTATGTCTCGGCGGCGCAGCGCATCGTCCAACTGTTTGACGCTGGCACATTTGAGGAATGGGACGCCAATCTCTATCCAACAGATCCCCTTGGATTTAGCGATCGCAAGCCTTATGCAGAGCGTATTGTTGCCGAACAAAAACGAACCGGCCTTTCTGATGCTGCCCTCACCGGCACGGGCATGATCCGAGCCCGCCGCGTGGCCTGCGGTGTCACCGACTCGTCATTCATCATGGGTAGCATGGGAAGCGTCGTCGGCGAACGGCTCGCGAGACTCGTGGAGCGAGCCACTGCCGACAAGTTGCCGCTGATCATCATCAGTGCCTCCGGTGGCGGCGCTCGGATGCACGAGGGCATCCTGTCTCTCATGCAGATGGCAAAGGTGTCAGCGGCGCTGGCTCACTATTCCAAGGCGGGTGGACTGTTTATCTCGGTCATCACCAATCCAACCATGGGGGGCGTGGCAGCTAGCTTTGCATCTCTCGGCGATTTCGTATTTGCCGAACCAAGAGCGTTGATTGGCTTTGCAGGCCCTCGCACGATCAAGGCCACGATTCGGATCGACCTACCAAAGGGATTTCAAACGAGTGAGTTTCTATTGGAGCACGGCTTCATCGATCGCATCGTGTCTCGCAAGGATCTCAAGAGCGAGATCGCTCGCGTCATCGACTACTGCGGTGGCTAGAACGCATTCGATCTCGTGAAAGCGGCCAGATAGCAAGCCGCCTAGGGCCGGTAAAGTCTCCGCGGCGGTTACGATCACCCGATGCCTGAGCCACCAGATATCAGCGCGAATGCACATGCTGTGCGTAAGAAGCCGCCGGGGGCGGTTAACGTCTCCGCTTCGATGCGAGGATACGCCGACTCGCGTCAACTTCACCCGACCCCCGGCTCGTCAAGCGATTGCTCGGACTGGATCTGAATCCGCTCCGAGAGCATCCGTGAGGGGTTGCCGATGCCCCGAGAGACGGCGTTGCTGGCAAGTGAAGGCAGGATGTCGGAAACGCAGCCAGCATCGAGTGAACGCAGGCCTGGAGGGCCGGAGTGAACGTCCGACGGGTCGGGGCATCGGCAACCCCGGTGCGTGGCGCACGATGCCCCGAGAGGCGGCGTTGCTGGCAAGTGAAGGCAGGATGCCGGAAACGCAGCCAGCATCGAGTGAACGCAGGCCTGGAGGGCCGGAGTGAACGTCCGACGGTTCGGGGCATCGGCAGACCCGGTGCATCGCGTACGAGTGTCAACTCCGTGGGACGCGGAGCACCCTTTTCAGTAGCGGCCCTCGAACCCAGCAAAACCTCCGTGAATGATCGTACTGCTGCCGGCTTCGAGGCTCATAAGCGATGTGGCATTGGTGATGATCGCTGGCCATTGGCCATCGGCTTGGGCGATGTTGCCAACACCCACAACGCGGTAGCCCATCGAGAGAGTCCAGCGATCTGTTACGTCCCACGCGACGGCGGTATCTACCGAACCCAACCAGGAAAACACGCCCCGCGTCGAGTACACGCTGACGGCTGAACCGTCAGCAAATGTGGCGTTTGTGCCATTGGGAGAGGCCAGCGACGATGTGTTGGTAATCGCGTTGCCTGCCAGGAGAAACTTTGGCACCGCAGAGAATCGGAGACGTGGCGCAAGCCGCCAATCGAACTTCGCGCCAACCTGACCGCCGTAAAGGTTGTTGTTCGTAGCGACATTGAAGTTCAGCTGACTTGCACTGCTCGAAACCGTTGCCAGCGAAAGTGTGTCTTGGAGTTCAAAAAAACGAAAGCCAGCCAGCCACATCAGATTGAATCGCTGTTCCGTGGGCATAAACTCGGGGTGATCTCCCAACGAATAGACCCAGTTGATCTCAATATCATTCACGAGATCCGAGCGGCTGATCTGCTGGGATTGTGCGCCTGTGAGTATGCTTGCAGCCGTTGTGCCCGACACTGTGATGGTCGAGGCGGCGGCCGGAATCGCATTGATGTTACCCGCACTGGAGATCGAGCCACTCGACCCCATGTTGTAAACGCCCCAGTAGATAGCCTCGATGGCGTGCTGCTGCCTCGGCCCCATCCAGCGGCCGACGTGAAAATCAATGCCCCCGGGCCAGGTGGCTGAGGCATTGCTCGTGGAGAGTTGTTGCCCGCTGGCCACGGGCTGCATCGTGGCGGCGCCGGATGGCAGTGTGCGAGTCATTACAAGTCCGCTGGCCCCCACAAACCATCGCGGCCAACAGGGCACATCCGACTCGATGCACGAGGGAATCCCCGCAAAGCCATTCGCATCCAAGGGGTCGGCGATGTACATTGCCGGTGGCGGCTCGCTGGGCTCCGTCGCGAATTCTCGGAGTGGCTCCGGCACCGATTCAGAAAGCGGGCGTGGCAGCGGATCGGCGGCGAGCAATGAGCCTGCCCAGAAGAGGGCGACCAGCCAGAATGCCACCCCTCGCAGCGATCGCGAGCGATATCTCAAGCGAGTCGCGATGGCGGGCGTCAAAAAACTGGGGGGCGGCGAATGAATCACAAGCCGGAATCCTGAAAGGAAACACCGAATGACGCGAGAGAGTCTGGAAAACGACACGGGGGGTCAAGGTCGCTTTCCCTTCCCCTCTCTCTTCCTTATTCTCTCTTACCATCTGCCTCTCTCGAAATCTTCGCAATGAGCCATCGTCCGAAAGCTGGTGCACAAGAACGGGCTGTTTTTTAGCCGAGAATGGCTTCAACAATCAAAAGGCTTGGGACTTGAGGGGCCGTGGATACACTCGTGCAAACCACGTATTTCAGGGAGTTTGCGGGAGATGCCTGCGTCGCGGAAAGATCGATCGAAACTTTCTCGCACCGAACTGGTTGCCTGGCTGGACCGTCGCGTGAATTACGAGCGGTTTGTACCAACGGCCCAGACGGGTGGCACGTTTGCCCTCGGGCGGATGCGACGGCTCTTGGCTCTAATCGGATCCCCTCATCAAGCCTTTCCTGTTGTGCATGTTGCCGGCACAAAAGGCAAGGGCTCAACGGTTGCCATGATCGCTGCGATCCTCGACCATGCGGGCCACCGCGTCGGCTGCTATCTTTCGCCCCATGTCCATACACTCGAAGAACGTATCAGCGTTTGTGGGCATCCGATCACGTCGGCTGAAATGGTGCGAGCCTTTGCGAAGGTCATGCCAGCCGTTGATGCGATTGACCGCGAGGCAAAGCGGTGTGGTGTGCGCGGCCTGACGTGGTTTGAGGTGGTGACGGCTGGTGCGATGGTTCACTTCAAGCAAGCAGGTGTTGACATTGCGGTGCTCGAGACGGGGCTGGGCGGCCGACTGGATGCTACGAACGTGTCGCAACCAATCCTCTCTGTAATCACAAGCATCAGCCTGGATCACATGGCTCTTCTCGGCTCGACGATCAGCGCGATCGCCACTGAAAAGGCGGGCATTATCAAACGCGGGTGTCCTGTGATCAGCGGCGCACTCTCGCTCTCTGCCCGTCGGGTGATTGCCGCTACAGCGGCACGCCGGCGGGCGCCACTGCTCCAACTCAACCGTGACTTTCGCGCACTCTATTGCGATGCCACCCCGGCCTCTGCCCACGCACTGGCTGCAGGAGTGCTTGAACTCCGTTTCCCGAACGGCGGCCAGACGGCACGCCCAGTTCGGTATCGAGTCGGCATGCCGGGCCGGCACCAGGCCTCCAATGCATCGCTGGCGGTGGTTGCGGCCCACACGCTGAATAGCCTCGGTTTCCACGTGCCGCCAGAGGCTATTGCGGCTGGACTCAGCAACACAATCCTGCCGGCCCGCATCGAAACGTTCGGCACACAGCCACTGGTGATTGTGGATGCCGCCCACAACGTCGCATCCATGAAAGCGCTTCTGGAAACGCTGGGGCACTCACTCAACTCGCTGCGACCCCGGGTACTCGTCTTTGCAGCCAGCGGCGACAAGCAGATCGAACAGATGCTGGCACAAGCGACCGGATGCTTCGACCATGTCATTGTTACTCGCTACGCCACCAATCCTCGCGCGGCCTCTCCCGAGAGGCTCGTGGCCGCCTGCAAGCGGGCTGGCCTGCCAGCGGCCCGCGTGGCCGACTCCCCTTCCGCAGCCCTTCGCGCAGCCAGATCGCTTGCCACCAAAAAGGGAATCGTCTGCGTGGCGGGAAGTTTTTTTCTAGCCGCTGAAATCCGGGGCAACTGACCGCGGAGGATAGGCTAGCATCCGGCTGAGATGCGAGTGGAGGGGATAGATCGCGACAGTGAGGCTAAAGACCGGCCGCTGGCACATGCCCAATCAATCGCTGACGCCATTGTGATCGAGGATTGCTTCGATGGCTTTGGCTAATACAGGATCAATGGATCGCGGGAGTTGAGCTACTGTCTGCGATGCCACCGGCATCGCACCGCTGTCGCCGCTTTTCAACACAACATCTCGTGCCTTGCGCCATGCCATAACGCCTCCGAGCGTTTCTGCGGTGGGGGTGATCTCGTGGCCGCGGTCGGGAGACACGCCCCATACAGCGTCATCCGCATCCGCCGCGGCCCGATGAATGTTGGCGCTGCTTGGTCGCAGATATTCCGAAGTCGTGAGTTTGAGGAGGCTCTCGCCATCCAAGAGCGGCAAAATTGATTGGACAGTTCCCTTGCCAAACGACCGGCTGCCAACCACGTGAGCCCGATGGTTGTCTTGCAGGCAGGCGGCGACGATCTCTCCGGCACTGGCCGTGAGGCCGTCGATAAGCACGGCCATCGGCACGCCAGCACACGCCACACCCTGCGTTGCTCGATGCGTATTGAGCAAATCCACGGCCGCCACACCTTTTTGCTGACTGCTCACACGGGCTCGACCCCTCGTCGAAACAATGATTCCGTCATCTAGAAACCGATCGCAGACGTCAATGGCCACCGACAGCAGCCCACCCGGATTGCCACGCAGATCCAGAATGATACCGCGAGTTGACTGGCTGGCTTGAATCGCCTCCAACGACCCGTCCAAATCTTTGAGCGTGCGTTCGCCAAAGCCTGTCAGGCGAATAAAGGCAATGCCAGACTCGCCTTCGATAAACCAATCCCACGATCCATCGCTCAGGCGTCGATCGCCCAATACGCTCTCGGTGCGAACGGTTTCTCGCACCAACGACACTTCATGGCTGCCGGCTTCGCCAGCTATTTCGAGCGTCACGCCTCGGCCAACCGGGCCCCGCAGCAACGCAACTGCATCGCCGACTTTCATGCCGCGGGTGGTTGCGCCATCGATCGCGATAATTTTGTCTCCCACAGCGATACCAACCCGCCATGCAGGTGATCCAACAACGGGGCTCTCCACCGTGAGCGTGCCGTCGCGTGCGTCGTTTGCAAGCTCTAGGCCGACGCCACCAAATTCCTGATTCAGAGCTGCCTCGAGCGCCTGACGTTGTTCGCCGTCGATAAAAGCCGAGTGCTCGTCGAGCTTCGAAAAAACGCCTGTCATCGCAGCTCGAAAAAGAGATGCCTCGTCAACAGGCTCTAGGTAGAGACGCTCGATCGCCGCCATAACCTCGCCAAAGCGACGCCCATGCTGGCTACGATCGCGCGCCAGCCACGACACCAAGCCGATGGCTGTCATCAGGCACAGAAGCAAAAGATTGCGCTTAGGCATGACGGATAAAAGTGGATGCTCAGAAAAAGGCTGCGGTGTGGATCATACAAACCAAACGGTGGGCCTACGAACTGGCAGAAACAGAAACGTCGCTGGAATTAAATTGATAACCCTTGGGAACCACGGTCACTCCAGACGGCGAGACCGTCAAGCCGCGAGCAGCGTCCTCGTCTGGATCAAAGCCGACCATCGTACCAGACGGCACTCGCACCCCTTTGTCAATGATGGCGCGACGCACTTGGGCATGGCGACCAATGTCGACCCCCTCGAAGAGAATGCTCTGTTCGACACGGGCAAAGCTGTTGATCCGCACTCCTGGTCCGATGATCGACCGCGTGGCCCGGCCGCCGGAAAGAATTGCCCCGGGACAGACAAGGCTGTCTGTAGCTTCACCTCGCCGCGAGTCGTCCCCCTCGCCTGCGAAAACAAACTTGGGTGGCGGATAGGCTGGGTGATGCGTGCGGATGGGCCACTGATCGTCATACATATTGAGTTGCGGATCCACCTCGATCAGGTCCATGTTGGCAGTGAAGTAGGCATCGATTGTGCCCACATCGCGCCAGTAGGCATCCTGCTTCCTGTTCTCATCGCGAAAGGGAAAGGCATACACCCCATGTGACCGCACGACATCCGGCAGCAGATCGTGCCCAAAGTCGTGGTGGCTTGCTGGGGCATTGGCATCCAACTTCAGTCGCTCCAGCAGAAATGGCCACGAGAAGCAGTAGATGCCCATCGAGGCCATGCACATCTCCGGGTGTCCGGCTATGGACGGTGGATTTGCCACCTTCTCGCGAAAAGTCTGCACGCGGCCCGACGCATCAATATCCATCGTGCCAAACTCACCCGCTTCTTCGCGAGGCACAGGAAGCGACCCAATGGTGACATCCGCCCCGCTTTCCTCATGGGCATCCACGAGCGATTGATAGTTCATCTTGTAAATGTGATCGCCTGCGAGCACGACAACCAACCGTGGGGCGGCCATCTCTAGCGAGTAGATATTTTGATACACCGCATCGGCTGTGCCGCGATACCAACTTTCATCAACCCGCTGCTGGGGCGGCAGCACATCGAGGCATTCGCCGAGGTCGCGGCAAAAAAAACGGTGCCAGCCCAGATTTAAATGCCGGTCCAGACTTTTTGCTTTGTACTGCGTGAGCAGCAGCACGCGACGCATACCGCTGTTAACGCAATTGGAAAGGGCGAAGTCGATAATCCGATAACTGCCCCCGAATGGCACTGCCGGCTTGGCGCGGTCGCGAGTAAGCGGATCGAGTCTGGCTCCCTTGCCACCGGCCAACACGACTGTCGCCACATCACGCATCCGCATCGTATCCACATCCCGTGAACGCATCAGTGAGCCCTCTCTACGAATTGAGCGGTCCCGCGATTGGGACGATTCGAGTGGTTCCGACGAAAACCTGACTATAAGGTAGCCTTTTTGTTCCGACGATCCGAAATCTGGGCTTCGCCGGAAGAGCCGTTCCACAAAACGGCTCAAAGAAGCCATTTTTACAGATTTTTCACAAAGACAAGCGGTCTGGCATGGACTGCGTGGGTTTCCTACGATCCCGCCGACTGTTTTTCCCCCAACGGCCTGCTCACCGCGAAAGTCCGATCATGGCACACCGGTCAAAGGCTTCCCACCGTCGTGAACGGGATTCTGATTCTATGGATGCAATCAAGCCACTTGTTGTTCTGGGACTGCTCGGCACGATTCTCTACGGAGCCTACTGTGTTGTGCAGAAAGGACCGGGCCAGACTGGGCAACCGTGGCAGATCCCAGGGATCACCGCTGAAAGCTCGATGACGTCTGGCGGATTCGCTCCCGCCGCCACCGATACGGGCACGATTTCAAACCCGCCTCCGTTTGCACCGCCAGCAGCCAGTCCAATTTTATCGCCGGCGGCTGTGTCGTTGCCGGCTCAAGGTTTTCCACCACAGGCAGGTTTTCCAACTCCGGCAACCGTTGTCGGAGTGCCCGCTGCTGTGCCGCCCGCGGCATTCCCAATAGCAGCGACTGCGTCTGTAGCCGCCGCCGACCGTTCGCCCACCTACCTGAACGCGATGTCAGCCCCACCGCCTCATGCTGACTTGATCGCAGCGTCAGGCTCGGCAGTGCCAGGCTCCTTTGATCCCCAACCGCCGTCGACCGAAGTGGGCGATACCCAGCCCGTTGCAATGCCATCCCACAACGCGCCACCAATATCCGCTGCACAGCCACCGGCAAGGGCGACCCCATCGGCCGCATTTGCGTCGGCCTGGGCCGATGCGCATGACAAGCTTGCGGCCGGACGCTACGCCGAGGCGCTTGCCGTGCTTTCTGTCTGGTACGACGACCAATCGCTCTGCCTTGAAGAGAGCCAACAACTCGACAACCTGCTTGGACAGTTAGCTGGAACAGTGATCTATTCCCAACAAGATTTGCTTCTGGCTCCACACATTGTCGCAGCCGGCGACACACTGCAACCGATTGCCGCATCCCTCAGCGTACCGTGGCAACTCCTTGCCAAAATCAATGGCATCGATGATCCTGCCAAACTCCTGCCCGGGGAACATCTCAAAGTCGTGCGGGGGCCCTTCGATGCGGTGGTGAGCGTTTCCCGCCGTCGAGTGAGCCTGCAAGTTGCGGGCAACTACGCTGGCAGCTTTCCTGTGGCAATCGGCAGACAGCTCCACGATCGTATCGGTGCATCGCTCAACGTGGTTGATGTGCGCCGCGGCACAAGCAACTCCGACCCGCAGGGCCCGGCCATGCAGGTGGCCTACGTTCCACCCAATGGACCCAAGTCGATTCTTTTAAGTGACGGCATAGCCATCGAGGCCGTTGAAGAATTGGCACTGATGGCCGATGCCGTGCCGGGCTCGAGCCTGATCATGGCGTCTCGCGATCTGGACGAACTCCTCGATATACTCGGCCCTGGCTCGCATGTGCTCGTGCGGCAGTAACAGACCGTGGCGGCCTCACGTGTCGTTATGTGTTCTCCTTTCGGCCTACGCCTTGGGCTTCTTCCGAGAGAACAACTGCAGGGAAACTAGCCGGTTCCCCTGCAGGCGTGCGAGCCGCTCACCCAGAGGGTACACTCTTCCCTCTTGAACGTGACACGACGGAGCATTGCATGCGATTCATCTCTCTTCCTGGCGTCGACGCTCCGCAAGGACGCTGGGTGGGTCTTTCGCTGCCACGCCGGTTTGTCTGCGATCTGATGCGACACGCGACAGCGGTGCCGAGCATTCCTTCCCAGCGTCGGATGCAGCTGGCCGAAGTGATCGCGGCCCGAGATGCCCGTGCCCAACACATTAGCTGGTGTGCGATTTTCATGAAGGCCTATGCGATTGTCTCCGCCACTCGGCCGGAATTGCGTCGCACCTACATGCCGTACCTCTGGCCGCACCTCTACGAACATGCTTTCAATGTGGCCAACTTCAGCCTCGAGCGCACGTACTGCGGAGAAGAGGCGGTGTTTTTTGCTCAAGTTCGTCAGCCTGAGTTGATGAGCCTCGTCCAACTCGACGCGCTGGTGCGAACGCATAAAATCGCTCCGATCGAAAGTGTTCCGTCATTCTATCGCACGCTGACGTTGAGCCGGCTGCCATGGCCGCTGCGGAACTTCGTCTGGTGGCTGGGGCTTTATTCCGACGGCGGCTATCGAGCCCATTTCTTCGGCACGTTTGCCATCAGCGTAGTGGCCGCCGCTGGAGCAGCCGGACTGCATGTGCTGTCGCCCCTGACGACCAACATCAACTACAGTTCCTTTGAGTCGGATGGCTCCATCGACGTGCGACTCACGTACGATCATCGAGTGCTCGACGGATCCACGGTCGCCCGCACCCTGGTGGCTCTGGAAGAAGTTCTCCGTGGTGCCATACGCGACGAACTACTCGCCTCTGCCGAGTAAACAGGAAGGCCCGCGGCACTTTCGCACCGCGGGCCCTGCATGGAGCCAATCTATTTTTCGATGGACGAGGGACTTGGCAACCTCGTCACTTGGTTCAGGCAGGCGGACTCATTTCGCACAGCCTGTCAGACTTCGTTGGGAACCCTGCTGGAAATCTGTTGGTTCAATTCTTACCGCACAGCCTCCTGCAGCATCTTGGCATTGGGCACCGAGTGCCTGTTGACGATCCCATTTTCGCGCGTCTCGATCACCGTGGCGACCGGGCCAACCTCGCGAACTGTGCCCTCAAAACCTGCCACGCTCACGGTGTCGCCAGCCTGCAACCGCTGGCGAACGTAGTAGCCGGAGAGAATCCCCGACATCACATCCCGGCCGCCCAAGCCGAAGGCCAACGCAAACCCGGCAGAAAGGCCGGCCGAGCCGATCAGGATCAGCTTTTCGAGCAGGGCAAACTGAATGCCCAACTGATTGAAAGCTGCGATGAACGTCAGCAAGGAAAGCACCCAGTAGCAGCCGCCGGCCAGATATTCTGCATACGTCAGACCAACGCGGTCGGCACTCGTCGCCACGACACCGCGAAGAAAAGTCGCCGCCAATAAACCGATGACAACCACCACCGTGGCCACAAGCAGACGCGGTATGTAATTAACAACTTCACCCATCGCGGCCGAGACGCTGTCGAGGCCTAGGATATTGAAGGCTGCCATCACAAAAACACACATCAGAAGCCAGAAGACGAGGCCGCCCACAATCGAAGGCAACGGTCGGCGGATGCCCACATCGTGCATCGACTTGGCCAAACCACTCTTCTCCGCTGCCGTCTGCAAACCGATTTTCTCACTCACAACCGCAATGACGCTGCCAACCCAACGGGCCAAGACGTATCCAACCACCAATACCACTACCATCGCCACCATCTTCGGCGCGAGCAAAATCACTTGGGTCCACGCTTGCGTGAAGCTGTCGACCAACGCCTGCTTTGAAACACTCACCGTCTCGGCAGCCGTCTGCCCAACCCGCGATAAATCATTCATTCCACACTCCTCGTTTTGAACGGCTGTCCGCGGTGGAAGAATCCACATTTGAAACAACCGCACCCCCAAAAACCAGCGGGAATTGTCTGTTGGCCCGCAACCCAACCATTCGCCACCGGCATCGCACCGGCGTTTGTTTCTGATGTTTTGTACTGCTTGTTCATGCCTGAGTTTTGTCGGCCGTGTCCGGCCATTTGCCGGTCACCGTAAAATGGAGCGATGCAAACAGCGCCGCACACAGATGCATTCCCGCCCACCCTGTCGCCCCGAAAGCAAACTCAACAATGTGGAGAGCCAGCAATCGAGGATGCAACTTCCTTCGCACGCCGTCGTTGAATCGCTTGGCCTGCGGCACAGGCGGCACTCTGGCTTCGGCAAGTTGTTCGAGAAGATCCATCCGCTTACACCCCATTAGTTCCGTTGATTCTCTTCTGTTTCGCCCGACATCCGACGAGCCGCAGCAGAGAGCTTTTCACGAATCCTACTGATCCGCATCCTGCATGCACCGGCTGTCGTTCCAAACATTTCCGCCAATTGTTCGTAGTCGTGATTTTCTGCAAACCGCATCAGCACCAGCGCCCTGTCTTCCTCATCAAGCCCTTCGAGCAGTTTCGCGATGTCGTGAGTCGCATCGACTGCTGCAGTGGCCGAAGCCTTTGAGTCTGCCTGCGAATCGATCCGCTCACCACTACCCGGCTCTTCGTGTCGCATGCGCCGCGACCGCGATCGCCTGAGCATCAAGCACGTCCGAATAGCTACCGCATGCAACCACGTCGAATAGCTCGATCTCCCTGCAAATTTTCCTCGCTCAAAAAACAACCGCACAAACACTTCCTGCGCCGCGTCTTCCGCATCCTGCACGCTGCCCATCAGCCGCCAGCACACCCGCCACACCCGCTCTCGAAACCGCTCCATCAAGGCCGTAAACGCCGCCCCGTCAGAACCCTCTCTTGCCGCCTGCGCCGACAGTTGCTCGTCGGTGAGTTCCACTGGCATCCCGGAACGTGTGGCTGCGTCAGCGTTCAACCGCATTGTGTCCTTCAGCCTGCCACTTCCGGCCGCCAATCAATGAGATGCCGCAGCGGCCGGGCGTGTCACAAAAAAATATTGATTGCTGGAATCATCGGGAGTTTGCCTGTTTTTGCACGCTCTGCCGAGAGCAGTTCTGGGAGCCGCCGGGGGTTGGAACTGGTTCTCAATCCGCGTGGCGCACGCACGAACCGAGGCGATGGGCCACAGCACGCCTGATTCAGTCGGTGCCAAAGCCAACGCACATGCCGTGTGGCAGGGAGCCGCCGGGGGCGGGTAAAGTCTCCGCTTCGATGCGAGGATACGCCGACTCGCGTCAACTTCACCCGACCCCCGGCTCGTCAAACGATGGTTCGAAATGGAATTCTCAAGAGCGCAGCGGTGGCCCGTGCCAGGGCCTCCTCCACGACTGTGGCGTCTGTGGCCTCGGCCACAATGCGCACAATCGGCTCTGTATTGCTGGATCGCACCAGCAGCCATCCGCCAGGCCAGTCCAGCCGCAGGCCGTCGAGTCGGCTCACGATCGCAGCCGGAAACGCCGCTGCAATGCGATCCATCGCGACGGCTAGGGCGTCGCCGCGAATCTCCGGTGAGAGATCGACTTTTGTCTTCTTCATGACCAACTGCGGCAACCCGCGGGCCAGCGAGTCGATCGTTTGGAGTTGCTCGCCCAGACACATTCGTTCGAGCACCAGTGCCATCGCCACAAAGCTGTCTCGCACCAACACCACGCGAGGATCGATCACGCCTCCATTGCCCTCACCGCCCAAAAGAGCGCCGGTGGCCAACATCCTGTCGACGACATTGGCCTCGCCTACTGCCGATACGTGGCAAGGCACGCCGTGACTTGCGGCGATGAGGGCTGCCATGCCACTGGTGGAACAATTCACAACAATGGGGCCTGCCGACTTCGTGAGCGCGCCATCAACAGCCAGTGCCAGCGTGGCCTCTTCGCCGATAAACCGGCCATCGGCTGTGGCGATGGCCAGCCGATCGGCATCGGGGTCTTGAAAGAATCCAATGTCGGCACCGGCTGCAGGGATGCGTGGCAGCAGAGCGGCCAGATTTTCGGCCGTCGGCTCCGGCTCATGTTCGTAGAGGCCATCGGGGGTGCCCCCTTCGATGACAACCTCGCACCCCAGATGCTCGAACAACGCGCGAGCCACGCAGCTGCCGGCCCCGTGTCCGCTGTCCAACCAGATGCGAGGGCTTTGCCGCCGGATTGCAGCAACGTCAACAATCGCAGCCACCAACCTGACGTGGGCCGCCGTACCATCTCCCGCCCGCACCAACCCCCGTAGTGGCACGCCTTCAATTTCCTGATCCTGCGAAGCGTTGTACTCAGATGACGCTGCAGATGCCGCAGAAACGTGCGCATGAAATCTGGCCAGCACAGCGGCCCCAGCAGCAGCCGGCAATACACGGCCTTCAGCAGAAAAAAGCTTGAGTCCATTGTAGCGGGCCGGATTGTGGCTGGCCGAAATCTGGATGCCGCCAGCGGCCCGTTCGGCCCGCACCACAATGCCCAGCGTGGGAGTGGCGGCAACGCCGCAGTCGATAACGTCGCGGCCCTGCCGAGTAACAAAGTCAGACAGTGCTGTGGCAAGGAGCGGCCCCGAGGGGCGGCCGTCGCGGCCGATCACGATCGGACCCGGTGGGAGCGTGGAGAGAAACGCGGCGGCGTAACGCAGGGCCACATCGGCGGTGAGGCTGCCGCCCACCACACCGCGCAACCCTGAAACGCTGACGATGAGTGTGTCGTGCAAAGGGTGTGTCATTTCTGAGCCGCGAGTATAAACGGACAGTATAAAAGAGCCTAGGAGTTTTCCTCACCGCATCCTGTTGCTGGATCCAACCAAAGCCCGGAGAGTTTTGCACGATGACGCCTGCCAAAGATTCCACCGAGCACGCACGCCTCGCAGCTATCCAAGCGGCTCGGGCCGCCGGCACAATCACAGAACACTCTGCCCGCATGATGAGCGACTGGCTCACGCAACCACGTTATACCGAGTTTGCCGAAGAACTGGCGATGCGGATCGACCAAGGGCTCTGGAAAGAACTCGATGACGCCTACTGGACGGTGATCCCCTTCGGCACCGGTGGCCGTCGCGGCAAGATGTATCCGGTGGGATCCAACGCGATCAACGACCGCACGATCGGCGAAAGCGCGCAGGGATTGGCCGACTATGTCCGCAGCGTGCTCCCTGCGGCAGCCACTCCTTCCTGTGCGATTGCCTACGACACGCGGCATCGCTCGGAACATTTTGCCAAGCTCTGCGCAGAAGTGTTGCTGGCAGCCGGCTTCAAGATCTTTTTTCTGCAAGGCTTCCGCAGCACTCCCGAACTCTCGTTTGCGGTGCGTCACACCCACAGCAGTTGCGGCATCATGGTGACAGCCAGCCACAACCCGCCGAGCGACAACGCCGTCAAGATTTACTGGGCTGGTGGCGTGCAGGTGCTGCCTCCGCACGACAAGGGAATCATCGACCGCGTCATGAGCGTCGAAGGCATCCGGCGAGACAACTTCGACGCTGGCGTGGCCGATGGGCGTGTGCAATTCGTAGAACGTGAAATCGATCCGCTCTTTGTGGCAGCCGTTCTGGAGCAGCAGACGGCCGGACCTCGCGATGTGTCGATCCTCTACACGCCGCTCCACGGCGTGGGGGCAAGTGCCGTCGTGCCTGTGCTTACGGGAGCAGGCTTTCACAAACTTCGGCTCTACGGGCCGCAAGCGAATCCCGATGGCGACTTTCCAAACGTGCCGGGCCGAGTGGCCAACCCAGAGAATCCTGCGGTCATGGCGGGGCCAATCGAAGAGGCCGTCCAGTGCGGCGATAATCTTGTGCTGGCCAGCGATCCCGATTGCGACAGGCTCGGCGCCGCGGCACCGCTGTCGATGCTGACGGGAACTGCCATGGACCGTGCATGGGAAACATTCACGGGCAACCAACTGGCGGCGTTGCTGGTGGACTGGGTGCTTGCCAGCCGCCAGTCTCGTGGAAACCTGAAGGCCAGCGATTGTGTTGTCACCACGCTTGTCACGACCGGCATGGTGCGACGCATCACCGAACGGTACGGCGCATCTGCGATCGATACGCTGCAAGTCGGTTTCAAGTGGATCGGTCAGGCCATCGACGAGATCGGCCCGGAGCATTTTCTCTTCGGCTGCGAGGAATCCCACGGTTATCTAGCCGGCACGCACGTGCGCGATAAAGATGCCAGCGTAGCGGCCCTGTTGCTTGCAGAACTCGCCGCATCGCTCCAGTCGGCTGGCCGAACGCTACATCAAAAGCTCGACGAACTGTTTTGCATCGATGGCCCCCATCTGGAGCGGCAAGTGTCAGTGACGCTCCCGGGGGCTGCCGGCATGGACCGCATGCGTGCGATCATGGCAACACTGCGAGCACAGCCGCCACAATCCCTCGGAGGGCTCAACGTTGTACGTGTGCGAGACTACGCCACCCTCACTTCCTCTACGCCGGGCAGTGCTGCTGTGCCACTAGCCGGATCGCAGGGTGATCTGGTGATGTTTGATCTTTTTGGCAGCCCGGCTCTCAACCCGGCGGCAGGCAGCCCGGAAACAGGACGCTTTCCGGCCGTCGGCAATTGTGTTGCCGCGAGGCCCTCTGGCACAGAGCCCAAGATCAAGTTTTATCTGTTCGCAGTGTCGCCACCGTGCGAGGGTAGCCAATTGGCTTCTGTAAAAACAATTCTGGTAGCTCGCCTAGACGCCCTGGAACGCGACTTGCGGCACCTCGCGGGTGTATAACGCATTCCTTGCGTCAATCATCGAGTGCCTTGGCCATATTGCTCTACTGATTGACTTGTCTCTGCATCCATTGATGCGCACCCATGCCCACCATGCCCAACACACATAAAAATCCCACTGCTGCTGCAACGGATGGCTGGTGTTTGGAACACACCTATGCCCAGCTCCCGGAGATCTTTCATGCTCCGGCCCAACCGGTGCCGGTCAGCCGGCCGGGCTGGGTCATGTGGAATCGAACGCTGGCCGAGTCTCTGGGTTTGAATCCAGAATCGCTGGCTCAACCAGAAGCCGCGGCGATCTTTGCCGGCAATGCATTGCCGGTAGGATCAGAGCCGATCGCGCAGGCCTACGCGGGGCATCAGTATGGGCATTTCACCACGCTAGGCGATGGCCGAGCAATCTTGCTCGGCGAGCAGATCACCCCCAGAGGCGGGCGGTTTGATATTCAACTCAAAGGGGCTGGGGCAACCGCGTTTTCGCGTCGTGGCGACGGACGCGCGGCCCTCGGGCCGATGCTGCGGGAATACATCATCAGCGAGGCGATGCACGCATTGGGGATTGCAACCACTCGCAGTCTGGCCGTGGTGACAACAGGCGATACCGTCTATCGCCAACAGCCACTTGCCGGCGCCGTACTGACGCGGGTTGCGGCCAGCCACATCCGCGTGGGCACGTTCGAGTGGGCTGCAGCCCGAGGAGACAAAGACTCTCTGCGCGCCCTCGCTGATTACACGCTGGCCCGCCACGACCCACTTCTTGCCGATGCCGCAAATCCCTACGCGGCGTTTTTAGAAGCGGTTATCCAGCGGCAAGCGGCATTGGTCGCACAGTGGATGCACGTGGGCTTCGTCCACGGCGTGATGAACACAGACAACATGGCGGTCTGCGGCGAGACGATCGACTATGGCCCCTGCGCCTTTTTAGATGCCTATGATCCGGCCACCGTATTTAGCTCCATCGACCAGCACGGCCGCTACGCCTACGGCAACCAGCCGCACATCGCGCAGTGGAATCTGGCTCGGCTCGCCGAATCACTTCTACCGCTGCTGCACGACGACGAACAACTGGCCGTGAAACATGCCACGGATGCCGTTGGGGGCTTCCGTTCGCATTTCCAACACCACTGGCTCAAAGGCATGAGAAGCAAACTCGGCTTGTGCAATGAAGAAACGGTTGACGCTGTTCTCGTCGACGATCTCCTCACCCTGATGCACATTCACAAGGCCGATTTTACAAACACCTTTCGCAATCTGTGCACAGAATCATTCGCCGATCATGCGCTTCTGGCAGATCCAGCTTTTCGGCTCTGGCACGAGCGATGGCGAGCCCGCCTCGGCCGGCAGTCCGAATCACTCGACGCATCCAAACGCCTCATGCTCAGCCACAACCCGGCCTTTATTCCACGCAATCACAAGGTTGAAGAATCGCTGATCGCCGCGGCCAACGATCGGGATTTCACAGTTGTGCAGCGGTTGCTCGACGTCTTGGCAAAGCCCTATGATGACAGGTCGGATCGTCCCGAGTACCAAGAGCCACCGCCGCCGGGGGCCTGCGCCTACGAGACGTTTTGCGGCACCTGATTCCGAGCACCGATTCGTCATTTCAGTGCAGTCAACACCATGCCGCCTACGCCAAAGCCCTCGCGATGCTGTCTGCTCGTGGTTGCGGTAGCCTGCGGGCATCTCACGGCGGCGATTGCAGAGCAACCAGTGCCACGAGCCAAGCCAGCGGTGCGGGCAGCGGGGATCCTTTTTGGCTGTCCAGTTCCCCCCGCAAAGGCCGCTGGCACAATCCGACTGGCCGCGTACAACGTTGAGAATTTTTTCGACGGCATCGATGACCCCGCCTTGCAAGGCGAATACGACGACCTCGCCATGCAGACAAGCCCGGATCGCTGCGCCGCCTTGGCACAAGCCATCCATGCTCTCGACGCCGATGTACTGGGGCTTGAGGAAGTCGAAAGCGAAGACGCCTTGAGATGGTTTCGCGACACCTACCTCAAGGACATGGGCTACGATTTTCTAGCCAGCAAAGATGTGGGATATTACCGCGGCGTCGAGCAATCCCTGCTGAGCCGCTTTCCCATCCGCAATGTGCAGATCTGGGCCAGCGAAGATCTGTCACCCATGGAAAAATACATTCCGACCGATCTGGCCCAACGCCAGAAAGAGGGCTGGGGAGAAAAGTCCACTCAAAAAGAGAAGCTGACATTCCAGCGCAGTCCACTCAAAGCCACGATCGGTCTGCCGGATGGGCACTCGCTGACGGTGTATGTGGTGCATCACAAAGCGGGTGGGAAGGCGACAGCATACCACCGCGACCTAGAGTCGCTGCGAGTCAACGAAATGGTGCGTGCAGATCTGGCTCTCCAAGCGGATGCGTGGCTGGCTGTGATCGGTGATTTCAACGCCACACCCAACCAGAAACCCGCCAAACTCTATCGCGACAAGGCGTTTGCCGGACTGGTGAGCGCGTATGTGTTTCGGCCCGAGGCCGATAAGCCGTCAGGCCCGCTGACCACAGATAAAGCTGCTGCATCAGCGGCCAGACGGCTCTACATCACGCATCTGACCTATCGATCGATTGACTCTATCCTGATGTCGCCAGCGTTGACGCGGCGGGCCGTACCGCGATCGTACTTCGTGCTGGGTACTCCGATGCCCGGATCCGACTACGATTTCAGGAAGGACTCGCCGCCGTCAGGATATGCCAGCGATCATTGCCCCATTGCCGTTGATTTGAATCTGGCTGGGGATTGAACCCCTGTTCTGACGAGACGCTCGCCCAGACCCGGCCCGCACACCGCCGCGAAAAAGCACCGTGAATCCAAACTCTCAAGACCCCGCCAACTCTGAAACAACGCCTGCGGATACTGACGAAATGACGGCGTCGCCCGACGCCGCCGAGGCGGCGCAAAAAGTGCGATCATTTCCGCAGACGCCCGGCGTGTATCTCATGAAAGATGCAGCCGGGCGGGTGATTTATATCGGCAAGGCAAAAAATCTGCGGGCCCGCGCCTCGAGCTACTTTCTCAAAGCCGCCGAACACGACCGTCGCACGGCGGATCTCGTGCTTGAGATCCGCGACATCGACTACCTAGAAGCGGAAAGCGAGGTCGATGCACTCCTGCTGGAAAGCCGGCTCATCAAGGACGTGCAGCCGAGGTTTAATTCCGATCTCAAGGACGACAAAACATTTCCGTACCTGCAGATCACGACCCACGAGGATTATCCTCGTATCGAGTTTACTCGCACCCCGCGGCACAAAGGGGTGAAGCTCTATGGGCCGTTCACGAGTGCCGGCAGCCTGCGTGGGGCCATCGTTGTACTGCAGCGCATTTTCAAGTTTCGCACCTGCACGCTCGATATCGACGCCCACGATGAACAGTGGCGATGGTTTCGCCCGTGCCTACTCGCCTCGATCGATCAATGCACGGCGCCTTGCAATCTGCGCATATCCAAGGAGGACTACCGTCGCGATATAGCCCGGCTCAAAACCTTTCTCGAGGGGGGCAAAAAGCGTTTATTGGAGGAGATGCGGCAAGACATGCTGACGGCTTCTGCTGCGCTGGAGTTTGAGAAAGCGGCAAGGCTCCGCGATGAGATTCGGCTGCTCGAAACGCTCGACCAGCGGGGCGACCTGGAAGACAACGTGCAGCCGGAAGTTTTTCTGGTCGACCCGAAGAAGGGGCTGGCTGGCCTTGAAAAGGTACTGGGGCTCAAGGCCCCGCCACGCGTGATTGAGGGAGTCGACATCGCACATCTGGCGGGCAACGAAACGGTGGCCAGCCTCGTGCAGTTTATCGACGGCCTGCCGTTTAAGTCGGGTTACAAACGGTACCGAATCAAGACAGTCGACGGCATCAACGATTTTCAAAGCATCCACGAGGTGGTGTCGCGGAGATTTTCTAGGCTCGTGCGAGAAGGTGCGTCGCTGCCCGACATTTTTCTGGTAGACGGCGGCAAGGGGCAACTCTCCGCGGCGATGGATGCCCTGCAATCGCTCGGCATTCAAGCCCCTTGCATTCTTTCGCTTGCGAAGCGGGAGGAGGAGGTGTTTCTGCCGGGCCGAAGCCAACCGCTGAAGCTCTCTCGGGATTCCTATTCGCTGCGGCTGCTGGAATACGTCCGCGACGAAGCGCACCGGTTTGCACAGCATTATCACCATTTTCTGCGCCACAAATTCCTCCGCGACCAGCCGCCGTTCGAGGAGTAGCGTTGCGAAACGAGGATGAGCCACGGGCCCGCCAGCGTAACGTTGCACATTTGAAAGTCGACCTGGAAGACCGTGACGTTCTCCCCGTTGCTTGATCCATCCGGGATGTTAGGTTTTTGAATACTTAACAACTGCGAAAAGCGAGGTTTGTCGATGGGGGAAGAAACCGTTTCCTGAGGAGCAGACTGAACACCAGCGGGCAGGTGATGCACTCGAAAGACTTTATGACCTTTTAGAACTGAGGTCGGCATCCGACTCAGCGGGCCGTGATCTGGGCGATGCGCCGTCGCTTTCAGATCGACCGTCCGCCCATCGCGATCCCGATGCCCGCAAAGATCATCGTGTCGGGCTCGGGCACGATCACAATTTCGAACGCACTCACGATGGCATGCGATTACAGATCCGACCTTGGGACTACCGACTCATCGAGATCCTGCCCGGCGAGAAAACAACACTCAATCGCTGAAGAGCGATCACACTAGCGGTTCGTCATGTCGCACGACACACCGCCGGCAGCCGGCACGTAGCAGGCTCGAGCGTAATCCATCACCATGCGATGCGCACTAAATCTCCATGCCAGCGAACTGATCGAGTTCATCATCATCTTGATCCACTCCCGCGGCAGACCATCGGGATCCCTGTCGTAGAACAGCGGAATGACCTCGTCCTGCAACACCTTCTGGAGTGCCTCGCCGTCGCGGCGGTCGGTGATTTCGTCGTTTAAGTGCGTTTCTCCACGCCCAATCGCGAAGCCGTTGCGACCGTCGAAAGCCTCGGCCCACCAACCGTCTAAAATTGAACAGTTGAGTCCCCCATTGAGCACCACCTTCTGGCCGCTAGTGCCCGAGGCTTCCAGCGGTCGGCGGGGATTGTTGAGCCAAACGTCCACGCCCTGAATGAGATGCCGGCACACATTGATGTCGTAATCTTCGACAAACACAATTCGACTCGCCAGTCGGGGATCGTGCCGCAGATTGGCAATCTTGCGGATCAACCCCTTGCCGGGCTCGTCTGCAGGATGGGCCTTGCCAGCAAAAATAATCTGAATCGGCCGATCGGGATCGCTGATCATCGCAAACAAGCGGTCGATATCGCCCAGCACGAGGTCGGCCCGCTTGTAGGTTGCAAAGCGGCGGGCAAAGCCAATCGTGAGGATGTTTGGGTCGAGCACTGTGCGGGCCATTTCCACTGCTTCATCGCTCTCGCCACGACGCCGACACTGCCGGCTCACTCGCCTTCGCACAAACTGCAAGAGAAGGTTTTTGAGTGCGTAGTGGGTTTCCCACAGTTCGCCTGGATCGACCTCGTAAATCTTCTGCCAGATGTCGGGCTCACCCATCCGCTTCATCCAGTTGACTGGAAAAATGCGGTCGTAAAGCTGCAGCATCTGCCACGAAAGCCAACTCGGCACATGCACGCCGTTGGTGATGTGGCCGATCGGCACTTCCTCTTCGATCCGCCACGGCCAGAGGTTGGCCCACATCTTTCGGCTAACGTGTCCGTGCAGAGCGCTCACAGCATTAGCGCGTCTGGAAAGCTTGAGCCCGAGCACAGTCATGCAGAACGGCTCGTTGTGGTTGTGCGGCTCCACGCGGCCCAACCCCATCAACTGATCGTGTGAAATGCCCAGCGCATCGCGAGTGGGCCCGAGATGTTCCTCGATGAGGCCACTATCAAATCGATCGTGGCCAGCGGGCACGGGAGTGTGCGTGGTAAAGACCGTTTGTCGGGCCACCCGCCGCACCGACTCGTCGTACGAATAGCCGTCGCGGTCCATGCGTCCGCGAACTGCTTCCAGCGTGGCAAACACTGAGTGCCCCTCGTTGAGATGGTACACGCCCGGCACGATCCCCATGGCGCGAATGGCCTTCACTCCCCCAATACCCAGCACCAATTCCTGCCGGATGCGAACACGCGTGTCACCTCCATACAGACGGCTGGTGAGTTCGCGATCCTCCGGCTTGTTGCCTTCGACATCGGAGTCGAGGAGATAGAGGCTTACGCGACCCACGGACATCTTCCAGACCTTCGCAAACAGCGCGCCAGAGCGAGTGTCGATCTGCACCATGACATGCTCCCCATCGGCACCGATGGCCGGCTCGATGGGCAACGCCTCCACCCGCGACTGCAGATATTCCTCGTGCTGGTAGCCATCGATATCGAGCTGCTGTCGGAAATATCCCTGATCGTAAAAGAGCCCCACAGCCACGAGCGGAATCCCCAGACCGCTGGCGCTTTTGATGTGGTCGCCGGAGAGCACGCCCAAGCCACCGGAGTAAATCGGCACCGATTCGTGGATGCCAAACTCAGCCGAAAAATAGACGACCGGCTTCGAGCCGAGCACGCCGGCGTGGACGTTGCTCCACGTCGATTCGCCCGCCAGATATTCCTTGAGCCGTCGGTAGGCTTGGTTGATCCGACTGTAGAGCACAAGTTCCGCTGCACGAGCCTCTAGTCGCTCTGGCGTAAACTCTGCCAGCAATGCGATTGGGTTGTGGTCGAGCTGCCGCCAGCGAATCGGGTCGAGCTCCCGAAACATATTGGTCACTTCCGGATGCCAGCTCCACCACAGGTTGCGGGCCAGTGCCATGCACTTGTCATAAAGATTCTGCGGCGACAATTCGATCAGCCGCGGCGGAGAGAGCGTGGTCGTGGCGGGCGCAGGCCGGCTCGAGGAAACGCCTTTGGCAGAACGCGACGTGGAGACAACGACTTCTTCAGCCTGGCTCATATGAAAGAGCTCCGTGCATGCGGGAGGGAGGGACGGTAGGACAACCTGCCAGAAGGTTTTGAAGTATAGCCAGTTGGCATCATTGCTTCGACCCCTCTTGGTCCGCAAAGTCCTCACCATTCGCCGAAATGCGAGCAATTCCTCAGCAAAACTGCTCTTGATTCAAAGACACTTTCTGGGTGAAGTTGCGGTTCTATGCAATCACCGCAATCACCAACTCCTCGATCGATCGTTCTCGTGAAGCTCTCCGCCATCGGAGATGTGCTGCACGGGGTGCCGACGGCGGTGGCCCTCAAGCGAGCCTACCCAGAGGCCAAGATCGGCTGGGTTGTGGAAGGACGCGCAGGGGATGTGCTGGCGGGCCACCCAGCTATCGACCACCTCTTTCGGCTGCCACGCGGCTGGCTCAAATCGTTCGCAGCCGTGCGTTCGCTCCGAAAGCAACTCCTCGATTTTGCCCCTGATGTTGCCATAGACCTCCAAGGCTTGCTCAAAAGCGGGCTGCCGACGTGGCTCTCCGGCGCAGCCATTCGCATTGGCCACGCCCGACCAGAATCCCGCGAGCGGGCTTGGCTCTTCTATACGCATGCAGTGCGCTCCACAGCCTCCCACGTTGTGGAGCGCAATTGCCAACTGCTCGCGGCCATCGGTGTGGTCGAGCCATCGCCTTCATTCGCAATGCCGTCCTGGGCTGCCAGCCGAAGACGGATGCAGGAATGGGTCGCCTCACTCAGGATCCGTGCCGCACCTGTGATCCTCAATCCCGGCGCTGGCTGGCCGTCGAAGCTCTGGCCAGCCGAACGGTTTGCCGCAGTGGCCCGCGCAATCCATCGGCAGCATGGATTGCAATCGGTCATTGTCTGGGGAGGCCCCGACGAACGCACCGCAGCCGAACAGATCGCAGTAACCGCCGGCCAGGCCGCCATCCTGGCCCCCAAAACCAGCCTCCAAGATCTGGGCGAACTCTGCCGCCTTTCGCAACTGTGTATCTCAAGCGACACAGGCCCTTTGCACCTCGCTGCCGCCGTTGGCACGCCTTGCGTAGGACTCTTCGGACCAGTCCCCGCAGTTCGCAATGGCCCGTATGGCACAATGCACCAACTAATTGAGCCTCCGGCCTCACTGCGGCCCGAGTGGAAAAATCGCAAGACCGACATGCATTCCATGGCAGGCATCGACGTGGATCGCGTTGTGGCCGCGGCCGGCGTTATCATAGCGCGTGCTGCTGCAGCAGCCTGACCCGAGAGACAGTTCGACCAGCTATACTTGTTTTGAGTCGATGCTGGTCGCAAAGCTCTGCCGTGTCTAGAAACTTTTTCTCGTTCTCCTTTCGTAGCTGCCACCTGCCATGCCTCGCTCCCGGATCAACCCTTTTAACGCTGTGCTAGGCCTCGTCGGCTTTTTATTCACGATCACAGCCTCGAGCTACTGCCTGTTTGTGCTGCGTGGCATTCGGCCTGAAAGTGCGACTGCTGCCGTCCCTCACGCCCTCGAACAACTGATGGATGATTACGGCACCTCGCTCCTCGTCGGACAGCTTGTTGTGCTGGCTATTGCCACCGTCGGAGCCGTGGCCGTTGACCATGCTGACGGCCTGCGGATCCGCCGCGAGCGTCAATTATCCGCCGTCGATTCAAAGGTAGACCAGCCGTGAGCCCATCGGCAGCCGAACAGATCCAACGCCTGAGAGAGCAGATCAGGCACCACGACCGCCAATACTATGCCGAGTCGCAACCAGAGATCAGCGACCGCGACTACGACCAACTGCTGAATCAGTTGGGACTACTCGAAAAGACGCATCCCGATCTGATTACGTCCGACAGCCCCACGCAACGGGTGGGCGGCGAGCCGATACCATCACTGATCTCCGTGCAGCATCGCCAACCGATGCTCTCGATTGAAAACACCTACAGCGTTGCCGATCTCACCACCTGGGGCAGGCGGGTTGAAAAACTGTTGGACGGTGGCCGCATTGAGTGGTTGCTCGAACTGAAGATCGACGGCGTGGCTGTGTCGCTGACGTACGAAGATGGATTGCTCGTGCGCGGAGCCACTCGTGGGAACGGCGAAGTTGGTGACGACATCACGCACAACGTCCGGACGATTCACGACGTACCGCTGCGACTGGCCGTGGAATCGCCGCCGACATCAATCGAAGTTCGCGGCGAGATCTACATGACGAATTCTGACTTGGTCATGCTGAACCAACGGCAGGCCAGGCTGGGCAATGACCCGTTTGCCAACACTCGCAACGTCACCTCCGGCAGCATTCGCCTGCTCGATCCGAGGCAGTGCACAGAGCGGCCGCTGCGGTTTTTTTGTCACGGTGTCGGAGAGTCGACCGGCTTGGGCGCACACACGCAATCGCAACTCTTCGAGTGGGCCCAGCGTGCCGGACTCCCTGTGGCCCCGCAGACACATCTCTTTCCCACGCTCGATGCGCTCATCGAACGTGGTACAGAATTGATTGGGGAACTGCACTCGCTCGACTTTGAGGTGGACGGCTTTGTGGTGAAGGTGGATAGCTTCGAGCAACAACAGCAACTCGGGGCCACAGCCAAATGCCCTCGCTGGGCAATCGCCTGGAAGTTTGAAAAGTTTGAGGCCACCACCACGCTGGCGGGCATTCGCGTGCAGGTGGGCCGCGGCGGCACCATCACTCCCGTGGCGGATTTGGAGCCAGTGGAACTGGCTGGCACGATTGTGCGACGGGCCAGCCTGCACAATGCCGACGAGGTGGCCCGCAAAGATGTGCGAGTGGGAGACGTACTTGTGGTCGAGAAGGCTGGCAAGGTCATTCCGCATGTTGTGCGAGTCGAAAAGCATCTTCGCACACTTGCTCTGGAAGCGTGGATGCCTCCGACCCAGTGCCCCGAGTGCAAGGCCACTCTCGTACGGGATCCGGATGGGGTTTTTATCCGTTGTCCAAACATCCACTGCCCGGCGCGCACGCGGGAGCGGCTGAAATTTTTTGCCTCGCGTGGAGCGATGGATATTGAGGGGCTCGGCGACAAACTCGTGGAGCAACTCGTAGCCACTGGCTTGGTGCGAGACTACGCCGACCTCTACAAGCTCTCGGTTGAGGATCTCGTACCGCTGGAGCGGATGGGAGAGACATCGGCTAAGCATCTGGTGGAAGCAATCGCAAAAAGCCGCACGCGCGGACTGACCCGACTGCTCAACGCTCTGGGCATTCGCCACGTGGGGCCGCGAGTGGCAACGCTGCTTACCAGTCACTTCAGTTCGATCGATTGTTTGCAAAGTGCGTCCGCCGATGCGCTGTCTGCTGTCGAGGAGATTGGCCCAATCATCGCGGCCGGAGTGCACGACTGGCTCGCGAGCGACTATGGAAAAGAGGTGGTGGTGGCCTTGCAGGCCTGCGGCGTGCAGATGGACGCAGTCGCAACCGGGCGGTCTCTTGCGGCCGGTCCGCTGGCGGGCAAAACCCTCGTTGTGACAGGCAGCCTCGTTGGTTTCTCGCGGCCTGAGGCTGTGGCAGCCATCCACGAGGCAGGCGGCCGCGCGTCCTCCAGCGTTTCCAAAAACACCGATTTTGTGGTGGCTGGCGAGGAGGCTGGCAGCAAGCTCGACAAGGCACGCAAACTGGGGGTGCCTGTCATCGACGAAAAACAGTTTGCCGAGTTGCTCGCAGGCCGTGCCTAAACTGGCTGGCTGTCCCGAAAGATGGTTCGCAATTGAAACGGGCGTTTGGATGCCAATGGCACGCATGCCAGCGACAAAATGGCCATGGTCAATCCCCACAGCGGTTCGCCAGCGAGCCCGCCGATAAGCGGCCAAGCCACAAGGCCAGCCAACGCCACGATTCGTTGTGTCGGTGCACACCACAGGCCGATTGCAAACACGATCTCAAACAGCGTGATCGCGTGCGTGAGGAGATTCATCAAGTATTCCGATTGGGCCAGCAGGCCGGTGAGATCGACCAACCGCGAATCGCTTCTCGCGGCCAGCCACCATGCGGCCGAACCATCCCACCACACATCCCCCTTGAGCTGCGCCAGCACTGCGGCTGCAGCGATGACCGAAGCATGCACCTTCAGGAGCGACATCGCGATCGCCGTGCGGGAAGAGGGCCGCGGCGGTAGCCAGCCGAGGCGTGCGGCCAACAGCCGATCAACAGAAAGCGCGTCGCCCGAGCGTCCGATGGCCACGCACCACAGAAGCACCGCAGTCACGTCATCGGCTGGCCCCACGAGCATCGGCCCACGTTGCAACAGGGATGTAAAAAATACAGCCCCGAGAACAGTCGTAACGGCCGTGCCTGCCCCGATAGTCAGCAGCACGAGTACCGCACCCCCTGCTGCATAGACCGCCCAGAGGGATGCCCGAGTCGTGGCGGCATCAAAGAGCGACAGCCCCCACGGTGAACGCCACTGACCGATTAACTCGGCCGACACAATGCCCTGCGGCCCAAACCACGCTTCCAGATCAAACGCATAGCTTGCCCATAGCGCAATCGCCATGATCCCAGCCAACACGCGAATGAATGCCAGCGGCAGTGCATCGGCTGGCTCAAACCAAAAGCGGGTCCACGTGTCGCCAACTGATCTGGGCGACACCTGCTGATGATTGAATGGCTGGTTCATCGGGGGCATGGCAGGAAAGGTGGCAGGAAAGAAAACCGGTGTCACAAGAGTCTACTACGGGACTTGGAAAGATCGCGATTCTTGATTCTGCTAGGTCGCCATGCAGTTTCCCTTCGGCTTGCGTCTCGGGCTTCTCAAGCACCGGGCGGACGGGGAGAAACCGACGGAGGGCCAGTTGGATCGTCGTGATAGTCGGAGAGCGAACCGGGGTTCCACGCAACCCGCAGCGCATTGAGCACCGCGACTACGTCGATCGCCTCCTGCACCAACGCCCCGACAGTCGGTGATAGATAGCCCGCCGCGGCAAAAGCCATGCCGATGAGACTTGCGGCCATCCCCCCCACGGCACTTTGAAGAGCGACGGTTCGCAATCGACGACCAATATGAAATAACTCATCCACTCGCTCGAGGGCCGAGTCCATCACAACGGCACCGGCGGCTTCGCTCGTAACATCGCTGGCTGTGCCCATGGCGATGCCCACGGTAGCCGCGGCCAATGCCGGGGCATCGTTGATACCGTCTCCCACAAATATGGTCGGTGCCTGCGCGGTTGCCTCTTCCACAAGCTTGAGCTTGCCCTCTGGCGAGATGCCAGCATGAACCTCCTTGATGCCGACAACATCGGCCAGCCACTGCACCTCGCTGGCACGATCACCCGACACCAGCATCACTCGCGAGAGTCCGTGCGATGGGCTCAGGTGCCTGATAAACGTGATGCCATCGGCACGCGGCGAATCGCGAAATCGCAAGAGCGCTTCAGTGCGGCCATCCACCACAACCACGCATTCAAGCCCGCCCGCTGCTGAGGGAAGAGCGGCGACTCCCTGTGGATCCAGATGCATCAGTTTCTGACGGCTTGTAATAGCCACACGATGAATCTGAAAGCCGTCTCCGTGAACATCGCGAGCCTCCGAGTGGCCGGTTCCTTTTTGAACGCGGCCCGTCAGCCCCTGCCCCGGCTTCTCCGCCAGTTCTTCAACGTCCAGCAATTTCAGCGACTCTGCCGCCGCAGCCTGTACAACAGCTGTTGCCAACGGATGCTTGGAATACGTTTCTAGGCTGGCAGCAATCGCGAGAATATTCTGGCGTTTCAGGCTGCCCACCGTAATGATCTCGGTGAGGTGGGGGGTGCCGTAGGTGAGCGTGCCCGTTTTGTCGAAGATAGCCGTGCGGCACGTGTCGAGGCGTTCGAGGATTGCCGGATCGCGGATCACAATGCCGCGTTTGGCGGCCAACGACACGGCCCCGATGATCGCTACCGGAATCGCAATTAAAAGCGGGCAGGGCGTGGCGACAACCAGCACAGCGAGAAATCGGGTTGGGCTACTGCTCACAAACCAGGCGGCGGCTGCAATGGCGATCGCCACGGGCGTGTAGAGAGCACCCAGCGAGTCGGCCATGCGACGCAGTTGCGGCCTACGCTCCTCGCTCGACTTGAGCACGTCCATGATCTTGGCATAACGGCTATCGCCTACGACTCGTTCGGTACGAATCTCCATTGCCGCTTGCCCGTTAATCGCTCCAGAAAGCACGTGCGAGCCGGGAGCCTTTGACATCCGATAGGGTTCGCCCGTGAGATAGCTTTCGTCCATCGTGCCTCGCCCCGATACCACCTGCCCATCGACCGGGCAAGTCTCGTGCGGCAGGACGATGATCACGTCGCCGACGGCCACGCTCGACAAGGCAATGTCGGTGAGGCCGGAGGCCGTCTTGCGATGGGCGAGCGTTGGCATCCGCTTCGCCAGCGCATTGAGCACATCCCCAGCCCGGCTCACGGCACGCGACTCAAGCGCCGCCCCCCCGGAGAGCATGAGCACCACAAGCACTCCGGCCAGATATTCTCCAAGCAGAATGCTCGTGACGATTGAAACTCCTGCAAGCAAATCGGAGCCAGACGTTCCGGCCAGCAGTTTGCGAAGCAAATCCCACACCAGCGGCACGCCGCCCGCTAAGAGCATGACAACCAGTGGCAGATTCGCCAGCGTGAGGCCGCGGCCCGGAAAGACCTGCTCCAGATCCAACGGTCCCAGCGGCAGCCGAATGCCGCCACCTCCCAGCACCTCGATCGCAGCCCAGAGGCCGATCGCAAGCAGCGCGCCCACCGCAATCAACTCGTGGAGCGGCAACACCCGAGGGGCCGGTGCGCGAAAAACGCGGTGGTCTGGTGTGGTATCGGCTGCCATGAGTCTCGTGAGTCCCGTGAGTCCCGTGAGGAAAACACCCGTGTCTCACGGAAATAGAAGAAGGCTCTGTCTGTGGTCGCACAAAAGCATCATACTCAAATCCACCAGGAGATTGGCCCTCGTGCCATGGATCGCCATGATTGCTTTCGACCGCCCCGAAGCTCCGCCCCGTGGCAAGCAAGCAGAACAGAACGTGCTCGGTGGAGCGCTCGCCTCATGCTCTACCGATCCCCTTACTGGTTTTTTTCGCGACGGCTGCTGCCGCTCCGGGCCGGGAGATGTCGGCATGCACACCGTCTGCTGCCTGATGACAAAAGATTTTCTCTCCTTCACAGTGGCCGTCGGCAACGACCTCGTGACGCCACATCCCGAGTGGGATTTTGCTGGGTTGGTCGAGGGAGACAGCTGGTGCCTGTGTGCGGCTCGGTGGTTGGAGGCAGTTGAGGCGGGCCACGCTCCGCCTGTGTTCCTCCAGGCAACGCATAAGAAAACGCTCAGCATCGTCTCCTTGGAACTGCTCCAAAAGCATGCCGTGCAGACAGCATGACAGCGGCACTGGCGATCACCGTTGCGCTGGTTGCGATTCTGTATGCCTCGGTAGGGCATGCCGGTGCGACCGGCTACATCGCAGCGATGTCGATCTGTGGCCTTGATCCGAGAGTCATTCGGCCAACGGCGCTGGTGCTCAATGGAATTGTAGCCACGATTGGCACCGTGCAATTTGCGAGGGCAGGACACTTTTCGGCCGGGCTCTTTGTGCCGTTGGTGCTCGCCAGCGTGCCATGCGCGATCCTCGGTGGCATGCTCGATATGCCCAGCACGGTTTTGGAAGCGGTGCTCGGCAGCGTGTTGCTTGTATCTGCTGCGAGGGTCTTCTGGCACACTCCCGCCGATCGCGTGCCGGTCGTAGCCCCACCGCACAATGGCCGCTCCTTGACGGAGATTGTGGCGCCGCTGACAGCAACGCAACGCAGAGTGCCGATGGCCAATGCGTGCGTCGGTGGAGCGATCGGTTTGCTGTCGGGACTCACCGGCGTGGGAGGTGGCGTGTTCCTGACGCCCGTCTTACTCGCGTTGGATGTGGCACCTATCAAGACGGTGGCCGCGGTCACTGCACCTTTTATTCTTGTTAATTCACTCGGCGGGCTCGCCGGTGGCCTGCTGGCAGGACGAGCCATGCCGCCGGTCAGTCCGGCAGTCATCGTCGCAGCCGTCGTGGGCGGATTGGTGGGATCTCACCTCGGCGCATTCCGGCTTCCAGGCCGCACGCTCCGGATCCTGATGGCCTGCGTGTTGACGCTCGCAAGCCTTAAAATGCTGGCAGCATCGATTGGGCTCGAACGAATCGGGCATTGAAAAAGTCGCCGCTGGCCTGTCTGCCTGCCACTCCAACTCGTATCCTTTATCTGCGTGGCTTTTTCATGCCTGCGCACCATTCAGAGGCCCCCGTGCAAACACTCGCGATTATCATCCGCACGCCACGGGAAAATGCGTTCGCCCATGCGTGGCGTGTGGGGCGACTGGTGGCCGTATCTGCTTGGGTGCTCGGGATGCATGCAGTCAATGCCCAGAGCCCGAAGGAGTGGCTCGTGCAGCGTAAGGTAATGATTGATGAAGATATCGTGAAAGCTGGCATCGTAAACCAGCGGGTTGTTCACGCCATGTGGGCCACTCCACGTCACGAATTTATCCCAAAAGATCAACAAAAGTACGCCTACTTTGACATGGCTCTGCCGATTGGTGAGCAGCAAACGATTTCGCCGCCGTTTATTGTCGCATCAATGACCGAACGGCTCGACCCCACGCCCACAGACAGCGTGCTCGAAGTTGGCACAGGCAGCGGCTATCAGGCCGCCGTGCTCAGTAGTTTGGTGCGCGACGTTTACACGATCGAAATCGTGGAGCCACTGGGCCGGCGGGCGAAGGCGACGCTTGAAGCACTCGGATATAAAAACGTCCATGCGAAGATTGGCGATGGCTATGCCGGCTGGCCCGAGCACTCGCCGTTTGACAAGATCATCGTGACGTGCAACCCCGAGCAGGTTCCGCAACCGCTCGTCGAGCAGTTGCGGGAGGGCGGCAGGCTGATTGTGCCTCTGGGCGAGCGGTTTCAGCAGATGCTGCACGTGATGAAAAAAGTCGATGGAAAGTTGGTGGTTGAATCCACGGAACCGACATTTTTTGTTCCCATGACCGGCACCGCTGAGAGACAGCGATCGGTAGAGCCTGTCGCCGCGATCACCAGCCTTGTGAACGGCGACTTCGAACACATCGCAGATGGACAGCCGGCCGGATGGTATTACGTGCGTTCGTGCAACGTTGTGCCCTGCGACCTGGCCGGCCAAAGCGGCCCGGATGGCCACTGTTTATCGTTCACCAATAGCGTGCCTGGCCGCGCGTGCCAGTCGCTGCAAGCGTTTGGCGTAGACGGCAGGCAGGTCAGCGAGTTGGAAGCCCGCGTGTGGGTTCGCTCGGAGGATGCCTGCCGAGGGGTTGTGGCCGAGCAGCAACCGCGACTCATCGTCAACTTCTGCGATGCAAACAGGGTTCCTGTCGGCCAGGGCTCGCTGGGGCCATGGCTGGATACTAGCGACTGGAAGCACGAGACGGGCCGCATGGCTGTGCCACTACAGGCTCGCATGGCCACCATCGGCGTCGGGTTGCTGGGGGGCACCGGAAAACTATTGGTCGATGCGGTCGAAGTGGATGTCAGCCAGAGACGCTGACCCACCCTAGCTCGCAGATAGGCCGGCATGGTCGCGACTACGATCGTCGGAATGACTGCCAGCATATCCGGGCACAAAACACTCGTTCCGTACCGCCAAACAGGCTCGAAACGGGGATCGTTCGGCCTTGGGGTGGGGGTGCTCGTTGTGCTACTGTTGAAGCCTTGATCCGCAGCATACGCCTGCAAAAGGCACGTCTCCAGAAGGCCCGATCCATGCAATTCGTGCACGTCATGCAAATCATGCGGCCACCCGTTCGAATGATGGGGTGGGGCTTGGCGTGCGCCGGGGCCTTTTTCTCGAACCCAACCGCTTTCTGCGCTGACAGCACGTGCGTGCTGCGGGTGGAGAGCGAGGTTTTTGTGGGCGACAAAAAGCAGCCCGTCGCCCGCAGTCTGACGCTTTTTCGAAACGGGATCGCATGGGACTTTCTGGAACAGCCAGCAGACCTCGCCGCTGGTGCCAAGGCCAAAGACGCGAACCGCAGCGATGCCCTCTCAAGCAAGCAGTCTGATGAACCTGCGCAGGCGGATGGATCGCAGATGGTGCTTCATGAAATCGTGCTCCACGATCCAGCAAGGGATCGTGTTGTGATCATTGATCCAAAACGCAACGTTAAAACACAGATTGAGGCAATCCGTCTGGAGCGGCTGAGTGTGTCGCTAGCATCGTGGGCCAGAAAAGCCGACGACCGTCTCGTGCGGTGGGCGGGGGGTCCGGATTTTGGCGACGGCATTCAGGAAAAGGGGTCTTCACTCGTTCTGGTCGGCCCACGCGTGCGCTATGCAGTCGATTTTGCGGCGGCTCCCTCTGGGGATACGTCTGCGGTCTACTCTCACTTTGCCGATACGGCGATCCTGCTCAAGGCCTTGCTCCACCCGGGCGGACTGCCACCGTTCCCTCGGCTTGCAATCAACCGCCGCGTGTCGGCAGCCGGCGGCATCCCCACGACGGTGACATTGGAAATAGATCTCAAGTCGGCATTGCTCGGCGGACATTCCGATATCGTGCGGTCGGTGCACAAGGCACACCCCCAATTACTGGCCGGCGATCTTGATCGCATCGAAGAGGCCGAGTCGCAGGTGGCAGTTGCGGAGTCGGTGGAGTTAGCTGCATTTGTTGCACCGGCTTCTGGAGCATCGATGACGGCAAACCACTGATTCAGAGCCTGACTGAATTCTCCACACGACGATCCATGCCCCGCACAGGCGTCACGGCATGTCGTTTCGTCACAATGCATTCGTTTGGTGCAAAAAAGCACGGCCCCAAGAAAGTCTGCCTGATCGGACGATGTTTCCTCCGTCGCAGAAGTTTCCCAGTCGTTCAGGTCGCCGACTAGGAAACAAAGAGGTTGGTTGACATGCGTACATCATATCTGCTATAGGTATCCATCCCGACACATTTATTCCCCTGGAGGTTTTCATGCTCGTCCTTTCCCGCAAACAAAACGAACGAATTCGGGTTGGAGATTCGGTGGTGGTTACCGTGGTGCGAGTCAGTGGCGATAAGGTGCGGATTGGTATCGAAGCACCTCCGCACGTGCGGGTTTTGCGGGACGAACTGGAAGACAACAGCCTTGGCGCTGTCACGCTGGAAGAATCCGTGGAACTGCCCATTCCTCGGCTGTTTGGTTTCGCGAGCTAAATTACTTGGCGTCACGCCACACCAACGTTGCCTCGCGCCAACACAATCACGTTGGCGCGAGGCCGCCGGCGCAGGCACAATAATCGGATGCACACATCCATGAGTCGCCTGCGACGAATTCAGCTTGCGTCGGCGGGAGTACTGGTCGGTGGGCTCATCGTAGCCGCGAGCCTTCTGCGGTATGAGCCGGCCTTCCTGCGGGAGCAAGCAAGCTTCTCTCACGAGCAACGAGTCACAGATGACGTTGCTGCAAACCCCACGGGTTTGGCAGCCAGCACCGATCCAGTTGCGAGTGCCTCACAGCGAGCCGCCGGGCGGATGGTGACAAAGGCGTCGGCCTTGCACGCTGCCATTGGACAAATCGGCGACTGGGGGACGGCTGTTACCGACGATGAGATCAATGCGTGGCTCGCGATCGACTTGCCACGGAATCATCCGGGGTGGCTGCCGCATAGCGTGCGCGAACCCAGAGTGCTTTTTCTGCCTGGACACGTCCAGATCGGCGCTCGGTTTGCCTATGGCGGCCTATCGGCTGCAGGATGGTTGGACCTCGAAATCCACCTGCGAGAGGTCAACCAATTGGGCATCGTCCTGGCCGACGCGAGAGTTGGGCTGATCCCGCTGCCGCGCGGCGCAATCTTGCGGGAACTTGCTCGCCGCATCAATGGCCTTGGGCGTGTGACGGAGTTGCGTCAACTCAATGGCCGGACAGTGCTGATCGTCTCCATGGCATCAACCCGCGAGACAGGAGGCGTGATCTCCTCGCTTGAATCGCTCCGCATCAGCGATGGCGAGGCGATACTCACGGGCACTACTCGCACAGCAGCCGATGGCAGTCGCTCGGCCCACAATTGACACAATTGACAGACTTCACATTGAAGGAAGGAGAACGGCATGGCACGGCTGAGATTTCTGGGGGCAGCGGGAATGGTGTCGGGGTCGCGTCACCTGATCGAACTCGACACCACAGACCATGCCGGGGGCAAAGCCCTCAACGCACGCACGCGGGTGCTCGTTGACTGCGGTCTTTTTCAGGGCGAAAAATATCTCCGCCAACGCAATTGGGAGGCGTTTCCTGTGCCGGCTCACTCGCTTGATGCAGTTGTCCTCACCCACGGCCACATTGACCATTCCGGCTGGCTGCCGCGGCTCGTTCGCGAGGGGTTTACGGGGCCGATCTTCACCTCGCCCGCCACTGCCGATTTACTCGGACTGTTGCTCTATGACTCAGCCAAGTGTCAGGAGGAAGATGCCCACTACGCCAATCGCAAGGGCTACTCCAAGCACAGCCCCGCCCTACCACTCTACGAAGAACACGACGTCGACCGCACGCTACGGCTGGTGCGAAAAGTTCCCCGAGAGGAATGGTTTGAGCCGCACTCTGGCGTGCGATGCAAGTTTCACGATGCCGGCCACATGCTGGGAAGCTCTTTTATTGAGGCCGAGGTGGCTACGGCCATCGGCATGCAGAGGATTGTTTTCTCTGGCGACGTTGGCCGGTACGACGCCCCTCTTTACAACGATCCTGTGCCGCCGCCAGCCTGCGACTACCTCCTGTGCGAAAGCACCTATGGCGATCGTGACCATCCAGCCAACCGGCCGCTCGACGAATTAGAAGCTGCGACCAAGGAAGCGATTGCCCGGGGTGGCGTGATGCTCGTGGCCTCGTTTGCCATCGGTCGATGCCAGCAGTTGATCTATCTCTTGCGCACATTGATGGTGGCCGGGCGAATACCCGAGGTGCCTGTATGGATTGATTCGCCGATGGCCGTCGAGGCCACCGAAGTTTTTCGTAAACACGTTGCCGAGCACGACTTCACCGAAGCACACATGCAAGGCGTTGCCGATTCGCTGGCAGCCCCGTGGGTGCACATGGCAAGGACGGCCAGCGAATCAAAGGCGATTAACGCCCATCGCGGCCCTGGAATCGTGATTGCCTCCAGCGGCATGATGAACGGCGGCCGCATTCTCCACCATCTCATCCAGCGTCTGCCCGACCCGACCACAACTGTGCTTGTGGCTGGCTATCAGGCAACCGGCACGCGAGGCCGTAGCCTCATTGATGGAGCACGTTTTCTGAGAATCTACGGTCGCGATATTCCGGTGCGAGCGGCCGTGCGACGGGTAGACGCACTCTCTGGCCATGCGGATCGCCAAGAGATCATTCGCTGGCTCACTGGCCTCCCAGCCCCCAAAAAAACAGCTCTGGTGCATGGCGAACCCTCGGCGGCAAGGGGAATGTCTGACCACATCCACACACTCTTGGGCTGGGATACATTCCTGCCTGAGATCGGAGATACCGTAGAACTCAACGGCTAATCTATCGTCTCAATGCTTTGAACCATCCACAACACTCTTCACCATTGAAGGCCGACCCATGCCAAGGCCACCCAGCCCCAAAGGTCCCAAAGCTTGTAGCATCCTACCCGACGCCACGCTCGGGGATGACCCTATCCTCGTCGCTGAGAATATGGAGGCGATTCTCAGTTCGCCAAGCTATTCACTGGCACAGGACGATCGCAAATTTCTGGATAAGACGGAGATGCGCGGCGTCCGAATGCTGCTTGAGCTTGACAAGCCGGAACTAGCTCTTCAGTCACATGCCATCAATTCCACCGTGATTGTTTTTGGCGGTACTCAGATCGTTGATCGCGACACAGCACAGCGGCGGCTCTCCGACGCACGCCAAAGCCAGCAAGCGTCGCCAGCAGATCCGCTGCTGGTAAGAGAGGTTCAGCGGAGCGAGCGGCTCCTTGAACAGAGCGATTACTACGATATGGCCAGAGAGTTTGCTAGGCTCGTATCGATCGACAACCAGTGCGATGACAAGCGAGATTTCGTGATTGTGACCGGCGGTGGTCCCGGCATCATGGAGGCCGCCAACCGCGGCGCTTTCGACGTTGGCTGCCAGTCAATCGGGCTCAACATCAAGCTGCCTGCCGAACAGCAGCCCAATCCTTTCATCACGCCCGATCTCTGCTTTCAGTTCAAGTATTTCTCGCTTCGGAAGTTTCACTTCATTCTGCGGGCCGCGGCGGTCGTGCTTTTTCCCGGTGGCTTTGGAACGCTGGACGAGATGTTTGAGACGCTGACGCTCCGGCAGACCCACCGCATGCAGCCGGTGCCAATCATTCTCTTTGGCCGCGACTACTGGTCGAAGGTGATCAACTTCCAGTACATGGCAGACGAGGGGGTCGTTTCAGACGATCATCTCGCCCTGTTCACGTGGGCTGAAACTCCGGAGGAAGCCTGGCAGCAGATTGTTGAGTTTCACGAGCGCCGCAAATCGACTGGCGCGTAAACGCCCCCACCTTTTCGCCTCCCCTCCCCAGCCAATCACACACAGGCCAGCCGATGACTCCATTCTCTGAGATTCAAGCCTTTATACCTGGATTGATCGCACCAAATGGCCGGGTGGCACTGGTAACTGGTGGCGCTCGCCGCATCGGCGCTGTGGTTGTGCGGGCGCTTGCTTCTCGCGGATATTCTGTGGCCATTCACGCCAACCGCTCGCTGCGCGAAGCCCGCGAGTTGGCGGCCGATCTGGAACTCGCTGGCGTGATGAGCTTGGCTGTTACAGCCAACATGCGAGAGGAGGGCCCCGTGCGGGCGATGGTGCACAGAGTGACAGACCACTTCGGTCGGATTGATGCGGTGGTCACCTGCGCGAGCATCTGGAACCGAGGAACCCTGGAAGAGATCACCGCAGATGACATGAGAGCGCACTACGATGTCAACTGCATCGGCACGTTTGTAACGGCGCAGGAAGCTGGCGCTGTCATGGTACACCAGGAGACCGGTGGGGCGATCGTCACGCTGGGCGACTGGGCGACCCAACGACCCTCTCGCGACTTTGCCGCTTATGTCTCCAGTAAAGGTGCAATCCCTGCGATGACTCGCTCACTGGCAGTGGAGTTTGCCGCTAGAAACCCACGCATTCGGATCAACTGCGTGTTGCCAGGGCCGGTGCTGCTCCCGGCCGACCTCACGCCCGAGTTGCGTGCGGAGGCCCTTGCCGGCACGCTGCTCAAAAGGGAAGGAAGTCCTGAACACGTGGCCCATGCCGTGCTCTTTTTAATTGAGAATGACTTCGTCACGGGTATCTGTCTGCCGGTCGATGGCGGCCGCACGATTGCCTAACAACGTAACGGCGACGAACGCACTTCCCAGAGGTTTATGACTCCAGCGGCAGTGCAATCGTGAATGTGCTGCCCACGCCGGGCTGGCTCTGGACGGCGATCGTGCCCCCATGCGCTTGAACGATGTGTTTGACAATCGAAAGGCCCAGCCCCGTGCCGCCGAGCTTCCGACTCCTCGCCTTGTCAACGCGATAAAATCGTTCAAAGAGCCTCGGCAAGTGTTCCTCTTCGATGCCACACCCCTCATCCCGCACGACGATGAGCACGCATCCCGCTTCACAAGCCAACTCGGCAGTACCAGTTGCTGCGACGGAGGCCGATAGCCAGACAGACTTTCCTGGGTCGCTGTACTTGATCGCGTTGTCCACCAGATTGATCACCGCCTGCTCTAAAAGCGGCGCGTTGACGGCGGTCTGGATCGATTCGTCACACACAACATCCAACTCGATTGAGCGGTCTGCAGCCCGTGGCATGCAGTCAGCGACCACAGCTGTAAAGACTTCGGCAATGCGAACCATCTCGAGCGGGAGATTGCCTGTCCCCTCGCTTTGCTCGATGCGCGACAGCGCAAGCAGATCATCAATAATTGAAGCTAATCGATCGGCCTGCTTTGCGATGATCTTTAAAAACCGCTCGTTATCGGCGGGATCCTCGGCAGCCCCGTCTAGCAGCGTCTCCACAAACCCCTTAATCGATGCAACAGGGGTTTTGAGCTCATGCGACACATTCGCCACGAAGTCTCGTCGTACCTTCTCGAAATGGTGGATCGTCGTGACGTCATTGAGCACGATCACAGCCCCCCCATCGCCCGACACATCTCGCAAGGCTGTGCCTTGCAAGCGAATCGTGCGATCTCGCAAACCTCGAAGCACTAAATCGTCTTCGACCGGTTCGCGACAATCGATTGCTCGAAGAGCAAATCGTCGCAGGTCGGGATTGCGCACAACCTCTTGAAGCGGCCGACGGATGACGGCGTGAGGGTCGAGGCCGAGCAGGTCGGCTGCAGCGCGATTGATGCTCACAATGCGCTGCCTGGCATCGATAGCCAGCACACCTTCGATCATGCTGCCCAGCACGGCCTCCTGCTGAGTGCCCTGCCTGCCAATGGTAAGCCCTCGCTCGACGAGCTGTTTTCGCAGCACTCCTATCGCGTCGGCCAAATCGAATAGCTCAGCTGGCTCGGGTATGGGGATCGCAGTATTCGAATCGCCAGCGGCCATTCGCACGACTGCTTGAGAGAGTTCCTTTACGGGCCGTGCCTGCCGTTTTGCAAGGGCGTACCCAGCCGCCAGCGAAGCCGCGGTCGCTACCAGGTAGCCTGCCAGCATCCGTCGCTGCGAGCTCCCCAATTCTCTGTCAGCCTCTGCGCTCGTGGCAGAAACGCGCACAATTGCTGACGGCCGCCCGGAAATTCCGAGTGGCACGGCGACGGCGAGTATTCGTTTGCCACTGGCCACATCGTAGCGACTCGATCGCGCCACTCGCCCGTCACGAGCCTCGTCGAGCAACGTTTCGCCGTTGGTAGGCCAATCCTGCCCAGCATCGCGATGGCGGGCAGGATCGGGAAATGCCGCCGCGGTGTCGAGCACCTGGCCTGTCAGAGAGAGGAGGTCTATATCGACGTGCGCGGTGCGAGCGATTTCGCGAGCCCCGGTAGCAAACGCTGCGGCATTGAACCCAGCCGCATGCTCCTTTTGATCCACTTCAGCCAGCAGCAGTGTGGTGACTTCAGTGGCCGCATCTGTCATGCGGCGAACCTGATATTCATCCGCTAAGCGAGCCAACTCAACAGAGGCCAGCCAGAAGCACGCCACAAACACAGCCGCGACTAGCGCACACCAGCTTGCAAACAGATGCCATATAAACCGGGTTCGGAGCATGGACACTGACGCAGGGCGACCTAGGGGGCGAAGGCGAAAAAAACCTTACGCTCGGAAACGGTATCCTACGCCCCGGACCGTTTCGATGTCGGCACCGAAAGATCCGAGTTTTTTACGCAGGCCAGCCACCTGCACGTCTACCGAGCGCTCCGTCACAGGATAGTCTTCCCCCTTCACCGCGTCGACAATCTGCGTGCGTGTATAGGCCCAACCAGGCCTTTTTGCGAGAAATTGGAGGAGTGCAAACTCCGTGTAGGTGAGGTCGAGAGGCTCGCCGGCAAGGGT
>Ga0114978_10000282_pt1 | contig 42995 bp, 55 predicted proteins | sample S_140212_EF_Meta_FD_87027 | JGI IMG/M metagenome (GOLD analysis project Ga0114978, IMG submission 87027) | Freshwater microbial communities from Lake Simoncouche, Canada to study carbon cycling - S_140212_EF_MetaG | ecosystem: Environmental > Aquatic > Freshwater > Lake | place: Lake...
GAGGAATAATTACCATGACCAAAGAAGAACACAAAAACGCGATCGTTACGCAACTCCAACAGCAGTCACTCAATCTGCTGGTGGACTCCCTCGCGGCTGCGCTGGCTGAGATTGAAACGCTCAAGGCCGCTGCCGCTGACAAGCCCGCGCCGTGAACCTACAACGCTCACTCCTCCTTGCGGTGCTCGCGCTCGGCCTAGTGGTCGTGCTCGGGCTTGCGCTGCGGAGTGAGCGGGTGCTCACGGCGGGGTTGCCGCTGCGGATCGTAGTGGCCTCAGAGACCGAGGCTTGGAAGCTGGCAGGCCCAAGTGCCGTGGTCGTCCTTGGGACAGGCTCGATGGCACCGTACATCCCTGCCGCGCCCGCTGGGGCTGACCCGCTGCGAACGGTGTCTGCTCTGGTTGTGCTCGTCCCAGGTGCAAGCTACACCGACATCAAGGCTGGTGCGCTGTGCATCTACGTCCCCCGCTGGGCTGGGCGCAACGTCATGCACCAAGCCGCGCAGATCGACGGCAAGGGGTGGATTATGACGGGGCTGGGGAACAAGGACTACGAAACCAAGGAGCGGGTCACGGCATCCAACTTTGTGGGCATCGTAGCCCGCACCTACGTCTGGGGGAAGTAACATGAGCCTCACCGACATCCTTTTTAACGCAGCTTCTGGGGGTGTCGTCGGTTCGCTGCTCCACCTCGGGACAAGTTTCTTCGAGACGTGGCGCAAGAAGAAGGACGCCGAGGTGGAAATCATGCTGCTCAACGCGAAGCTCGCAGCAGCGGAGAAAGAGGCAGCGTGGAACGCCTTCACCGCATCCCAGAAGGACTCCAACGCAACCCTCGTCATCCCCGCTGGTACGTGGCCGTGGGTCGGCTCCATCTACGTCCTTGTGGATGCTTTCCGCCAGCTCACGCGACCCGGCCTGACGTGGGCTGGGTTCATTTTTCTGACATCCGTTTACTTTTCCGCATCCCCTGAGGTCCGCGCCACGATGTCACCGGAGATCCAATTCGGCGCATGGACGCTCGTGTTCTGGTGGGTGGGCGCAAGGTACGTAAAAACCAAATGACACCCGACAACATTCGCGCTACCCTCACTGCCGCCACGCCAGCCGTCGCGATGTTGAGTCTATCACAGATCAATGAGGTCGCGGGGCTTGTAGGCACGCTCCTCGGCATCGCCTTCCTCCTCTGGCGGTGGCACAAGCAATGGAAGGCCGGACACGAAAAAAACCCCGACGAGTAATTGGCACCCCCTGAAAGTCATGAAGAATTTAGCCATCATTCTCCGAGCGTCTCAACTCTACGCGCACCAAGCCCACAATATGGCTACGGGCTGCACGTTTTTCCAAGACCATAAAGCGTTCGCCAAATTGTATGAGGCGTACGAGAGCGCCTACGATTCTGTCGTAGAGAGGATGATCGGTTTAACTGGAGATTGCGACATTACCTCCATCACCCGAGGAGCGTGCGATATCGTAGAGAAGAGCAAATTCAAAGATTCTCGGGGTGCATTCGCCGTCCTATTGGCCACCGAGAAAAGCATCTGCGACGTCTGCACCACCGAGAACAAGAAGGCATCGCTGGGCACTCAAAACCTGTTGCAGGGAATCGCCGACGGATCGGAAATGCGTCAGTATCAGATTCAGCAACGTCTCAAGGACAATTAACCATCTTGCGGTAGTTGAGCATGACGTCAGCCATCTCCCGTTGGTCGTCACCACGTTCGCGCAGCGTTTCGACGATGGCCTCGTCAATGGTGCCCGAGCAGAGTATGCGATAGATCAGTGGGTCTTTGTCCTGACCCTTGCGGGCCACGCGAGCGTTGAACTGGTCGTAGAGTTCTCGCGACCATGTTGGACTGTACCAGACCACCGTGCGTCCACCTTGTTGCAGGTTGAGCCCGTGCCCCAGTGAGCGGGGGTCGGCCACAAGGGTGCGAATGGTGCCCGAGTTCCAAGCCTGCTCGATGTCGCCCTTGAACTTCGATGCGTCGACGGGCCACAGCCCCGCCTTGTCCAGTGCAGCGCAGATCCGATCCCGTTCGTGGATGTAATTGCACGCCACCAACGTTGGCTCGTTCAACTTCTTCAAGAGATCGATCAGAGCGTCGATCTTGGCACTGTGAATAGGAAGCGATGTTCGATCTTCGGAATACAGGTTTCCACCACATAGCTGATGGAGCTTTCCCGCCAGAACGGCTGCGTTTTTAGCCGTCACGACGTCATTCGCGGTGAGAGTAAGGAAATCCTTTTCAAGCTCGTCGTACGCGGTTTGGGCGGCAGGCGGCAAGGTCACCTCAATGTCCTCTAAGACCGTGTCCGCGATGTTGAGGTAGTCGGAACTGCGAAGGGTTACGGTGATGTCCGAGATGCGCTGGTAGATGCGATCTTTGGAGCCAGCTTTGGCCACCCAGTTGTAGCGCATGTAGTCGGTCGGGTAAAAGTAGCAGTCTCGGTAGCCTGAGAACGTCCGGCCAAGGCGAACACCGTCGTCGATCAGCCGCACTTGGGCGAAAAGCTCTAGCATCGAGTTGGGGCGGGGCGTCCCCGTTAACCCCCATCGACGATGGTGCTTCATCAGGCCAGCAATCGCCTTGATCCGCTTGCTCTTGGGGTTCTTGGCTTTGGTGATCTCGTCGAACACCACCACGTCGCAGAACTTGAGGTCGGTGAGTTGCTGCAACCGCTCGTAATTGATGAGGTATACCTGCGCTTTACCCGAGGGCTTTTTTCCCGCCAGAATCTCAACTTTCATCCACTTGAACTGGTCCCATTTTGCAATTTCGTTCGGCCATGCAATCCGAGCCACCCTGATGGGGGCCACGACCAGTACGGATCGAATCGACCCAGCCATGAACAGCTCGTTCAGGGCTGACAAGGTGGCAGCAGTCTTGCCCATGCCTAGACCGATATTGGAATAGGCTCGATCGTTTTGCAGGAAGAAGTCCCGCGCAACTATTTGGTAAGGTTCAGGAGTAAAATGCATTTTCGTACGTGTGATCGTTTCGGCTCAAACAGTCGTTCGGCAGGCCAGTGCCGTGCCCGCATTTTTAAACATCCGTAAGGTATCCCAAAAGCCTCTGATGCTTCGATCAACAGCATGCGACCCTTGGGAGTGTCGACCACTCGATTCGACCTACGGTTTCGCTGTTGTTGCTCCGGGGTTGCCCACCGGCAATTATCTTTTGAGTAGCCCTTAGTTCCGTCTACCCGGTCAAGTTGTAAGGTGTCTGAATACCCTCGTTTCATGTCCTCCCAAAAGTTTTTGAAGTGAGCCCAACGCTCGCAAACTTTTATGCCTGATGCCCCATAAGCGGCGTAGTCCGCATTGTTCGGATTATTGCATCGTGTACGCATGCCGGTCCAAATGCGCCAAACTCTGGTGCCTTTTAGCCCGGTGCTAACTGCCCGTCTACGGGCGTTTATGCGGGCCATTGCGGCTACACGTTTTAATGATTTCACGACGTGACCTGAAACAGGAGAATGATGGAACTGGCGGTGTCGTAGTTATCGGCCCAATCGGCTTTGCAACCCGCGTCGCGCAGCCGATTGATCTCGTGCATCTGAAGTCGGGTGGGCTTTTGTCCCCGCCGTTTAAGCTCCAAGAACAGTACCGAACCGTTGCTGATAATGATGCGGTCGGGAACGCCCCGATTGGACGGCGATGAAAATTTGTAGGTAGTTAATCCATACAATTTACACAGCTTTACCACCTTGGATTCAATTTGAGCTTCCAACATCGGGAGTGTGTTGTTCGGCGGTTTCAAAGACCTCTAGTCCGGTGGGTTTAGGTTGAAGCGTAAACCGTTTGGACAGGTACTTCTGGGCTTTTTCCAGAGCTTGTTCAGGAGTCTCGGCTTTGATTTCGACGGCTCCGATAATGCTGGCTGCGATGTAGTATTTTTTCATGTAATAGCTTTTGTGATACGACTAAGGTATTTCTGACGTTCGAGCTTGGCCAATCGGCCAAGCAGTCGAGAAAGAATGGCGCGGCGCTGGCCCCCCATGAGCTCAAGGACGACCATGCGGCGAAGGTCGGGCGCGTTGAGTCCTACAAGGAAGATCTCGTTGAGTTTGTTCCACCCTGTGAGGTGGGGTTTCAGGCTGGCTGCGTCTTTTTCCAAGATCTCCACGGGGGAGTCGAAAATTTGATATTTCAGAGGTATGCGTATCATTTTGAGTAGTACGGTGCGATTTTTGTTTCAACTTTAAGTGGTAGCCCGTGCGCCCACGATGGGAGAGTAGCGAGAGCGTCAGAAAAACCTTCGGCAGTTTGTCCCGATAGTTTAAGAGCAAGACCTTGGTCGTGGATCAGTGCGAACGGCAGCATCCACCTCGACTCGGCCATGCGAGAGCCATGCGCCATGATGTCGGCGGCGATGGCTTGGCAGATGTTCTCGAACAGCTTTGCGCCATAGATGTTGATCCGGCCCCACAGAGTGGAGAGAGGTATCTGGCCCCAGTACGTTACCCTCGTCCCGAACTGTGGATCATCCTCAATCATGGGGTGTGGATAGGCCAACGAACGCCCAGACGGTAGTTTGATGAACAAGTAGGGAATACCTGCGGCAGCGTGACCGTAGACCGTGACGCCCGGTCCCCAACTGCGAACCGATCCCGCAACCTGAATTGCATCTCGAATTGCCCGATCAAGCACCTTCCACGTATAAACAATCCTTGGGTGCCTGTCGCGGAATGTGTCCTTGGCCAACTCCGCCACCCCCATCGAAATGTTGATGCCGTACTGATCGCGGCAAGAGGACTGAAACTTTTCAGCCCCCATGCCGTAGCCCAGCCCAAGGATCGCCCGCTTCCCGACTTCCCGCTCGTCTGACGTTACGAGCCGGATTGGTTTATCGTAGATATACGCCGCCATCGTCTTGTAGCGGTCCACTCCGTTGCGGTACTCCTTCAAGGCGTCTTCCTCTTTCGCTACCCAGCACGCGATGCGGGCTTCGATGGCGTTGTAGTCGCCGTCCAAAAGCTCGGAACCGGGGGCGTGGACGAAATGACGGATGCACGACGCCAAGATCTCAATCGGCTCGCCGTAGACCGCTCGCAGCCCTTCGATGGTCCCCCCATTCGCGATGTACTTGTAGGCAGCGTGCGTGATCGGGCGCATCTCGGGGGTCGCCTTCTTGGCGTTGTGCAACTGCGGACCACCCGCCGACCAACGTCCGGTGCCCGCGCCATAAAACTTGAACACTCCGTGCAACCTGTCGTCAGGACATACCCAGTCCAGCATCGTGGTGATCTTCTTGGTCGCGGCGTAGGAGAGTTGGCAATACAGCTCAACGGCGCGGGATGCCTCTGCCGATCCAAGCATTTTCAGGCTCGTCGCAGCCTCCATGAGTGTCTCTGCCTGCATGTTGGGCAGGTCCACACCCCGAGCAGCCAGCCAATCCTTTACCTTGGACCGTTGAGTGATGTTGAGCTTCGTGAGCTGGCGGAACTCTGCGCCCGCCGTCGCCTCCACGACGTCGAGCATCTTCTGGGCATTGCGAAGGGCAGGCACGTTGACCGGAATGCCGGTGTCGTTCATGCGGATCGTGAACTGAAACGTCTCAAGGTTGACGCCCTTCAGGCTGAAATGCTCCTTGAGCAGTTCGTGGATCTGCATCTCGGACCTGACATCCTGTTTGCAGTAGTCGCAGAACTGACGCCACTTTTCTTGGTGATCGCGGGGCTCGTTGAAGGTGCCGTCCTCCTGTGGGATCGAGAAAAACTTAATGAGGTCTTTGCCCTTCTTGTCCTTCTTGCTGTCGATGTTCAGTGCGTCTCCGCACTTCTCCAGTGAGTCGGGCAGGGCGGCGATGCGGGCCATAGCGGCAGTGCAACGCCACTGCGTGAGTTGGATGGAAACCTCGAACTGGGTGCGGTCGAGCAGCTCACGCTCGAAGTCGGCGTTGTGCGCGTGGACCTCGTCTGCTTGGCGCAGCAACGCCAACGCCTCGGGGTCTGAATCGACGCCAGCATCTCGGAACTTCGGATTGATCCACAGGTAAATCTCAGACCCATCGCTGACTGCAGCCATGAAGATATCGGTCGAGGGGTCAGCAGCGTACCGTGCCGCACCCACACTGGGTAGGTCGGCTCGGCTGCGGGTCTCGATGTCTAGGAATGCGTGCATGTAAATTGGTGGGCCACCACTACGCAGGTTGCCCAGTCTCGTGTTCCTCAGTCCTTGGTAGCGCCGTCTTCGCAGGGATCTGCGGGGACGGGAATTTGCATGATCTCGCACATCTCGGACTCAGAGATGTCGAACAGTCGGAGGATCTCCTCCACTGGCAGATGCTCCTTAACCAGACCTGTTGCCACAGGATCGGCCCGAAGCAGCTCGGCAATTGCCGCCGAGCTCTTCAGCACGCAGGGCCGGTTTGGGTTAAACGGGGGATTCATCTTCGTCCTCGATGTTGGTGAACAGTTTGTTCACGTCGACCTCACCCTCGCCAAACGGCTTGCCGTCCTTGAAGAACTGCACAGCGCGGAGCTTCGCGTTGATGCGCTTGCCGTACTGGTTGTCCTGACCCCAGAGCTGGATCACGGCATTGACGTGGCATCCAGCGTAGGGCTTGCCGTCCTCCTCGGTGAGGGGCGACATATCGCGGCCAATGACTTGAGGGCGCTTCTCACTGCGACATCCGATGAACATGACGCCATCGCCATAGCCGTCGGTGTCAGGCTTCTCTTCACCATCGCGGAGGCAGACCTTGGCCGGGCGTTTGCCCTTAAAGACCTCGCGGACGATGTCGTTGATCGCCGCATTCACTGCGGCGATTTCCTTGGCGTTGATTTTCTTGTCGAGGATGAAGGTCGCGGAGTACGCGCCCTTGGCATCGGTAGGTGCGAATTTCTTCTCCCGAAAAAGGGATGGGAACGAGAGGCGCACGTTGTTGAGTTTGATGTTTTGATTTTCCATGTTAGATGACGTCGATGTTTTCTAGCGGGTTAGCGAGTTGAAGCGCCGGACGATTGTCCGACTCCGGTACAAGCGTTGGTTTCCCTTCCGGCTTTGTGATGAGGGACTGAAAGCGCGATTCAAACCGCGCCGACAGCTCCTTTCCTTTGAGAGCTTCTTCCGCCTTGTGGGGCGAAATGAGGTCTGCTCTCGGCCTCGTAATATCTAGTGTCAGGTGATTGCTCAGAAGAGTCTGAGCGGCTTCTGGGTCGGACCACTGGCGATTGCTCTTACCCTCAACGAGCTTGAAGCCTTGCGGCTCTTTGCCCGCCATCAGGTCGGCGACCTCTTGGTCTTCGACCGCTTCCAGCCAGTCGCGCAGCACCTTCTTTGCCCCCAGTACTTTGACCCGCTGGTCGCGAGTAAGGGCACCGGGATCTGGGAGGGTGATGATGCGTGCCTCTTCTGGAAGAGCCATGAGCCCCTGCGTGGCGTAAGCCGAGCAGATGCCTTTGGCTGGACAGAATCGGCACGCCTTGTCGCAAGGGCCGAACGCCCCTGCTCCCCCCAGTGCCTGACGCGCCTTCGCGCCAAGCTCCATCGTGAACACTGACAATTGTTGGCGAGTCAGGGTCCACGTCCTGACAGGTTCTGGGTTGTTCCGGTCTCTCGGTTGGTAGATCGAGAGATGTATCGGAAGATCGTGTGGTATGTCCGAGATCTGCTCCCACTGGCGGATCAAGGACTCGGCATAGATCGCGATCTGTTCGTTCTCCTCGGCCTCAACACTCACGCCGACACCATACTTGAGGTCGTCGATGTAAATGCCGTCGGTCCTCATGGTGGCAGCGTCCACCATGCCGTTGCGCTCGGGGAGATAGAACAGGGGGATCTTTTTCTCCACGTAGCGCCGAGATTTCGGTGCTTCGTGGGAGCGGACAAAGGCCACGTAGCCGTTGACGTATTGCAGCATGATGTCGTCGATCCCCTCGGGAACAGGTTTCCCAGTGAGGATCATCGCCGCTACGTCGTGAGCTTTGGTGCCTTCGTCCGCGAAGAAACTGGACTCGTCTGGCAGCTCTGACGCGTGGTCGATAATGAACTGCGGTGAGGCAGTGCATCGAGACCAGCGGTGAGCTGAGGACGGTCCTACGTCGATTCGCGTGCGTTTAGCCATTGAGGAGAGCGGTCAGGTCAGCGTGAAGGTCGGCAAACTTATCTTCGGTGGCTTCACCAATCTTGCGGAGACCGTATTTCTTGTTGATGCCGATGACCCCACTGAGCTTGTCGTTGTCGAGGCAGCTCTGAGCGACTTCGCGAATGTCTTGAAGCGTGAGCTTCTTGACGGGCTTGGGCTCCTCGACCTTGGCGGGCTCTTCGACCTTGGCGGGCTCTTCGACCTTGGCGGGCTTGGGCTCTTCGACCTTGGCGGGATCTTCGGTCTTAGGGGCTTTGACCTTGGCTGCTTTGACTGGACGGTCGGCCTCAACGGGTGGGATGTTGTACTGGTTATAGATAGCCTTAGTGAGGGCTTCGACTGCTGCGGTGAGGGCTGCGATTTTTTCTTCTAGCATTTGGATGTTGGTTGATGTTTTTAGATGACGTCCCGCTCCACCGGAGTGGCGTAGCAGGGCGAAAGGTTGGGCCACTCAAGGATGATCTGGACAATGTCCTGACCCCGATAGCAGCGACCCTTGGCCTCGTCGTTAGACGAGACCACGTAGTCGCTGATCTCCTTGAATAGCTCGGGACGTAGCTTGGACTCCCAGTTTTTGAGGTGCTGTGTTTGGAATCCAAGAGCTTCCGTAAAGTTGGTTGTGGGGATCATAGCGCAATTACGAGTGCCATGATCATAACTCCCATCGCGACGCCGACCGATATCGCGGCGGCAATCGTGGGCCAATTGATGAGGTCGGGATCGGCTTGAACCTTAATTTTTCCGTAGTTTTTACGCATATGCGGTAGTGGGACGGGGACTAATACTGTTTATGTTTATGTTGACGAGAGAAAAATGACCTTGAGGTCATAAATCTTAAAGGGTGTCCATGCGGGCCTGAGCACGGGCCTCGATGTCTGGCGTGATCTGCTTGGCCCACAGCGTGTGGCGGGTGCCGTCGACGAGGTGTCTGCCTGCCGAGATAAACCCCTTTGAACGCAGGACCGCGCCCAGAGCTTGATCGGAGAACGGAGGCAGGTTGTCGGTCGGTAAGACTGCGCGTAGTGCCGTGAGTGATACGAGGTCTTTGCGGACCAGAGCGTGTGGCTCGTCTTCGAGGCATTCCGCAATGGCTGAAGCCAACGGGCTTGTGGTCTGCTTGGCCAATTCTTTAAGGAATGGCGTGACCGGAGCCCGACCCTCGGGGTTGAAATCTGGTGAGATCGGCCAAGCCTCTAGAAAGGCTCTGATGCCGCCCGCCAACCGTGTGCATTCGGAGTAGAAGCGATTGAAGTAAGCCTCCCCACCAATGGCGTCGATGTCTGGCTTGGTCTGGAGCGGACTGTTGATCACCCAGTACCGACGGTCATCGTCGTGGACCGCGAGAGCGTCGTGATGATTCGTGAACAGGATGTAGTTGGTGACGTTGGGCACCGTCTGGACTGGCTCGTACAACTGCCGGACCGAGACCTTGTCGTCCGAGATCAGGGGCTTCATCTTATCCATGACCCTGTAACGATTCGTTCCCATCACGCGCACCTCGTCGAGGATGAGGAGCTGCGATCCGCTTGCCCAGCCGTTGCTGGTGCCTTCCATGACGTGTTCGGCTGCGAGCCACTGGACGTTGCTGTGCCCCAGCGCCAGCGTCATCACGTAGCCCCAGCCGCCTTTGCCTGCACCGGGTGCGGACATAAGCGTCGGAGCCCAGCGGATTTTCTTGCCGGGATGTTGAACCTGATAAGCCGCCCAGTCCATCGCGGTCACCCAGTACTGCCTGCCGTGCAGGTTGCACGCATGGATGCACAGCAGCTCGCCTGCCTCCAGTGCCTGCGACTTGTCGGCCTTTGCGTACGTCGGTCGGTAGGTGTTGATGAAAGGCACCCCGCCCGACACGAAGACCCGCTTGGGTTCCGACGGGTCGTAACGCACGTTCTCGACGACTGGGATGTTGGCTACGTGTATCAAATACTGTGATGCGCTCATCTCGGGGTCGGGGCTTTGATAAATGAGGTCGACGACCTCTCGACGCATCTTGCGGTTGTCGAGGTAACGGTAAAACAGGTTAGGCGCAGTCAGGAAGACAATGCCGCTCGTCCACGGGGGATGCACTGCCGTGGCCTTGACGGCTGCGTTGGTGATGCGTTTCACCTCCTTGGCAAGGTCGCCGACGGTCGGCCCGCGCAAGCCTCGGGACTTCGTGGCTCCAAAGAGGTCGGCGACCAGCACCTTCTGCTCAATTGGTCCGACGACATCGGCAAGCTTCGCGATGCGTCTGGCCCCTTCGTCGAGGAGCTCTTCGGACGACCGAGCAGGGCTTTGAATCCAGTCGCGAGTCTGCTGGAAGACGCGGCTGGACATCGGGCGATTGTCCCAGCCGCATTTGACCGCTTCGCGGATCACGGTGCGGATCGTGACCGGAACGCGGTCACCGGGATTGGCTTTGAACGACTCCCACCGTGCCATGAGAGTGTCGGTGTCGGTGTACTTGTCCGAGCTCTGGGAAGACCATGCGTCCCAGATTTCGAATCCCGCGTCACCGAGTTGATGCTTGATGCCCATGCCGATCTCAACCCACTGCTTCATCGAGCACGATGGGTCGATGACCTTGAGCGCCGACTCGACGTCATCGGCGGTGACGCTCTCGACTGGCTCGCGGAGGTTGGCGATATCGCCGACGTCCGCGTCGGCTGGGTCGACGGGGTCCACACTCTTGAGGCTCGCGATCTGCGCGATCTGAGTGTGGTCGAACTCGTGACCGTCGGTCTTCTGATAGGCGATGGGCGACTCCGTCGAGTCCGTGTATTGCACGGGCAAATACATCGGTTGGACCGCGACTTTCGACTCGCTGGTGACGGCATTCATGCCAAGCAGTCCCGCAAGGGCGGTGACCGCTGCTGGATAGTGTGCCACGGGGACGCTGTTGACGGGCACCATGACGCGCAGGCGGGGCTTCTCGGGCGTCGAGCGTGCGGTATGCCAGACGACCGCGCTCAGGTCACCCAAGAGGGTCTCGGGGCCAACGCTGAGAATGCGTGCGCTCTCCTTGCCGTCGTCGACGTCAATGAACAACACGTTGCAGTGAGTCGCCTGCGACGTCTGGCGGGGGCTGGGGCTCGACTTGAAGACTGCCGGAACGAGGTAGTCGGTCTTCTTGCGTTCGTTCTGCTCCTTGTCCGGCAAGGCGAACATCTCGGAGCGGGTGAGCGCCAACTGCACGGGGCTCGCCACCGTTGCCTCAACCAGTTCCGCGAAGGTCTGGTGAGGCAACGCGTGGACTTGCCCGAGTTGACTGGCGATGCCACTGAAGTATCGGGCGCTCATTTCAGCCACCTCCGCTTCCTCGCCTCGGCGAGCTGCTTGGTCCGTCGGGCTATTTCAGCCTTCGACAGGGTCTTCTTTTTGCCTTTGGACAGGCGTCCAAGGGCGGCGGCGAGTTGGGAGGGAGTCATGGCGGGCGTGGAGGACGATCACGAGATCGCATTCGTGTCAAGCCACGGCTACTTGATGAACCCTTCGGTGCGGAGGTAGTCGATAAGCTTGAGGCCAAGGCGAGCTGCATCTTCTGCCGACGGTTGTCGGAGAAGTGCGGTGTTAACCTCATTTATTATCGCCGTGTCAAAGCGCATCGACTCAAACGACCCCGACCCGAGCCGACCCGAGCCGTGAAGGTAGGGATTGTTCCCTGTGATGCTGTACAGTTCCCTTCTGTGCTCCTCCAGTCGTGCCGCTTTTTTCTTCGCTGTGTGATCGCGCTCGGCGTACTTGGCTCGGAGGTCGGCGAGCTTGAACGTCGTGGCAGCGTGCCACGTCAGCAGGCGTTTCTGCCAGTGGGGGTTGTCGAGGTTGATGGTGACGGGAGCGATCTTGTCGCTGTACGTCGCGTCCTTGTCGTTGCAGCCGAGGACGAATTTCGAGCTGCTTACGGAAGAGCGATGGAGCCCCTTTGATCTTAATCCGCGCAGATAGATCGAGGTCTCGGTCTTCGAGAGGTAGTACGAGTGGTTGTTCCCAATGTAGGTGTCGGACAGAGACCAGCCGAGGCTGGTGAGGATAGAGCTGAGTTGATCGGTGATGATGAGCATGGTGATTAGAACGAGGGTTCGACGGCATCTTCCCGCGTATCGACGCGGTCAATACCGTGGTGAGGCGTGAAACGATAGAACGAGCGACCGTCGAGGCTTTCGAGGGCGTAGACGTCGGGACGGAAATCGCCGGGTGTGGCGATGGAGCAAAGGACGCGCAGGCGAAGGAAGCCGACGCGAACGATGGAGCCTGAGCTCCAATCCTGACGAGAGCGTGTGATCATGTGTATTAGGTTGTTGAGTACTGACGTGGAAAGTTAACCACCACCCCCTCGGGGGTGGTGGTGATGGTCACAGCTCGACGCGGACCGTGCGCCCCGTCTTCGCGACGGTGTCGGTGGTGGACAACCAGAGTGTGGCGACATCCACGCTCTCCGGTTCGTCACCACAGAGGTCCGTGAGGTAGACCAGACCCGCGACGTTCTCGCCCGCTTCGACGAGCTCCGCCACTCGGGCGAAGGGCTCGCGGAAGTCGGTGCCTCCGCCACCCTTGGCGTGCAGCGGCGCGTCCTCGCCGGGTGCGAGGCGATACTCGGCGTGTATGATCGTGTCGCAGTCCATGACGAGCGCCTCGCAGCCGAGGTCACCGCAGCACTGGCTGATCAGCGCCGTGAACTGAGCCGTGAGCTCATCGTCGATGCTGCCCGACGTGTCGCGGACGAACACCACCAGACCAGTCGCGTCGACTTTGCGGCGTGGGTAGATGACCGGAGCCCCAGCGAACCGACGTGCGCTGCGGGTCCAGTCGTTACGCGTCGCGATGGACGACTTGAGGAAGTCGGCGGTCTCGTCCCTCCAGTTGAGCGTCACTGGTGTCTTAAGGGCATCGAGCAGCCGCTGGAGCTCGGCGGGCGCGTTGCCTTTGCCGAGCGCACGGGAGGCTTGGTCGGCCTGCACCAGCGCACGATCCCATTTTTCTTTCATCGTGGGCGGCGGCGTCTTGCCGTGCAGCGGTGCAGGGGTCGGCGCTGGAGCCTCGAAGCCACCGCACCCGCCAACGTCTGGCGGGGGCTGACCGTTGGGGTCGGGCTGGCCGTTGGGGTCGGGCTGGGGCTGGCCGCCCTGCGGGGGCTGGCCGCCCTGCGGGCCTTTGCCGCCCTTGGGCGGCGGATCGCGGCGGATCGCGGCGAGGATTTCCTCCTCCGCCATGCCGTCGTATCGCTTGTCGCGGAGCCCACCCTTGGGCATCGAGACGCCCGCGAGCTTCTCGAGGACGGCGTTGATGGCGTAGTCGCCAGCGATGTTGCCTTCCTCGTTGAGGGGGAGGCGGTGGAAGTGGTCGTGGGCGCAGTGAAGGGTCTCGTGGAACAACACGAACCGCACCTCTTCGGGGGTGAGCCCCGCGACGAACTCGGGGTTCCAGCGGATCACGGCACCGTCGGTGCAGGCTGTGGGGACCGTGGGGTCGATGACGTCGCGGAGGTTCGATGCGAGCGAGCCGTAGAAGGCTGCGTGGGGGGTCGTGAGACCCCAGTAGCGGGCTTTGTCGATGGCGATTGGGATCGGAATGGTGGACATGGGAAAACAGGTTATAGGGAGAACAGGGAGCAGAGGTCGGTAGCGCGTTGAGCTACGTTGGCACGAGCGATCGGATCGTCTCGGAGGGTCGCGGCGTCGAACTCGGTGAGCTCGGCGGCCTGCGCGGCGAGGGCTGCGATCTGGGGGTCATCGCGGAGGTTAAGGTCGGGCACCAGAGCGAGGATTTCGCTCAGGTTACTGACGAGGGTGTCACGGAAGATGCCTTTGGGGTCGCGGAGCTTCTGCGCCACCTTGAGGATCGCCTCTGCCAAACGCTCGCGGAGCTCGTCCTGAGCCGCCTTGGATGCCTCGTCGATCCACTCTGCCCACTGACCGACGTCGGGGACGGGCAGGTAGCGGGTGGTAAAGGAGAACCTCGCGGCCACGACGTCGTGGCTGGGCCACTGGCTGGCAACGTAGAGACCGTTGAGACGGGCTGGGGCGTCTGCACGCACGCGGTCGTAATCGGCGAGGAACTGGGACACGAGGGTGTCGATCCGTACGCCGAAGGACTGCATGAGGGCGGAGTGCTCGTACTGGCGGGCGGCGGGGAGCAAACGGAGCCCCTTGTCGGCTGCGGGCAGCGTGAGGCGATAGTGCTCGGCGCGGGCCTCAGTGTGGAGGCGGGCAATCTCTTCAAGGGCTGGGTGGGCGCAGATTTTTACATCTACGCGAGCTTCATCGCGGAGACCGTGCCGAGCGTTCTCGGCGGCGGTTTCGGCGGCGTGGCGCTTTACGGTGCGCCATGCGCCGACGTTTAGGGTCGCGATGACGGCTTTTGAGGACAGGCGGGCGGTGGTGGGAGCATTCATGGTGATATCGATTGTCTGATGTTGTTGTTGTTGGGTTGAGAACTGACTGGACCCCCGTTATCGTAGGGCGATAACGGGGGTCGGATGAGGTCTCTGGGTTACGTGGTGAACAGCGCCTGATTGGCGAGCCACCACTCTTGCCACGCCTTGTTGCCGACGAGCTTGGCACCGAGGCGGCTGAACGCGTCTTTGGCGCAGTACGCGCCCATCACTCGGGGGAGGCGGGCGATGTAGGTCACGAGCTGGCTGGCGTACTTGGCCTCCACTGCCCGACCGAGCATGGCTGCGATCAGGTACTGGGCGGCTGGCTCCGTCGGCACGGGGGCACCGTGGGGGTCCATCCAGACCTGCTGGGGGGTGGGCAACTGATCGGCGAGGGCTGCGAACGCGAGGAACTCGGCGGCGGCGGGCTTGCCGATGGCGGCGGAGACCGTGGCGAAGTCGCGCAGGCCAGCCTCCCACAGGTGCCCCACGGTCTCCCACGAGCGGAAGTCGGGCATACGGAGGGCTGGGTCCGCTGCGGGTTTCCACGCGTAGAGCGTGCGCCCCGTGGTGCTACGGTGCCACGCGATGAGCTCGGGGGCGAAGCCTTGCTGGCCTGCCCAGTTGGCCCAAGCATCGACCTCGTCGCGCCAATTGGCGATGTACGTCGGGCCATCCGCCTTGTCCTCCGTCGACGGCGTCGCAATGGCAAATGCAACGTGAAACCGCGAGCGGAGCGGCTCGCAGAGGCTGGTGACGCCAGCCTTGTCGCCGGGTCGATTAGTCGCGCCCCAGATCACGACGCTCTTGGAGATCGCGCCGTCGTCGAACAGGGCCATGGCGGCGGCTTGGACATCGATTGGCGCTTGGCCGAGGTCATCCAAAAACAGGAGGGTGGGGACGGTGGTGTGCCGCAAGTCCCAGAGGAGTTGCAGGGGGAGGCTTTCGGTCACGCCTTTGGCGGGGTTTGGGACGTAGCAGCCACCGAGGTCCACGCGCTCTGCCAGAGCAGAGCGGAACACGATGAGCTTGCGATTGCAGTCTGAAGCGGCTGCGGCGACGCGAGCCGTCTTGGCACAACCGGGCGGACCTACGAGGAGGACGCGGCGGTTGGCGTTGAGGAGCTGGGTGAGGCGGGATGATGAGGACATAGGAGGACTGGGTTGGATGAGGCGATCTGGACTCGTCAGTCGGCGAGAAACGCCGAGACGCCCCTTGCGGGGCGTTTCGTCCTGTTAACGGTTGTCGCGGGCGTCTTGCGCTTCGCAGGCGTGCCCTTCCATAGCGTCGAGGGCGGCGATCACGTTGCCGATGGCGGTGCAGCGTGCGATGTGCTGGCCACGAGCTTCGCGGTGCTTGTCGATGCCGTGTTGGTAGTAGTCGCGGTCGTGATAGCTCACGCTGAGGAGGCGCAAGGCTTCCTCCAACGCTAAGCGGGCGGCGGAGTAGTCTTCCATCAAGGTGATGGGTGCAGTGCCGCCGAGGTGGATAAGGGGGAGGATGAGTGTGGTGGTTTTCATAGGAGGACTGAGTGGAGGGTTAGACTGCGGTGGTGAATGCACGCGTGGTCGCGGTGGTGTGGTCGAGGGCGGCGATCGTGGCGGAGTCCCACGCCGTGAACGCGGCTTGGCGGGCAGCGAAGGTGAGGGCAGAGGCGGCGTCGGCAGCGTCGGCCTCTGCGATGGCAAGGCTCAATGCGGCGCGAGCAGCATCAACTGCCTTGGCGGCAATGGAGGTGCGTTCGTAGGCGGCGCGGTCGGCGACGCTGGCGGCGCTCCATGCAGCGTAGGTGAGGGCGGATGCGGTTTCGTAGGTGGAGGATGATGAGGACATAGGAGGACTGGTTGACTGGGTTAATTGAAGCGTGAGTGCTTCCTACAGGGTCCGGAGGGCGCTGTAGGAAACACTCACTGGAGTGTTCCTGCCCGATTGTCCTCCACGTCTGGTCGGAGCGTGGTTTCGTCGGGCGATGCACAGCAGGCGGGGGGATGACCTGTGTGTCCCTCGGTGCGCTGGTTGGAGCGCGGTTGCCGAGGGCAGCTATTACGACCGTGTGAAGGGCCGAGGCGGGGGGCTTAGATCGGTTGCAGACGACGCTTTCGCGGTCACGCTCGTTGCGGTTGATCACTCCCTTTACGCTTGGCTCACCATCCCCCATCGCGACTTAGCGCGACTTTCGGAGCCCTTGGAGCGGGGGCGAGGGGGGAAGCGTTTGGTTCGTCGAACCGCTCGCTTGCTACCGTCCTCGCTGCCACTGACAACAAGCTGCTGGATGCTGGGGGTGCGGTCAAGCGCATAAAACAGAATCTGTTTACGATTGTTTGCAAAGCGTTGGGGATGAGGCAATTAAAGTTTCGTCGATTTTTGAGGGTTTTCGCATATTCAAGGCGTGGATACGGAATTAAGAGCAGACTTGTGGAGGGGTTATCTCTAAAACTGTATGGAAAAAAAAAAAAAGAGAAAGGATAGGGTATACAGTATAGAGATTATAGGAAGCGGTTTCCCCCTTAGCCCCTCCATAAGTCTGGGGATAAGTTGACTTGCGGGCGGCGGATCGCATGACTGGTCGGATGGAGACGATTTACGACCACCACTACCACAATCCAGATTTGAATCCGAAAAAGCGATACAGGCAACGGCAGCGTGATCGGTTTCGGTGCATCGAGTGCGCGCAGCCGACGGTGCCGGGTTACGTGCGCTGCCAGCGCCACCTCGTGGTGCGGCGGGCGCAGCGGGTTGGTGAGTCGGCCAAAGCAACGGCCCGAAAGCATGAGAGAGCGCGGGTCGCTATGTGGCTCCTGTCGCTCGCGGCTCGCGTCCGTCGTGGTCAGGCCGATGTTATTTGAGACTGGGTCTCAACAGGGTCAAAAACAAGGTTTTCGTAAGTGCTTGAAAACAGGTGGTTTACGTGGGTTGAAACAAACGGGTCGAAATCGATTCCTAGGGGCATTGCGGGCAATTCTCGGGGGGTCGGGCAAAAACGAGGACGTGGGTATAGGGTTTCAGATGATTTGTTGGCCCACTAATCACTTACGTGATTTCGGAAAATCGGAATAAGGGCCGCAGAATCGATTTAAACGGGTCGGGGTGATTTAGGGCTTGCTTTGGAGGCTTATTGCGACTGAGTCTCAGTCCTATGTACGCAAAAGGGGGGCATGGGCAACGCGCCAAGGTTGGATCAGTTGATTGGATCGCGTTGCGAAAAGCATTCATCGAGCGAGCCGAGCGACCATTGCTCGCCGAGCTCTCAACTGAGTTCGGCGTCTCGGTGGATCGCATCAGCCGAGCGTGCAGCGACGAAGGCTGGGCGACTCTGCGTGCAGCTCACTTGGGTGAGCGCCTCAAGGTCGCTGACGCTGGTGTCGCTCTGCTGCAGGCCGCGAAGGCCGACTCTGCGGTCACGCACGCATTCACGGACGTCGCCCTCGAGGTCGTGAGAGAGGTGCATGGGGTGGTGGCGCGACTGGGCAACAAGAAGCTGGCCGAGAACACGCGGGCCAACACGCTCAACACCTGCGCGTTCACCCTGAGCAATCTGGCCAATGCACTCGCTCGGGTCGGCGTGGTCGGGCTACCTAAGTCGCTCAAGGAGTCGGCTGGTGTCGACAGCGGCAACGGGCGCTGGAACCCAGCGATGTTGGCCTCGCTCAACGTCACCGTCCAAAACCTGATGGCCCCAGCGCCTCAGGTCGCCGTCGCGGAGGCTCATCCCGCGCCAACGGCTGCGATTCTCGGGGGGTCCGAGCGTCGGATCGGTCTCGATGCCTCCGATCTGGTGCAGGCCGATGCCGTGAGGGTCACCGCCGACGACGTTCTGTGACGGTCGTCACCGAACCGGAGGCGGCGACAGGGGGTTGACGCCGCAACCCGATGTCCGGCGTAATATGAACCACGATTTGAACCACGGTATGTACCACGATCCGACCCATGAGACTGAGTCTCAATCTCAGTCATTGAGACTCAGTCTCAGTGAGATTGAGACTCAGTCTCAGTGAGCTTGAGTCTCAGTCGCAACCCCCACCCCCCCCGCCCCCGCCCTGCATATGCATATGCCCCTCTCAGATTCCGCTATAGTTTTTCACTATTCACGAATAAACAAATTTTGTTTTATACCTCTAAAATCCGTTCCAACTTAGCCCGAATCTCAGGCGTAACGCCTCGACGAGACCAGAAGTAATGCACGGGTGAAACCAATGGTCCATGAGTAGACACGTCATCACCAAACAGGTTGTAGTCCGTCTCGCCAATGGGCTTACCGTCTTTGCCCCGTTCCAAGGGCGTTATGCCGTGATCACGCCAGTACTCGCTTGGAGTCACAACCCGCGTGACCACAGTGTACCGTTCACGCCACTGCCCTGACCCCAAGGCAAACCCACCGATGGTGGGAAACTCCGCAAAGGTCTGGGGAAATTCGTTTCTTTGCAGCAACACGTATTGAGTAAATGGATATCCGTGACGATCTTCGATCCACGTCCGCATCTCGCGGTACATTTTGGTCCAGAACACTCCCGGATGCCTGACCATGGTCTCCCACGGCATTTCTATCCCAAGGGCATGCTCGACGCACTTTTGCCACGAAGCCCTTGCCGGATAGTGAGCGAAGTCCGAGTACCGCTCACGCACCAAGATCGGCCTATCGTCGCGTATGAACGTCTCCACCGAGAACGGTTCCTTGAAGACGCAGTCGGAGTCGATGTGAACGACCAGATCCGTGCCTTTGGGCACCCACAGGTCAGCCTCGCACTTCACGACCTGATGATGGAGGAAACCCTTCCCAGCAGCCTCGTAGAACAGTCGTAAATTGCATCCATGCTTCTTTGCCAACCGTTCAAATAGTTCACCATCCTTGTACGGCACCACAATGGTGATGCCAGCGAACCCCCGACCGAACTTCGCAATTGAGCGAAGGGTGTACGACGTGAAGTCGAAGTCGGGGGCGTACGTGACCAGCAGGATTTCGACTTTCATTGGAGGATCAACACGGTATCTTCTTCAGTATCCGAAGCAACGAAATAGCCAATCGCGGTGTAGTGCTGAATTACTTTTCGTACTTGATGCGCCGGAACTAAAGCATTGCTTTCAAATCGAATGCTTTTTGGCCATTGAGAGAATTTTCCATTGGTGAGTATGTAGTTGTGGAGCTGCAACAATATATCGGCATCACAGCCTTCAGTGTCTATTTTCAAAATCTTTACCGAATCAATGGCGTAGGTTTCAAACAGCCAACGGATCGGGACGGACCTCACCTTGTACGTCTGCACGACATCGAGCAGATTCTGGTTACGGTGCTGTAAATGAGGTTTTCCGATGCTGTTACAGCCCAACAGCCAATGAGGCAAATTGCGCTTCTGAATTACATTTTCTGGGACGTAAAAAACTTCGGCCATGCTGAACTCATCGACTGTCGAGATGGCTACCGGAATTTTGATGCACCCGATTTTGTCGGGCAACCGGTCGAGGTAAAACTTGAGCGGTTCTACGCTTAAACCGGTTTCCCCCGGTTTTGCAGTTTCGAGCATGGTATCAAAACAGGATGTTCCGATCTCCAAAAAGTCGTAGTTCATAAATTGAATGGGTTAACGGGATTGACCCGTCGGGAGGCCACCTGAACGGATATTACCGTTCCTATGCCAGCGCGGAAATTGCCTTACATGTCCATCCCGACAGAACGGGACTTCAGCTTCCTGCTGGAGACTGTCACGCGCACCGTGCCAGTAACCCAAAAGTTGTTCAACAGTTCCAAGCTTTCCTCGACCAGTAATTAGCCGAGAGTTTACCGTCACCGCCCTCAATGCCTCCGCTGCGGGCGCAATACGACTTTTTGCGTGCGGGCTGGTCCTTCTTGATCGACATCTTGGGATCGCCAAAACGGACCAGCTTTACCTTGTCGCCGGACTTGGCCAGCACGGCAGACTTCTTCGTCGCACCCGGTGTGCGCTTGGGGGCATTGTAGCCAGCAAAAACCATTCCTCGATATTTGATGCTCATAGTAATTAAATACGCCCCAGCTTGTGGAGCAGATTGAAAATAGGCACGACGATCCCTCGAGGAATCCAAGGCCACGGAAAGATGAATTTGTACGGTCCTGAATCCGGCATCAGCATCGGAGTATCTCCGTTAATGACTCGGACGTACACCGGTTCTCCATCGGAGCGAGAGATGTCGAGCATCACGCCCTTGGTGGGCTCGGACGATTGATCGGACCAGTTGCCGATGTCGACGTCAGTCTCTTTGCCGTGACCTTTGCAGTCGTGCGCCGTCACGCGGATGTTTGTCGACCCTCCTTTGATCGTGACCCCCATCGTGCCACGGAAAACCAATTCGTCGACGGTGATGTTGACGAGGTTGCACTGGTTGTTGACGTCGATGCAGTCCTCCATGCCCGAGGTCACGGACGGAAATCGTCCATAGAAGTTGCTTAGGCCGGTGGAGAACTTTAGCGTATCCGAAATCTCGGGACCGGGCACAATGGGACCGTCGGGCGTAAGGTCGACCGACTGCCCGTTATCCTGCGGACCGTTAAAGCTTATGAGGTTGATGTCTTTCATAATGGTCAGTCGTAATCGTGGTCATCTCGACCACAGACGTAGCCAATGATAAATCCAAGGATTAATGACATGGCAATGGTTAGGAGTATGGCGGTGGTAGTCATGGGGATTTTGCGTCCTCCTTCATTGCGGCGTACACGCGGCGATAGCGTATGCCGAGCAACACCGTTTGCGCCCATCGGTGCAAAAAGCACGGCGCGGTTGTAAGCGTGAATGTAAGCTCAAAACTTCCGGTTAAAGACATCTGCCATAAATACTCCGGCGAACGCAAAATGTAGAGGCCATGTTTTGCGCCCACGGTATTACCGAATCGCCTCCCGAAAATGTAGATTTCGAGCCGGTCGGCTAAGAGTTTGAGTTTCATTGCGCGCCCTCCTTCAGCGCGGCCTGCCACGCCTCAATGCGTTCTGCCGTGACCAATTTGTCGGCTCCGAAATAGGTGGAGATTGCGTCTGTGAGAGCGGTGGTAATTCTCTCCAGTCGCGCCCGCTCGGCGGCGAGTTCGGCGTCAAGCTTCAGCGTTGCAAGCCGGTAGCGTTCGGATTTCTCTCGCTCGGCGGCGAGTTCGGCCTCGGCTTTCATGGCTCGTTTTAGTTCTTTGTTCCACTGCGCGAGGGCGACGGTTTCATTGGCCTCGGCGCGTTCGGCGCGGGCGCGGAGTTCGGCCACCTCGTTCGGGATGGACTCGATGAAGCCTACGGAGACGGTGGGCGTGCAGAAAGCGCCGTTGCCGATCGCCGCGCAAATCTGCGGGAAGACGGCGCGGAGCTGGTCGCGCTCGGTGGTGAGTTGAGCGCGGAGTTTGTCGCACGCCTTGGCCTCGCTGTCGGCGATAAGTTGATGGGCCGGGCCGTCCGATTGTTCGAAGTCGTCAAAAATCTCGTCGTGCGCGAGGTTGAACAGCTTCGTCCAGAGCGCCTTGTGCTCCTCGGGTGTGGGTGTGTTCATGGTTTTGCCTCGTTCAGAACTGTAAGCATTTTTGCGGCTGTTTCCCTGTCTGTCCCATCGTGAAAAAACTGCACGCTGGCACGGTTGATTATGTCGTTACACCGCTCCACCTCGGCGCGGAGGAGGTCGCGCTCGGCCTCGGCTTTCATAGCGCGTTCAAGCGCACCGTTCCAATGAGCGATCGCAACGGTCTCGGCGCGTTCGGCTTTCTCGGCGCGGGCGAAGTAGTGGTGCGCCCACTTCGCCTGATCGGCCTCGGCTGTATTCAACCACTCCACCTCGGCGCGGAGTTGGTCGCGCTCGGCGGTGAGGGCGGTGAGTTCGCGTTCTAAAGTGCGGGCGAAGTTTGGGCAAACGGTGTTGTGACCTGCGGCGAACGTCAGCTTGACCGCCGCGTTCGTGCGGGGTGTGGGTGTGGGCGTGCTCATTTCGCGTCCTCCGTAGGTGTGTTGAGGGATGGATTTATTCACGAAGATTTTTTCCGCATTTCCATGATCATGGAGTGCTCTTCATCAGTGATGAACACTTTCCTTATGCCCATGCTAATTAGCATTTTACTGATACTGCTTGCGTGTAGCGAATTGAACGATTTTGCGAGACCTCCCGATAGGACATGTTTTCGAAGTTCGGTCCTCAACTTATCTTCGGGAGTTTTTTTCTTACCGTAGGTGTATATTCGAGTGCTCATTTTTGAGTCTAAGTTTTATAGGCTATAAAGTAATTTTCTACGCGTTGCCCGTAATCGTCTCGGTCGGGATTTTTTCTGCGGGCCAGTGCTCCACTCCAACCGCGATTCCACATCAACGCTAAAAGGTACGGAGTGGGTTGAATGTCCAAAACGTGTAATCGGCGAATGAATTTGATCAGACGTTGTTCGGCCAATTCACGAGAGAATGTTCGGTTTGCAGCTTTATTAAATTCTTCTTTGGTCTCCTCTGACCAAGCGGCTTTTGACCATTGTAGCCCACCCCCCGCCGAGGTCCACGAGGAGTTTTCAACAGCTTCGATGGCCCGAACCAATCGAGGGACGTCTGGGTTTCCTGCAAAGCCTAGAATGAGTGCGAGACCGATCATATGGGGCTGTTCGTCCTCGCAGTCTGAGCCAATCGGAAAGCAGTTGATACCGATACCCCACCCAAGCGGTTGGCCAGCTCGCGCACTTGAGTCGCGCCCTCCTTGAGCCACTGATCCACGATTTCACCGTGGTTCTCAGGCAGACGCTTTGACGGTTTGCCGAGCTTCACGCCTCGTGCCTTTGCCGCTGCAAGGCCAGCCTTGGTGCGCTCGATGATGAGCGAACGCTCGAACTCAGCCACAGCAGCAAGGACGTGCATCTGGAGTCGTCCTGCGGGGTTGGCTTTGGAAGTGTCGATCCCTTGACCGGGGCACACCAGCGCCACCCCATGCTTGTCAAACTCCGCTACGAGCTGGGCAAAGTGCGAAAGCGACCGCGCCAGACGGTCCAACTTCACGACAAGAACCGCGTCGTACCGCTTTTGCCGGACCTGTGCCAGCATCTTGTCCAGTGCAAGACGGGTCGACCTAGAACCCGAAATTGTGTCGACGAACGTGTCGGCCACAATCCAGCCACGTTGGGCGGCGTAGGCTTGAAGCTCCATTTTCTGAGGATCAGTTGTCTGATCGTCGGTAGAGACTCTGAGGTATAAGGCAATTTTCATGGAACTCACTCTGGTTCGATGACCCCCCACATGTAAAGAAAAATCTTATTAAGATTTGAATTTAGGAGGGGAAAAATCTTCGGGTTTGATTGCTTTATTCCGAGATTCTACGACTAATAGCCGTACGACATCGAACAGGCTTTTGAGCTTTCGTTCTCGGGCAATTCGCAAGAGCGCGTCCCGCTCACGAGGGTAGACGGAAAAGGTCAGAGGTGCGGCAAGATGCTTTCCGTTCATTGGTTTAGGGGTCACAATCTTAATAATTTGTCAATCCTTCATCATGTCTCCAGTCGAGGCGATACCGGAGTCCATGCCCGACATACTAGCACCACCAAACGCCATCTCGAACCCCTCCCAATCGGAGGACTGGTCTCGTCGAACCTCACCGATGACCTTGGTATCTTTGGCTCTCGGTACGAGGGAAGGTACGCGCATTCGAGCAACGTGGAGCATGATGAGGAAAGAGTCGGCTCGGTCTGGAGACGTTTCTCCGGTGCGGGCCTTGTAGGAGTCTTTCGGCTCGACCGATTGCCTCTTGCCGATCCCCACCTTCATTCCTCCGCGACGACCCGCGAGTTCGTCGCTGGTCTTGATGTCCACGCCTCGGCCAATGCGGACGATATCATACTCAAAAAGTTTTGCGCCAGCCATCCAGAGCTCGGTGGCGGTGCGGTCGTAAAGCTCTTTTGGGGTCTCGGTATCCTCGTCGGCGATCTTTACTTCCGATGGGCTGGACGCGTACTCCACTCCCAGAATCGGGGCCAATCCCTCGGCATCTTCTGACAATGGTCCGACCTTGTTTCCCCATTGACGACGTATGACGTCATGCACTCCACGACCCGTACCCGTTTTATCGATACCAAAATTCTCCGGAAGCAGGTGCAAGACTTTGCACCGGCTCATGTTTTCGTCCGCGACGTCTTGAGTATCGCCATGCGGCAGGATCGCAGTGGCGTCGGCTTGGATCTTGATCGCGGGCTCAGGCAGGTCGTGCCGGTCACCCTTGTAGTCGGTCCAGCCCACGGCTCGACCCACGCGACCGATGGTCATGGCAGGCAAATCGCTCGTGAACGCGGGGTCGGACCCAGCGATGGTTTGAGTAGGACCATCGAAGATCCACTCGCCCTCGGCTCGACGAAGGTGAGCAGAGTTGATGATCGATGTCTGCACGCCCGTTTTTGGGAATCGACCGTAGACGTAAGTGTAGACGTTGGGGTGCTGGTCGTTGCCACCGGCCTGTGATCGGATAATTTTTTGCACGCCCTCGTACGTGATCATGCGGGGGAAGATTGTCTTTTTCGCCAATACGTTCTCCGTCCTCATGGCGTTAATTGAGATGACGTGCCAACCGGTTTCCGATTCCCACTCGTCTTGGTCGTCGGCCACCGCTTCCCATCCACCCACTGGTTTGCAGTTCATCCCATAACGAGACCACTCGTCTTTCGGATTTGCCGCCGCCATAATCTTGATGTGCTCGACCGAGTCGTCGACCGACGACAACAAGTTGGGGGTATCGTCAAAGATGTTGGCAGGAATTTCCTGCGCCTCGTCGAGGAGGATTCTCAGCCGAGAGTTGTCACCGAACAACGGGTGAGTCGGACGGTTCTTTATCTTGGCACCCTTCAATTTACCACGCGACTTGGGTCCACCCGGAATGACCAACACGAAAATCCCCATGCCTCGCTTCTTGTCGAGTGATATGGACTCGGAGTCTATGTTACCCGGCAACGGCAGCACCGACTCAGTGTGCAAACGGACGATATCGGCGAAAAGGTTTTTCTCAACGTGGTCTTGGGAGTTGGACGCAACTTCGATGCGCGTCCACTCAGGGTCGAGCAGCCAGTCGAGGACACACCACGCGGATGGGGTGAAGGTCTTTCCAACCGATCCGCAGCCCATGACGTTGATCAAATTTTTAGTGAACAGGGCGTTCCACATCTGTTGCGCGGCCTTGGGCTCGGGCGTGAAAGTTTTCGGACCCCACAACACAAATGCGGCTGCGACGTAGTCTCGTGCGTACAACAGTGAGTAGACGTAGGCCCACGCCATGGCCTGCATGTCTGACGGCTTCTGCATCGGCTTGCGGAGCGTCGGGTTGTTCTGGACGTAGCGCATGAACTCCGTGTCTTGAAACATCCGTCCGACCGCATTTGCCAAGGCTGCGGCGTCACTATTTTCCCGATACAGAAACAGGTTCTGGTGAATGTAGCGGAGGCTGGCCCGACGGGCCTTGTCGGGAAGTATTACCGGCATTTAACCCCTTCGGCCACAAAATCGATGGCGGTTCGCCATAGATTTGCGGTGCTTTCGGCACACACCAGTTTCATATTGTCGAATTGTTGATCAGCTAATTCCGCAGCATTGGTCAACGCGACATCGATGGCCAAGTCGTCCACATTTGAGAAATATCCGCCCATGTCACTCTCACCCCAAAAACCTACTTTGGTCGATATTGCGGGAACTCCGCAAAGCGCCGCTTCAAAGGGGCCAAGCGGACCCCCTTCGGATGTTGAGGTGCAAAACAAATAGTCTACGCCATCGTAAAAATCCTGCATTGTCTCGTAAGTGTAGTCGGCGTTGCTAAATCTAGGCGTTAAATTGTGTCGGGCGCAAATTTCAAGAAACCACTCAGGGCGTTTTGCCGGTCCAAGGATTTGCATGTTCTGGGTTTGCGGATAACCAATAAATCCCGCAATTCGCTTGCCCGGACGTTTACGTCTTTCAAACCGTCCTGCTCGTGCAGATCCCGGAAGCAGCGCCCCATAGACTTCGGGAACTGCTCTGGTACACTCTCGTGATACCCCTCCGAAAAACAATGGGGGCCGAGTATCAATGTAATCCCGTACTTCGGGAAGACTTAGCTCTAGGGGGCCACAGCAAACATGGATTGCGTTTCGCCCTCTGGTATTGGGCCATCGGGCGCAAGTCGTCAGCGTAAAGCAGATCAGAATCTCGTCATCTGGAAATTCGCGATGATCTCCCCAGTGGTGCAATCTCAGGTCTTTGTCGGGTAAACATGCTACAAGATCCTTGGCGATTGATCCGGTAGACCAATTGGAATCGCAAATAAGGTGGATTTTCATCTCGGTTTGAGTGTAGCTTATTTCCCGACGAGTTCCAGATTAAAATTATTAAGAATTGACCCATGCCCTTCAAATCAAAAGCCCAAGCTCGATATCTTTTTGCTAAAGAGCCCGAGGTCGCCAAGCGTTTTGCAAAGGACACTCCGTCGATGAAGAACATTCCGGAGAAAAAGATGGCTGAAATTAAAAACAAAAAATGAAACTTGGTCGTGGTAGAGTTCCTCCGGGAGGCTGGCATTTCGTGGTCGCACCCAACGTAAAGTTGGAAGCGATAAACGAAGAGACGTTGGTAAAACAAATTTTTGAATACCGATTGCGGAACAACCTTTCGGTTGGAGATATTGAGCGGGACATAGATGATTATTACTGCAGGCTCTGGCCCGAGGCTTGCCAGAAGGAGCCCAAAGATTTTGACAATAGTTCCAACGCGTCTTCCCCGCCTTCGGAACCACTCCTCAATCGAATAGCCCGGTGGGCCGCAATGATGATTCACGGGCAGTCGAAAGGCGGTTACACCATGTTGTCGGTTGATGAGGCCAATAAGCGGGCAGATGTTTGCGTTGGGTGCCCATGCAATCAACCGTGGAGAGTCGGATGCTCGGGGTGCAGCAGCTCGACGGCTACGGTGTTGGCTCAACTGCGAAAGCTGCAGTCCACCCGCCAACAGGGCAATTTAATGGCATGTAGCGTAGGTGGGTGGGACAACGCTACCGCAGCGTTTATCCCCAAAGAGGCTCTAGGTCTGACCGAAGATCAGTTGCAATCGCTCCCAGATAGGTGTTGGAGAAAGTCATGATTATCCGATGGTCTACCCCCGTTAACGTCCTAAAAGCAATTTATCGAGCCGTTCGGCACTTGCTGCAACGCCGACCGGTGTTTGCGCCCCAAGACGTGCAAGACGAGCGTTACGCCGCTTGTAGGAAGTGCCCGTGGCACCTCAACGGGCAATGTACCGTTTGCACCTGCTTCATCAGCATGAAGGTGGTTTTGTCGGCGGAAAGTTGCCCCGACCACCCCCCTCGATGGAAAAAGTTGACTTTCAGTAAACCGGTACCCACAACAACGACAGTCGCGTAATTGCAATGACAACTGACATTCAACCCAACAACCAAGATATCGTCGGTTCGGGCAATCCGTTGCCCGCTATTGGTATTGCGACCATTGACGCCCCCGAACGCACGGACAACGGGTATGGCAAACACCTAAAGCTTGAGGCTCGGTCAGTAAAAACGGTCGACCACGCGTGGAATATCTGCAAAGCGACCGAGCAAAACAACCGGAGCCGAGCAGCGCGAACTGCTGACATCCAAGCCCTGCATGATGGCGAACCCCCACGGTCATCGGCAGGCATGGCCGAACGGGGAAAATCTTGGCAGTCCAACGCGTCTACCAACTGGTTGTCCGGCATTGTGGGCCGAGTCAGCCAACGGTTCGTCAATTCGACAATTACTCAAATTTACGTCACATCCAGTTCTCTTCCGTCTAACCTGAACTTGGCAAAGGCTAAGACCGACCTCCTTAGGGCCAAGTTTACCAAACTGATCCGGTCTTGGGATGGCAACACCGGCATGATTAACAGCCTCGCGGTTGAGACAGCCCTTCAGGGGTACGCGTACGCGGTCTTCCTCGACCCCTACACTTACAAGCCGACGATGTTCAAGCAAGACCGAGCCTTCTGTCCGGAACAGTCTGGGCAGCATGCTCGCGACCTGCAATTCTTCGTGGCCAAGATGGACTATCGGCTGGATGAGTTCCTTGCGCTATTCAAGGACGAGGAAGCCGCCAAGGAAGTCGGGTACGACCTCGACAATTGCGTCTACGCGGCGAACAACGCAAAAATGATGGACCCTCGCGAGGATGCGACCACCACTCAGTTCCGCAAGTTTGTTGAGATGATTAACGAGGGTGTTCTTGGTCTGACGTTCACCAGCACCGGTGCTCGTATCGTGTCGTGTTGGTTGCTTTTCAACCGAGAGTACGACGGCAGCGTGTCGTTCTGGCTTATCCACCGCGATACGGGTAAGATGCTTCGATTCAGCTTTAAGCTCTTCCCCCAGATGGAAGACGTGATGGCGATATTCAGTTTTGAGCCCGGCAACGGATGCATCCATTCGTCCAAGGGTCTCGGTCGCAAGCTCGCGTCGCTTACGATTATGAAGGAGCTGTTCCGAAACGGCATTATTGATAACAGCCGCATGAGCGGACTGATGATTCTGAGAGCGGACGCGAAAGATAAGTCTAAATTTGCTCCAGCAGTGATGGCCCCGTTCATCGTAATCGATAAGTCGGTGGAAATCCCCCAGCAGCAATTTATCGCCAACGGCGAATCTTATCGAGTGACAGACGTTCAGATCGATGGTTGGGCAGAGCAATCCGTAGGAGCATATTTATCCAATCAGATATCGCCTGAAGGTCGCACCGAAAAGACCGCTACCGAGGCTCAGATTGACGCCCGTCGGGATTCAGAAGCGGCAGATATTATGATCCGCCGTTGGATCGACCAGTTTGCCAACCTGACTCAGATTCAGCAGCTCCGTGCGTTTTCGGATGACTATATTTCCGAAGCTCGTCGCCTGTCGAAGAAGCTGATGGAAGATCCGGCACTGGACGCTCCTAAATTCTACGAGGGTCACGGTGACTCGGACCCCGAAGTTCTGAGGACGTTGATCGAGATCATGCTCGACCCGTTGCAAGTATCCGATGACGAGATCAAGACGTGGCGCACGTCTCCAGCCAGTCCGCTGGCCCATAGCGCTGACTCTGCGCTCGCTCAGGGCGTCTCGGCGGTGGTGCAGAAGTACGCAGGCAATCCAAATCTTGACATGTCCAAAGTCATTCAGCGCGACGTTGAGAATATCGTCGGAGCAGAATTGGCGTTGGAGTTCCTCGTACCGAATCCCGATCAGACGATTCAAGCCGAGGCGCAACGGATGCAGTTGATGGAGTCGAGCATCATGACCAGTTCCCAAATGGATCTTCCGGTCAGCCCTCGGGACAATCACTTGGTGCATGGTCAGACGGTGCAGCAACTGTTGACGGAGTACGCAGCTCCGGTGCTGAGTCAGCCCAATCCTCCTTCGCAGATTCTTAAAGCTGCCGAATTGAACCTCAACCATTTGCTGGCCCATCTTAAAATGGGCGAGTCGATGGGCCTGAATAAGAACCCCCAATTCAAGGAACTCGAAAAGTTTGCAGAAGGGTTTAAGAAGCAGTTGAGCCAAGTCGTGCAGATCAATGCCCAGATGCAAGCATCGCAGTCGGCAGTGATGGATGCCGTTCGCCGGGAGGGTTTGCCCCCCGACCAAGCGTCAGCAGCAGAGGCCGCGCCCGATCAATCTCTGGAGGCCGCGTTAGCGGTTCCATCCATCCCGACAGCACCACCACAAGGCGAAGCGCCCGCACTCGCTAATGTACCTTCGTAAAGAACATCAGGAATCCCTAGCCAATCTCCTCAATTCATCGCTCTGGGCAGACATCAAACGGTGTCTGCAACAGCGTCGACCCGAGTCTCCGGTATCCGGTGATCTGGTACACGTCGCAGCAGCGAAGGGGTTTGAGAGAAAAGGATATGAACAGGCAATCTCGGATATCGAGATCTTGCCGTTTGATCAGCCCGTAACTCGGGCCGACCCATTTGATCGCCCGTCCGTAAACGCAACTGAAGATTAACATGCCCGACCTTACGTCACCCATCCCGTTTGATCTCACCGGTCTTGAAGATATTGTTCGCAAGGCCAGTCCAGAACTTGCAAAGCAAGTAGCTGATGATGCCGGTTCAGCTCCCGAACCCATTCAGCAACCCGGAGAAGTAATTCCCGATTCGGCACCGGTTACTGAACCGGTGGTTGAAGCAGATCCCGAACCCGCTTCCGAACTTGATCCCGAGCCCGATCCAGAAGCCGACAAGTCTGGTGCCGAGGAGACGTCAATTAGCGATGAACTGGAGGAATTGAATCGCCAGTCTGCCGCCGTCAAGACCAAGTCCGCCGCAGTTCCAGAAACCAAGCCCGAAGAAGCCGCTAAACCTGTTCCGACTTCTCCGCGTGATTCAGACTTGGGTCTGGATACTCGCCAAGCGTCGGCGATGCACCCCAAGACGAAAAAGATCATCGAAGAGCGTAATCAGAAAATTATCGCCGAGCGCAACAAGGCCGAGTCTTTGGCCAAGGAGAAGGAGGCTTTGGCGACCCAGCTTAATGAGGCGAGGGAGGCGTTAAAGAAGGGCGTGATACCCAAAGAGGTGGAAGAAGAGTTGGCCAAACTCCGCGAAACCGTTCGGGAGGTGGACATTCAGCGCGACCCAACGATCCAGACCAAATACGACGCTCCAATTGCCAAAAACCAAGGGCAGATCCTCAAGGTGCTGCAAAGTTTTGGCGTGGGCAAGACGGTGGAGGGAAAAGACGATCCCGAAGCGGTCGCCAAACTCACCAAAGACGGTCTGAACTTCAAAACAGTAACTCCCTACATCAAGAAATTGTCGGACGAGGGGTTTGAAGAGGAGGCCGAGCAGCTCCGCGAACTTTTGCGGGATAATATCCGTATCAAAACAGCGAAGGAATCGGAAATTTCAGAGTGGAAAACGAATTTTACCTCTAAAAAAGAGCAATCCGCCGTTGAGCAGCGTCAATTTCAAGAGCGGAACATCTCGGACGTACGCGAACATTCCCAACGTATCCTAAATTCGGATATTGCTACGTTGTCGAAAGACTTCCCTATGTTGCAACGTCCGGCTGATCCGCTTCCGACCGACTCGTCGGCAGTGATTAAAGCCAAGCAAGACTCGCTCGCTGCTTACGACGCGATGGCCAAGCAAGTGAGCGAGGCGATTTCCCAACTGGACTCATCTAAAGTGACCCCTGACAAGGTTGCAGAGGTCAGTGGACGAGTCAGCGCGAATGCCGTGCAGAGCATTATCCTCAAACAACACGTTTTGCCCAAGCTGATGAAGGATTTGGCGGAGTTGCGTGCTCGAAACACTGAGCTGGAGTCCAAATTCGGGAGGATCAAGACAGCGGGAACCCTTTCCCGTGCTCATTCAGCAGCAGCGTCAGCTCCAGCAGGCGCTAAAGCTCCCCTACCTGAGAGCAATGAGGACGCAGCCAAGCAAATTGCCAGAGAGATGGGCCTGTCGGTTGATTAAACCGTGATTGACCTCGTCAATCTCCCTCAAACCTACATCAGCAAATATGGTCGGGACAAAGTGATCGAAGTTATCGGTCAGGGTCCGGCCATGGTGTCGATGTGGCTCTCGCGGAAGCGATTTCCGGTCGAAGCGATTCAAAAACTGATCGATTTCGACCCGTCGCCACTGCACGACATAAAACCGTTCTACACGAACCCAGAACCCGGCAAAAAACTCGTCATTCTGATGCCGCTGAACGGTCCACCCGAGCCAGAAGTGCTCGATGCGTTTGCGCGTCTATACGACCCGAAGGAAATGGATTTTCGCAGGGTTGCGTTCAATAATTTATCGGTAGCTCGCAACGCTTTGGCGGGCCAGTTCCTTCGTGGGCCGTGGGACACTGCAATTTGGTGGGACGGAGACACTATTCCTCCCTATGGCGATGCGGTTTCGTTTAAGCGGCTCTGCCAGACGCCCAACATGCCTGATGTCTTCGCAGGAGTCCACTCGATCTACCGCATGTTGGTTCACCAAAAGACGTTCGTGAGCGCCGTCTACGTCGGTCGGAGAAAAGGTGCTGCTCCGCAATTTGGCGGGGGAGAATCTGAGAGCACCAAGATGGTTATCAAACGCGGGCCACGTAATGAACTTCGCGATACGGACTGGTCGGGGTTTGGATTTGCCCTGACCCACCGACAAGTTTTTGAGGACATTATTAAAACGCAGGGCGAAGAAATTCGCGTAACCAACGAGGGTCTTCGGAGCCGGTTCGGCTACGACTACGCCTTTTTCACTCCGACAGGAGTCGATATCCCCGGCGACGACATTCCGTTCTGCATCCGTGCGGCCAAGGCAGGTCACAAGGTGCAGCTCGATATGTCCGTCTTCGCGGCCCATATCGGCAATCACGCATACACATATCAAGATCTGTAAATAACTATTCCCATGCCCGCCCCTACTAACGTCCAATCCTTTACGTCCGGTCCAACCATGATGATGATGAACGACGGGACATATGTCCCAGTGTCTCGGCCAAGTCGTGTGCAACACGGAAATCATCAAAAACTGCTCATCGTAATTCAATACTACGACGGGGATAAATCCGCTGCCGAGGATCTTGGTGCGCTCATCGCGGATCTGGAGCGAGTCCGAAATCACACGGCAGACATCATGATCTTCCGACGATTTGATGCCTCGGAATACAGCAGTGAAATTATCACCCGCTTGCGCGACAAATTTGATAAGGTCTTCATAGAAACCAGTCGCCGTAGAGATGCAAAAGGATACCCATTTGGACCCAACCAGATGTGGGCGGATATCGTAGGCATGGTGGGTCAGATGCCGCAGTGGAATGAGAACTATTTTGCGTTCCTACCTTTGGAGTCCGATTGCGCTCCAGTTCATCCAAACTGGGTCAATGAACTTTCCGAAGAGTTTAGGCTTTCCAAGGCTAGGAATTACTCGGCTATAGGTCACGTCCACGAGGCACCGGTGAAGCACATGAATGGGGTAGGGGTCTACGATACTCGACTATGGTCAATCGTGGGTGGGAATAAATTAAACGGCGCAAACCCTCAGGTGGCATACGACATTCACCATCGTGAGGACATCTTACCGTTGGCGTATGACACTCCGCTGATCATGATGCAATACCAGCGCCCTACGATTACTCCGTCGGACCTGTTCAAGCACTGGAAAAACGGAGTCGAGCCAGCATTGTTTCACGGGGTTAAAGATGGATCTGCACGGGCAGCAGTCCGAGCAAAGTACATCACGTTTTCAGACGAATTGGACGTGTCTAAACGCACGGTGTTTACGTATGAACACCAACGCCCCAACAATCCATCGGTCAGTGCTACCTACGAAATGTGGGCCGACGGGTGGAAGAGCCGGGGCTGGAATCCGGTGAAACTGGTGTTGAGGGACGCAGCTCGGGAAACTCGATACGCCGAAGTTATGAAAAACATCGAGCAGATGAAATTCTTTGGTTCTACCACCGATGAGGTGGCTCGGCTGATTCGTTGGGTAGCATTGGAGGCGGTTGGTGGGGGGCTCATGGTCGACCCCGACGTCCTTCCAACCAATTTCAATCCGGTAGACTTTAAGCGAACTCCCGCACTCTTGAGCAGCGAAACTAGCTCAGGTATTCTCGCAGCGTACTTCGATAAAAAGTCTTTGGGGGTGTTTCTCGACGCCATGAAGAAATATCCAGTTGACGACGAGATTCGTCTGACGGGTGCCGATCTTCTCATACTCAAAAAGAGTGGGGCACTCAAGAAGTCCACGGTCAAAGTTGCGATCAGTGGGTCCAACGAGTGGAGGTCGTCCCCCATGGTATCGTTCAACCAGTTTGAGATGCAGCGTTTGGGCATAGGCGGTATGGCTCCGCGAGCCATGGAGAAATTTCTGAGAGAAAGTTGAAATGAAAAAGGTTGACCACTCACCCCAACAGGTTATTGCGTAAGTCAACCGGAGGTTATTAGCGCGAAAGCGCCGGTCCCCCTGCGAGAGCAGGGACATCTGCCGGGGACGAACGGGTGTGTCGCAAGACCGAACCTGAGAGGGAACTACCCACCTTCGACTGAGTGTAACCCGTCTCCGTGACGGAAAGTTCAACCATAACTCTCTTTTAACATGTCTTGCACACCCATTCCAATTGATCTGGCTACGCAGCTTTTCTCCCGCGACCCCCAACGCCTCTACGGCCCAATCGCCAAGTCCCTGCTCACGCAGGTTCCATATATTTCGGTCCTCAAGTCGGGTGTTTTCCCGTCGGCAGTTGCGGCTACACTCTTGAGTGTTGCTCAGGGCCGTCCGTACTTGCAAAGCTCGCTCGCTAATCCGTCGTTCACATCGATGCTGAACCTCTGTGGTTCTTGCAACTTGAACGTCGATCAAAACGGTACGAATTAATACTCGTACGCGGCTGCGATCAATCAGGGTATGTCCGACAAGATCTGCTTGAACCAAGGGTTCAGCGCATTTCTTGGCTCCCTGACTGCCCAGCTTGAAGCCTACCAGACCGGTGTGACCGAGCTGATCAACGCTGACATCCGTTGGCAGCTCTTCCTCCGTTCCGGCGTCAAAATGTGCGTGCAGACCGGTATTGGCGTCACTAGCCAGATCACCGGTGGCGAGTACAACATCGATCAAGCGGTTCCGGGCGTTCAGTCTAACGCTGAATTGACTTTCGCTACTCTTCAAAGTGCGAACCGTTATATGCGCTCGGCTCTCCGCGCAAAGCCCTTTGGCTCTGGTGCCAATGCCCACGCTCGGTTCATCGGTTCCCCCGATATTCTCGATGCCCTCCGTAACGATCTCGGCGGTGCCGCTGGTCCCGGTGGTGCAAACATCGTTCCCCTCGGCCAAGTTGCGGCTGGTGGTAACAAGATGGCCCAAGACGCCATCACGGGCTACATGTTTGAGCCGCTCTACCGTGGCATTCAATTCGGAGAAGACCCGATCCCGCTCCGCCTTAATTGGAATGGTGCTGGCTACGATCCCGTTGACCCGAACTCAGCCTACACGGCCACCTCCGGTCAGTCGGTCTCCATCGTGTCGAACGCTTGGCTCAATGCGTCCCACGAGGTCGCGTTCCTCATGTACGATGGCTCGTTCGAGCGTCAAGTTCCCGCTCCGTTCACGGGCGAGGGCAAGATCAAGTTCCAACGTCAGCTCTTCGGCGGTGAGATTCAGTTCATGAACCATCCCGACATGTCCACCAACATGTTTGGTGACTATGGCGTGATGGCTTACCGCATTGGTCGCGCTCTGCGCCCAATGTACCCATGGTTCGTGCTTCCGATCATCTATAAACGGTGCATCGATTCGGGTAATCTGACGACTTGCACTGGCGTCAGCGGTTAATCAGTCATTGAGAGACCAGCCACCTCGGGGAGATCCCCCGAGGTGGCTATTTCCACATAACTAGAGGAAACCAATACCATGTCCTGCGCTGGTCAGACCCAATGTTTGCCTCCGAAGGCCACGCTATTGTTTTTCAACGGTATCAGCGGACCCATCGGCCCAACCGGTCCATACGGCCCGACTGGTCCTCAAGGTACTCCGGGCGGCGCTACGGGAGCTACGGGTGCCGCTGGCAGTACGGGTCCGACTGGACTCGCTGGAGCTATTGGAGTCAGCGGATTGGCGGGTCAGTCTGGACCGCTCTGCGTATTTCGTGGGGCGTACAATATCGTCCAAAGGTACTATTACAATGCGTCTCGACGGGACGTGGTACTTTACAACAACACGTTTTGGCTAGCGAACAACCCGTCCAAAGACGCTCAAGTGAATTGGGGTACCCCCGGAACTAGCCCCGATTGGGTCACGTTCGGCAGCGTGTTCTCCATGATCGCGACGGGCCTGTTACTGACCGAGAACGCCATAATTACGGTTAGCCTTACACTTGGTCAGACTGGATCGAACGTCGGGTTCATTCAATCGGCCAACTACGTTTCGGGGGTAAGTGGATTCTTGATACGAGCCGATGGGTTTGCAGAATTTAACGACGTTCTAGTGAGAGGTAAAATCTCCACGACATCAGAGAAGTTTAACCCCCAAGATACGGTACGTACCATGCCTCCGGTGGGGTATTCGTCGCAAGGGTTTGCTCAGATAGATAACGTGGATATCCCTGAGAATCCCAATCAGTACTACAGTGGGGACAACGCTCCCTACCTGACATCGCTGATAATGTACGGCTGGATGAGTGGACCAGCGTCGTTTCAAACCAACCGTTTTGGCATTTCCCAGCAGCCGTTCTCGGTCAGCATCCAAGGCACGACGGAGAATACATCACCTTCCGGACAGTTCCTGTACACCGATCTAGTTTATCGCTTACGAAATAACGGTGGTTCGTGGGGAAGTTGGGTTCCCATTGGGTTCACCACTCGGTCGTTGCCGGGCGTGGAAGTCACCTTCCAAAACATCGCGTTTGTTGTTGTCACACTAACGGGCACACAAGATATCCAGTTCGGAGCCGGATGGTCAAAGGGTGTCGGCGGAGTTACGATCGTGCAGGGTGCTCTTCTGTCCGTGCAAGCATTCAACTAACATGTCCAATTCTTGCTGCCAACCGGTCACGTTTTGTTCCCCTCCGAACTTCCATACCGACTTTCCACAACTGGTTGGACCGACAGGAGCCACAGGAGTCGCCGGACCTACGGGAGCCACCGGACCGAGCGGCCCGACTGGGCCTCAGGGTACTCCGGGTGGGGCGACCGGCCCTACCGGCGTTTCCGGCCCCACTGGAGCCACCGGAACGACACCCCCGTGGGATTTCAGTTTCTATTTCACTGGAAGTGCCACGCTGAACCAAGTTTTTGGATACTTTGAACCTCAGGTCACTGCTCGAATTATCGGCATTGCTATTGCGGCCCAGACCCCGCCGTCCGGCTCCAGTTTAACTATCGATCTGGTGAGTTCAACGGGGGTTGAACTGGGCCGAATTGCCACTCTTGCTTCAGGCCAAACTACGCAAAAAACCACCGTCACTCCGTTGGTGGTTGTTGCGAATGACTTTATCCGAGCCAAGATCAAGTCCGTGGGGAGTACTGCTCCGGGCGGCTACCTTGCGGTGACGCTGTACTTTGACGCGTCGGGATCTCCCGGTGCCACCGGTGCCACGGGGTCTGCCGGTGCCACGGGTGCGACTGGCGTTGGAGTAACCGGTCCGAGCGGTCCGAGCGGCCCCACGGGACCGCAAGGCAATCCCGGTGGGGCCACTGGAGCCACGGGACCGCAAGGCAATCCCGGTGGGGCCACTGGAGCCACTGGAGCCACGGGCGCAGGAGCTACGGGGGCTACTGGGGTCACTGGGCCGACCGGAGTCACTGGACCGACAGGCGTTACTGGACCGACAGGCGTTACTGGACCGACAGGCGTTACCGGAGCGACAGGCGCGGGAGCCACTGGGGCTACCGGACCCGCTGGGTCAGCCCCAAACATTCAAATTTTCCTGTCTGGCACCCACACTTGGACAAAACCAGTGGGAGCCAAACTAGTCTTCATTTACCTCGTCGGGGGTGGTGGCGGTGGATCTTCGGGGGAGTGTAGGGCTTATCTGGATACGACTAACGGGGGTTGCGGAGGAGCGGGCGCTAATGCGTATATCTCGTCTCTTCCGGCATCCATCATGGGAGCCACTGAAACCGTCATTGTAGGCTCTGGGGGTCTCGGAGGAGCCGCCGTCACGTTGAATGACAGCCCGGGTAACAACGGTGTAGATGGCGGCACAACCCAATTCGGGGGTTGGGCGTTTGCCGCAGGTGGAAAAGCTGGAGACTTCGCCGGTGGGGTAGCATTGACTGGGTCGTGGAAGGGTGGGGATGGTATCAGTTCCGCAGGGACGCCCAACGCGACCAATAATTCGTTTTCATTCGCTGCCGGTGGAGGCGGCGGCGGCGGAACACTCCAATCGGGAGGATCTCAAATTGCGGACACCGTCGGAGGATCGGCTGCGGTAAATAACCGGATCACCCTCTTGGGAGGTGCGGCTGGGGGCTATGGCACCGTCGGTGCGGCGGGATCTCCGGGTGACTCGGCAGTGGTCAATGAGCCGCAGGGCGGCGGTGGCGGTGGCGGTGGCGGTGCCGGTGATGTTGGTGGGGGCAATGGCGGCACCGGCGGGGGATATGGTGGTGGTGGAGGTGGCGGTGGCGCTACCTACGACGGCTACTCATCCGGAGCGGGTGGGGATGGTGGCGACGGAATTGCAGTCATAATCACCTATTTCTAATGCCCGACAATATCTATCCTAACGATCCGAACGGCTCCAACTGGGTTAAACTCGGCCAATGGCTGGAAGTTTGGTACGCCATGTACGGCCAACCTGTTCCCACAGGAGATCCGCTGCTCTCCCCTATTCGTGACAACGATACCGAAGGAACAAAGTTTGCCAAATGGCAGCGTTGGCTTAAAGCCATCCACCAAGTTTCTTAACCAAATAATCCCATGCCTTCCGATCCCCTCTTACGTGACCTGACTGTTTTCGACTCCGAAGGCACTCGCTGGGCGGTAATCCAGCGTTGGTTGACACAGATCGTCAGCACCGGTGGCGGCACCGGCAAAGACTTCGCGACGATGTTTTTCGTCGGGTCGGCCATCCTTAACAACACGTTCGGGTACTTCAAGGCTGTCAACACCACCAACTGGACTCGCGCACAGTTGTCGTGTCAGACCCCTCCGACCGGCTCCGCGATCATCATCACGTTTGTCAATGGGTCGGGCACAAGCCTCGGGGTTACGGCTACGATTGCTGCTGGAGCATCGTACCAAGAAACGGTTTTTGGGTCTCCGTTGTCTCTGGCGATTGGCACCGAAGTACGGGCCAAGATCACGCAGATCGGCTCCACGACTCCGGGCGGGTATATCACGGTGAGCCTGCTGTAAAATGACCCATGCCCAACCCGATTCAATTTACCATCCCACCCGTAACCGGCGAGGCTACGACCAGTGGTGCAACTGGTGCAACTGGTGCAGCCGGGCCTCAAGGTACTCCGGGTCGTAACGGTTCAAACGGTGGCCCGGGCGTCCCGGGACTGACTGGACCCATCGGACCCACGGGCGTAGGCGTTACCGGAGCAACTGGCGTGTCCGGTCCTGCGGGCTCACCGGGAGGGGCTACCGGCCCCACGGGAGTCACCGGAGTCACCGGAGTCACCGGAGTCACCGGACCCACGGGTGCAGGTGTCACCGGTGCTACCGGACCGACGGGAGTCACCGGAGTCACCGGACCCACGGGTGCAGGTGTCACCGGTGCTACCGGACCGACGGGAGTCACCGGAGTCACCGGAGTCACCGGACCCACGGGTGCAGGCGTCACCGGTGCTACCGGACCGACGGGAGTCACCGGACCAACGGGACCAACGGGTGCAGGTGTCACCGGTGCTACCGGACCGACGGGAGTCACCGGACCAACGGGACCAACGGGTGCAGGTGTCACCGGTGCTACCGGTGCTACCGGACCGACGGGAGTCACCGGCCCCACGGGACCAACCGGCCCCACGGGGGTCACCGGACCAACGGGACCAACCGGCCCCACGGGAGTCACCGGAGCCACAGGCGTCACCGGAGTCACTGGAGTCACCGGAGTCACTGGAGTCACTGGAGTAACCGGAGTCACCGGAGTCACCGGCCCCGCTGGCACCACCTTCACCGCCAAGACAACTCTTGGGCCTGCTCGTCGCCGCTATCCCGACGCAACTGCTGGCCCAACTACCGAAAACGTATTTTATCAGGACGTTTTTAACGTCAAGGATTACGGTGCGATGGGGGATGGAAACACTTCGGACGATGCTGCCGTGGCTGCGGCTCTTGCTGCTGCCGTTGCCGCCTCGGCCTACGGTGGCACGCTTTATTTCCCCGCTGGTCGATATCGGATTACGTCACTAAAATCGGCCAGTTTCGGATCATCTGGCGCAAATAATACCTGCCTCACAATTAGGGGTGAGGGCGCAGACACTAGGATTATACAGACTACCTCCAACACGGGGGTGTTCGATCTCCTGATGAATCACCGTGAAGCGCGGGTCGTTTTGCGGGATTTCTGGGTTCAAAATGGGTCACCTACTTCCTACTCTAGTCAGCCTGCTATCAAGGTGGCTTGTTCCGTAGATGCTTCGGTTGATTACACTTTCAACTTGCTGGTAGATAACGTGTCTATCGCTCCAACTAACGAAACAGACACCGCCAACGTACAGTATGGAGGTTTTCGCACGTTCAATATCGGACTAGACCTGTACAATATCAAAGGGAGTCGAGTAAGCAGTTTCATGTACTCCGGAGATAATAATGGTAAAGGCACGGGCATTGTTTGTCAGAAGTATGGCACTAGCGGATCGCTACCGGGTACTAAATCTAATGGGTTTCTAATTACTCAATCAGCATTTTTTGGCGCAGTAAAAGGGGTCTGGTATAAGGATTCTAGCGAGGGAATGCAGATGAACCAATGCACTATGGTGGCCGTTGCATGTGGCGTTTGCATTGACTATGCAGTACATGTGTCAGTAGTGAACTGTCACATCAACGCTAACGGCGTATCTCCCGGAGGATCGCCTCCACCTCCACTCGGGTGTGTTGTCGGAACCGGAGATGGGGTTGCTGATCGAGTAGACCAGCTTGTGGTTACCAGCAACCTGTTATACACCGAACGCACTGGGAACATTTACGGGGTAAGCGGCAACTTCTGGCACAGCGTACTTTCAAATAATAGCTTCAATGGGGCAAATCTTTCTAGTTACCCCATGATCCATGTAGGCCCAACGTCCAAAAAATGCGCCATTGTCGGTAACGTATTTTTTGACGTTGTAGGAACTGCGATTCTCCTCGATGCGGGGTCGGCGGGGTGTCTTGGAAGCCAGAATGTGTTCAGTGGTGTAGGCACCGACATCACGGACAATGGCGCTAATACCGTTACATAATTTACTCCTAACCACCTACCAACATGAGCTGCGGATGCGGAAACAATAACTGTAACGGGAACTGCGGAGGCGATTGCAATCAGGCTGGTGACATGTGCGCTCCTCCAGTGCCGATCGTCACCATCGTGGCTGGACCGGTTGGACCTACCGGAGCCACCGGCCCATCGGGTGTGGCGGGGTATGGCGTGACTGGCCCGACTGGCCCCACGGGTCTTCAGGGCATCCCCGGTCCCATCGGCGCGAACGGCACTACCGGCGCAAGCGGTGCTACCGGTGCCAGCGGAGCTCCAGTTGCGCTGTTCACGGGAGTGATCTGGAACCCCAGCGTCCCCACCGACGGCATCGAGGCATTGCAGGGGTCTCGGGTGCTCGATTTCGGCACGGTCAACTTCAACAGCGGTGACTACCTCTTCAGTCTGAAGATGCAGATCGGCTGGAACGCTGGTGCCGTTGGACCCAACAACCTCAACGGCTCGGTCGACTTCATCGACGGCACCGTGACCCGCAACGTCTTCAAGTGGGGCCGATCCAAGTCCGAAGCATCTGGATATCAGTATGGTGTCGCCGAAGCCTACGACTTCTGGTTCATTGCCACCGTCACGAACGGTCAGAATGTCCGGCTGGTCGCTTCCGATCAGTTTTACCTGCTCGGAGCGCAACTCGTGGCGTTCCCACTTCCTACCAACACCATCACGTCCCCCGGATTCATTTAATCATGCACGACCAATTCCCCATCTCCATCGACCTTGCCATCCATCCCGAAGAAATGATGGGCGTGATGTCCATGCCCGCGTCTCCTTCCAAGGGTAAAAAGTCCAAACCGATTTACCCTTCGCTCTACATTTCTGGAGCCAAGAATCTTGAGGCTCTGCCCCGCGAGGGCTACGCGTTGATCCACTTCAAGCGCCGTAGCGTGACGCTGGGTGACCGCGACGGCGAAAGCTGCTGCTCGGCTGATCTGGAAGTTCACGAGATCAGTCTTGCCGAGGCAGGCTCCGACGAGGACAGCGGCGACATGGCCGACGCGTTCAGAGCTCTCGCCAAAGACCGTGGCTATGATACCGGCTCCCAAACCGATGACGATGACGATGAATCCGAAGAAGGGGAGTCTCTCGCGGACGATATCGACGAAACCGAGGAGAAATAATTTATGCAGGTAACTCTTGGCCGAATCATCAACGCGTCGAAGTCTAACGACATTCTCGGCATCTCCGACCGCGCCAAGATCATCGACTACATCCAGCGTGCGATTGAGATTGCGGCGTATCGCGCCAATTGGGACCCCTACGTCGGCACCCTTGACGTGTGCTCCAACAACAGCGGATGCATTACGCTGCCCGATTTCGTCGAGACGGTTTTAGCCGCCAATGTCGGTGGGTCTCCCGCATTGGGCCGGTCCAGTTGGTTTGAATACCACATCAATGGCCTCGGATCTAAGGCCAATTGTGGTGCTGCTTGTGGCGTCTACTGGGATGACAAGATGTGGAGCCCAACATTTCAAGATCTTCATGGTTGGAGCTTGGTCTCGGCTATTTGTGAAGACCCCATCGACGGCAATGGATCGCTGGAATTGATCGTGCAAGGCGAGACGATGGACGCAAACTACAACCAGAAGATGGCACTGACCATTCCGGTGACCGGCCCGTCGTCGCCCGGTGTGCGCGTCCCTATCCTCACGGGTTACGCCGCTACCGACCCCAGCGTGACGTACTTCAAAAAGATCACTCAAGTCACGAAGCCAGTCAC
>Ga0114978_10000283_pt1 | contig 42844 bp, 40 predicted proteins | sample S_140212_EF_Meta_FD_87027 | JGI IMG/M metagenome (GOLD analysis project Ga0114978, IMG submission 87027) | Freshwater microbial communities from Lake Simoncouche, Canada to study carbon cycling - S_140212_EF_MetaG | ecosystem: Environmental > Aquatic > Freshwater > Lake | place: Lake...
ATGTCCACGCCCAACATGGGAAATACCGTATGAGCACCATGCATGGGGGGCAGGTCAAGTCGGGACACTTGTGGATAAAGCAAGTTCTCCGGGGTGGGCTCATTGGGGCCATTGAGCAATTTATCGCGGTCCACAATTTGTAAAACACCCTCGGTGTTGGTGCCATATCCAAAGAACACGCGGTTTCCTTTGGGGCCGGTAGAGATGGGGCCATGCAAAGAGATGGGGACTGGGCCACCAGCGCCAGGTTGTTGACCGACCAGCCCAAAGTCACGAATGAAGACGGGCTTGGCTGGATCTGAAAGATCATAAATCTGCGTCATGCGGTTGGTGCGCCATTGGGGATTGCCAGACACCAAGTAAGCAATGCCTGTATCGCATTCCCAGAAGTTTTTGTGCGTGCCTTTGAGTCCTTTGCCAATGGTGGTGATGAGGGTGGGCTTTGCAGGTTCACTCACATCCCAGACTTCATGGGCTTGATTGCCAAAAACTCGAAGCATATAAAACTTGCTTTTATCGGCTTTGGGCAAGGTCGCTCCACTGCAAATGCGCACCATTTGTGCGCCACCTTGCTCCGCCTTGCCCTCCTCTCCTGGCAAGTGAGCCAAGTACTGGGGGTGCTTGGGATCTGTCACATCAATGATGGACGTACCGTTGTCTTCCAACTTGTTGTTCAAGGAGTTAATTTTTTTGTCGCCATGGTGACCGATATAGGCAATCCATCGGTTGCCTTGCTTTTGGATGGTTGGTTGATAGGCGGTTCTGCCTTGGAGATCGCTAAAGCCGACCAGTTTCATGTTCACCGATTGCGGGGTTTGCTCCTTGGCTGCCCAAGCACAATTCAAGCTCAGGGCCGATAAAAAACTCAAGACCCACAGGGGGTTGATAAAGGGGCGGATGCGGTTGGACATGGGTATCTCCTTGGTGAATAGGGTGTTGATCGGATTGCCCTTTGCGACCGGGCCCGTGTGCGCTGTGGTCCAAGGGTGCAGACGCACTGCAGCACTGCCAAGGAGGGGCACCATGCCAGCTGCTGCGATGGATACATGAAAGAAATTGCGGCGAGGCTGATTTAAATCCATATTTTTCAAAAAGAGGCAAGCGAAAGCGTTTAAGTCGAGAGAGCTATTTTGCGACCTTTTAAAGCGAACTGATCCTAGGGTTTACCGCTTAGAAGAGAGATTCGCAGAGCTTGATTAAGCAGTCCCAAGTGCCCAATGTCTTTGAAGGAGAAGGGGTGCGAGAAGCGCGCATGCGCTTGCAAAGTCAAAAACTTGAAAGTCTCTTGATGGGTTTGATCGCAAGAGCGAAAAAAAAGTGGTCCAAGATGCTTGGATTTTGGATGGGTGTTGTCGTGGGTCTATGGATCTATGGATCTATGGGTCTTTTCCCAACAAAGAGGCCTCAATGTTGAAGCCTCTTTGCCTAAAGGGTTGAGCTTGATAGGCTCAAGGGCGGTGCAATGCATCAGTTTTTTATTAAAAAAAGGTAAGCCCTCGCTAAGACAAACCTCAGAGCTTGTTCGTGTTGATGCCCGCTTTTGTGTAAAGTTCCTCAATGTGTTTCTTCACTTGTGCCGGGGTCGAGTCATGAAGGGGTCGGTGGGCAAATCCGGCCTTTTGTCTTGCATAGATGGCCATTTCCTCATCTTGATCGGAGGTGCCTCCACTGATGCCATAGGCGCCAACCAGTTCATCCCCCATAAAAATGGGTGCACAGCCGCCTGACACCACCACTTTGCCGCCTGTGAAAATAGAGGCATTGATGAGCATTTGGGGATTTCTCTCTTTGAACCATTGTTGAATGGTCAAGCCATCGGGAAAACGTGGACTCATGGAACGAAACGCTGCAACCGTGAAGGCCTTGCTTTGAGCGATATCGGGGGTGATAAATCCTGCCTCGTCCATTCGTTCTAAAGCAAGCAAGTGACCCTCTGCATTGACCAAAGCGATGGCCACGGGGACTTGCATCTCGAGGGCTTTTTCTGTGACGGATTGGATAAAGACGCGGCATTGGGAGATTTTTAATTTAGACATGTATAAGTGCATTTGAGGTGATAATCATCAAATATTTTCACCTAAATTTGAAAGCAAAATGAAGCGCTCTTTAAATAAATCTAGAACATTTTTTGTGTTTGTGCTGTGGATGATGAATTGGTTCAATTCAAGTTGCGTTGCAGCAGACTTGAATTATCCGAGCAAACCCTTGAAGTTGGTTGTGGGTTTTCCAAGTGCAAGCTCAGCCGATGTGACGGCCAGGATTGTTGCAAAAAGACTTGGTGAAATTTTGCTCCAAGCGGTGGTCATAGACAACAAGCCAGGAGCGAGCAGCAGCATTGCAACCGAGTTTGTGGTGAGGGCGCCTGCAGATGGGTATACCCTGCTCGTGGGCTCTGTGGCCAATACGATCAATTCTGGCATGGGTAAAAACCTGCCCTTTAACTTTACAAACGATTTGGCGCCCATTGCGCTCATCACCAGTTTGCCCAATATTTTGGTGGCTCATCCTTCACTGGGAGTCTCTAGTGTTCAAGAGTTGGTGAGTTTGGGTAAGACCAAGCCCAACTGGATCAACTACGCCTCCTCTGGAAACGGAACCTCACCCCATCTTTCAGGCGAATTGTTCAATTTAATGGCCAATATCAAAATGACCCATGTCCCCTACAAGGGAAGTTCCCAGGCCATCACGGATGTGTTGTCCGGATTGGTGCCCGTGATGTTCTCGCCCGCATCGACGGCGATTGCACACATCAACAGCGGCACATTGAAAGCCTTGGCCGTCACAAGCGCACAAAGAAGCGCCGTGGCCTCCAAAATACCCACGGTCAGTGAGTCAGGCTTGAGCGGCTATGAAACATCGGTCTGGTTTGGTATTTTGGCGCCCTTGGGCACTCCCAAAGAGGTCTTGGATAAATTAAACGCCAGCATCAACCTCTCACTTCAGTCCTCGGAAGTGAGAGGTCAGCTGTTGGCGCAAGGGATCGATGTGTTGGGGGGCAGCAAGGAGGACTTGGCCAAATACATTCAGAGCGAAACGGATAAATGGGAAAAACTCATCAAGCTGTCTGGTGCAAAAATGGATTGAACTCAGCGCATGTCACGCATCAGTTGAAATTTTTCTTAAATCCAACAACAGCCCCAGACGGCAATAGAGTCAAACTCCAAGGAACGCTGCGATTGATCGCAAGGTAGCCCATGCCAGAGCCCAAAGCCAAGCCAGCCAAGACATCGGTTTGCCAGTGTGCTTGTGACTTCATCCGCGCAATACCCACGTAAGCAGGCAGTGCAACCAGGCCCCAAACCTTTGGGTTTTCGTCTTTGTAGTTAAGGATAAAGGGCGTGACGATGGCGGTGATGTGTGTGACTTCACCGCTTGGAAAGCTTTTGTCATTGGGGTTGTTGTAAAACGCATTGGGGTTGTTGCCGTCAATGGGGCGTTGACGTTTAAAAACTGATTTTGCGATTGTTGCCGTCACGTCTGCACTGACCATGGAGTCGATGGCTTGCCAATACGTTTTGCCCAGTTTGCTCTCACTGCCTTCATACAGTGCACCCAAAACCAGTAGGCCTGCAGAGCCCAGTTCAACGCTCTTTTGTGTGTCTCTGGACCAAATACCGCTGTTATCGAATGGCAGTTTGTGATCAATTCCTAAAAATCCACTTGAGTCAGCAAGGCACAGTTGAAGATTTAAAAAGATCGCAAAAAGAAGAAGTAATTTTTTCATGGGGGAATGTCTTGCTTGTAAGGGGGTGAAGTGAATAAACCCAAAGCAGTTCGAGCTTTTGGGCAAAAAGGGTCACATTGAACGCAGCAACAACTGAGAGGCCAGTTGAATCAAAACCTTTTTGTAAACTGACTCTTTCAATGGGGCGATCGATTGAATGGCCAAGAGAGCTTGTTGATGAGCCATTTCTTTGGTGGCTTGCATGGCCCCAGTCTTTTGAAGAATAGACAAGATGGGGGCCAACTCAACCTCTTCATTTTGTTCAATGGCTTTTTGAATCAGGGCTTTCTCCTGTGGGGAGCAACTTTGCATGGCAAAAATCAAGGGCAAAGTGGTCTTGCCTTCCCTTAGGTCGTCGCCTAAGTTTTTGCCCAGCACGGAGCTTTCACCTTCATAGTCCAGTACGTCATCAATGACTTGGAAGGCCGTGCCTAGGGCAAGACCAAACTCCGCACAGGCCGTCTCAATCTGCATGCTCTCTTGAGCCAAAATAGCAGGAATGCGAGCACTTGCTTCAAAGAGCTTGGCTGTTTTGGAGCGAATGACTTCCAGGTAGCCTTCCTCAGTGAGGGTGGCATCGTGCAAGTTCATGAGTTGTTGCACTTCACCCTCAGCGATGACGTTGGTTGCATTGGCCAAGACCTGCATGACTTTCATGTTGTCACAGTCCACCATCATTTGAAAGGCCCGCGAATACAAGAAATCCCCCACCAACACACTAGCGGGGTTGCCAAAAGAGACGTTGGCCGTGGCTCGACCTCTTCTCAAAGTGGAGTCATCCACAACGTCATCGTGCAAGAGGGTGGCGGTATGGATGAATTCAACGACAGCAGCCATGTCATACTTTGATTGGCCTGTGTAAGCCAAAGCGCCGGAAAATAAAAGCAGCAGTGCAGGGCGGATTCGTTTGCCGCCAGCTGAGATGATGTATTTTGCGACCTCCCCCACAAGAGGAACCTCTGAGCTGAGACGCCTAGAAATGACGCGATCAACCTCTTCCATTTCTTCGCTGATGAATTCAGAAAAGCTGGGCGTTTGGGTGGTGTCTTTGATCAAAATGAATGCAACGTCGATTTGTTTGTAATTATAAGTTGTGCTTTGGGGCCTTGTGCGGCCTTCTTTGATACGCGGTGCTTCGCAAAAGGAAGAAGCCAAGGTTCTACTGATTTCAAGCCTTGAGCGAAAAAAAGACGATCCAGGCGATATGGTTAATACTTTGTATGTACATTAGTCTGGCTGACGACCTGCTTTGCCACGCCCCTAGCCGTTAAGGGGGAGGCAGACAGTCATGATGGGGCTTGGACTGCTATAATCATGGGCTCTGTGGAAATTCGTCCATAGGGGTCAAAGATTACTTTGTATTCCAAGAGGTTCATATGTACGCGGTCATAAAAACCGGTGGCAAACAGTATCGTGTTGCTGCTGGTGAAAAAATTAAAGTAGAACAGATTGCTGCGGACGTTGGCCAAGAGATTGTTATCGATCAAGTTTTAGCTGTCGGCGACGGCGCTGCGCTGAAGATTGGAACTCCCTTGGTGTCCGGTGCGACTGTCACAGTCACTGTTGTGGCTCACGGCAAACACGACAAGGTTCGTATTTTTAAAATGCGTCGTCGTAAACACTATCAAAAGCGCCAAGGGCATCGTCAGCAATTCACTGAATTGCACATTGCTTCAATCCACGCTTAAGACAAGGAGCAGTTGAAATGGCACAGAAAAAAGGCGGCGGCTCTACGCGAAATGGACGCGATTCCAATCCAAAGATGTTGGGTGTAAAAGCGTTTGGTGGTGAAAAAATCACAGCAGGTGCGATCATTGTTCGTCAACGTGGAACCAAGTTTCATGCGGGTGTGAATGTAGGCATTGGCAAAGATCACACTTTGTTTGCGTTGGTGGACGGTCAAGTCTCCTTTTCAATCAAGGGCGCTTTGAACAAGCACATGGTCAACATCACTCCGGCTTAATGCGGTTTTGATTTTTACTGAGCAAGTTCTTGCCTTAAGCCCCGACTTGTCGGGGCTTAATTGTTTAGGCTTTGAACAATTGGGTGTATCAGTCTCGAGTGCTTGCAGCCAAGGCATCAATTGGTTCTTAGGGGTTTTATAAGCCTGCATAAATTGCACTATCATTTCGCCAAGTGGCCCCTCTTACTTATTCATTTTCAAAAAAAAGACAGCCATGAAATTCGTTGATGAAGCCCTGATAGACGTTTGCGCAGGCGACGGGGGAAATGGCTGCGTGTCTTTTAGACACGAGAAGTACAAAGAGTTCGGTGGTCCCAACGGGGGCGATGGTGGGCGAGGCGGCAACGTCTATGCCGTTGCCGACGTGGCGTTGAACACCTTGGTGGATTTTCGATACGCCAGGCGCCATGAGGCCAAGAAAGGTCAACATGGCATGGGCTCCGATATGTTTGGTGCTGCGGGTGAAGATATCACACTCAAGATGCCCGTGGGCACCATCATCAGCGATGCCGAGACGGGAGAGGTCTTGCATGAATTGCTCGTGCCTGGTGAAGCCATTTTGATTTGTAAAGGTGGCGAAGGTGGATATGGCAACATGCGCTTTAAAAGCTCCATCAACCGCGCCCCAAGACAAAAGACCATGGGTGAGGCGGGTGATAAAAAACAACTTCAATTGGAACTCAAAGTCTTGGCCGATGTAGGTCTGCTTGGTATGCCCAATGCAGGAAAGTCCACCTTGATCACAGCCATCTCCAACGCCAAGCCGAAAATAGCAGATTACCCCTTCACCACCTTGCATCCCAATTTGGGAGTGGTTCGAGTCGGTCCGAGTCAAAGCTTTGTGGTCGCCGATGTGCCTGGTTTGATTGAAGGGGCTTCGGATGGTGCTGGCTTGGGACATCAATTTTTAAGGCATTTGCAAAGAACACGCTTGCTTTTGCATTTGGTGGACATGGCGCCCTTTGACGATGCGGTCGATCCAGCTCTTCAGGCCAAGGCGATTGTTGCAGAGCTCAAAAAGTACGACCCCGCGCTCTTTGCCAAGCCGAGGTGGTTGGTTTTGAACAAGATGGACATGGTGCCTACAGATGAGCGCGTCGCGCGCGTCAAAGCATTTCTAAAAGCGTTTAAGTTCAAGGGACCTGTTTTTGAGATTTCTGCATTGAGTCGCGAAGGTTGTGAGGGTTTGGTTCAAGAGGTCTTTAAGCACATTCAAGCGCAACAAACGGCCGAGCAAGAACCCGTGTATGTCGACCCTCGTTTCATCGACTTGCCCCAAGTGCATGCAAAGGATACCTAGGGCGCGCATGCTTAGGTTTTTAAGCTAAGATAAAAAAATCTCTCTCACTCAATATGACAAGCCGTCAAAGCCCCTCTTTGAACTCTGACTTGCAAAAAGTCAATTTGCTTGGTGACGACGCCTCTTTGATGAAGGCGCGCTCCACGCTCAAAGACGCGCGCAGATTGGTGATCAAAGTGGGTTCTAGTTTGGTCACCAATGAAGGTCGCGGCTTGGATGAGCAGGCCATTGGGGAGTGGTGTCGTCAAATGGCGCTTCTTATCAAAGGAGATGGGCCTGAGCCGCAAAGAGAGTTGATCATGGTCTCGTCTGGCGCAATTGCAGAAGGCATGAAGCGCTTGGGTTGGCCAAGCAGGCCCAAAGCCATTCATGAGCTTCAAGCCGCTGCGGCCGTGGGTCAAATGGGCCTGGCCCATATCTACGAAACCAAGTTGAGAGAAAACGGTTTGTGCAGTGCTCAAGTGCTACTGACGCACGCGGATTTGGCCGATCGGGAGCGCTATTTGAATGCCAAGTCAACGCTCTTAACGCTCTTGAAAATGGGCGTGCTGCCCGTGATCAACGAAAATGACACGGTGGTGAACGACGAAATTAAATTTGGCGACAACGACACCTTGGCAGCCTTGGTGGCCAATTTGGTCGAAGCCGATGCCTTGGTGATTTTGACAGACCAAAAGGGTCTTTTTGAATCAGATCCACGATCCAACCCCAAGGCCAATTTTATCGAAGTGGCCAGTGCGTTGGACCCCAGTTTGGAGGCGATGGCTGGCGGAGCTGGGTCGAGCATTGGCAAAGGGGGCATGATCACCAAAGTGTTGGCGGCTCAAAGAGCTGCGGGCTCTGGTGCTTCTACAGTGATTGCTTGGGGGCGTGAGCCTGATGCTTTGATTCGCTTGGCAAGAGGAGAGTCGCTGGGGACCTTACTTTGGGCAAGCACCTTAAAGCAACAAGCCAAAAAACAATGGATGGCCGATCACTTGCAGTTAAAAGGTTCACTCACCATTGATGAGGGCGCTTGCAAAAGGCTACGAGATACGGGCAGCAGTCTTTTGCCGATTGGGATGCTGGGTGTAGAGGGTGAGTTCTCCAGGGGCGAAGTGGTATTGATCAAGGATATGCAAGGCGTGGAGGTGGCCAGAGGGCTGGCCAATTACGCCTCTGCTGAAGCCAGATTGCTCTGTAAGAAGCCTTCCAGTGAGTTTGAGCGCTTGCTTGGTTACACGGGCGAGCCTGAAATGGTTCACAGAGACAACATGGTTCTCATGAGGGGCTGAGATGAGCTCTAGGGCCGCTTGGGGCTGCACGCGCGAGTTGCAGGGGACTTGAAAAATGCTTGAATGGATTGTTGTCCTCGAGACGCAAGTCATGAGTCGATTGAATCATGACGAATGAAGATGGCTTGATTGGCTATGAGGATTCATGGACTTGATGCCCTTGCCAGCTCCATACCATCCTCATAGGTCGCTCACAAGTCAATAGATCAAGATTTAGCCCTAGCCCTAGCCCTAGCCCTCGAGGGAACCGTCTGGCGGTAATTCAATATTTTGCGCTGTGGTGTAGGGAACGCGCAGCATTTGTTTGGACATGTCCAAGCTCAAATCACTCTCAACCTCAAGTCTATCGCTCGCTTGGAAACTGGTCATGTCCATGGATCGGCGAGTCAGTTTGGGTCGGATGAGTCGATTTTTAAATTCAACACGTGGTAAAAAATGAGCCAATTCCGTCAATGCCAATTCATAAACATCGCGTTTGAATTCAACCACCACATCCAATGGCACCCAATAGTCATTCCAGCGCCACGCGTCGAACTCGGGGTGATCGGTTGCCCTGAGGTTCAGTTGCCAGTCTTGAGCGACGAGTTGCAACAAAAACCAAATTTGTTTCTGACCTTTGTAATGACCACGCGCATCTCTTCTAATATATCGATCTGGCACCTCATAGCGCAACCAATCTCGGGTTCTGGCCAGTATGCGAACGTGCTCGGGCTGAAGACCCACCTCTTCATGCAACTCGCGAAACATGGCCTGCTCGGGGTTTTCACCTCGATCGATACCGCCTTGAGGAAATTGCCAGCTGTGAGAACGAAGGCGTTTACCCCAAAAAACCTGATTTTTTTGATTCACTAAGATGATGCCTACATTTGGCCTAAAGCCATCTCTGTCAAGCATAATCAACTCTCAATTTTTACAATTGAGTTCATTATGCACAGTCCTTTTGATGTTTCAAGGGGGTGGGTGCCAATTTTTCAAAAAAGTTTTCAGATTTATTTTCATTTTTCATTTTAAGAACGGATCCATTCGCTTATGAAAGCCTCTCAATTTTTCATCTCTACTCTTAAAGAGGCGCCTGTTGACGCTGAAATCGCCTCCCACAAGCTGATGATTCGAGCCGGGATGATCAAAAAGTTGGGAGCTGGCATCTACAACTACATGCCCATGGGACTGAGAGTGATTAAAAAGGTTGAGGCCATTGTGCGCGAGGAGATGAACCGAGCTGGCGCCATTGAGTTGTCAATGCCGGTCGTTCAACCAGCCGAGTTGTGGCAAGAGACCGCCCGTTTTGAAAAAATGGGACCTGAGCTTTTAAGGATCCAGGACCGCCACGGCCGAGATTTTGTGATTCAGCCAACGAGCGAGGAGGTGATCACTGATATTGCACGGCAAGAGCTCAAAAGTTACAAGCAACTGCCTAAAAACTTTTATCAAATTCAAACCAAATTCAGAGATGAGCGCCGCCCTCGCTTTGGCCTCATGCGGGGACGTGAATTTGTCATGAAAGATGCTTATAGTTTTGATAAAAATATAAAGGACGCCCAAGTCAGTTATCAAAATATGGCTCAAGCCTATCGTCGTATTTTTGATCGCTTTGGCTTAAGGTATAGAGCTGTGTCCGCTGACAGTGGCGCCATCGGCGGAGACTTGAGTGAAGAGTTCCAAGTCATTGCTGCGACCGGAGAGGATGCCATTGTCTTTTGTGCGAAAAGTGACTATGCGGCCAACATGGAGAAAGCGCAGAGTTTGGCGCCTCAAGGTCCCCGTGCTCAAGCGCGTGAGTCCCTTCAAAAGGTCTTGACGCCAAACGTTCAGACCTGTGAGCAAGTGAGTGATTTTCTAAAGAAGCCTTTGAGCCATACCGTCAAGTCCTTGGTCTGGGTGCTTGAGCCTGAAGAGGCTGCTTCACAAGAGAACTCAAAAATGGGCGCTCAAGCAGTGCTGCCCCAGTTGATTTTGATTCTTTTGAGGGGAGACCATGAGCTCAATGAAGTCAAATTGGGCAAAGTGCCTGGCATGAGTGGCACATTGAGGTTGGCCCATTCAGAGGAAATTCAAGCGGCCTTTTCTTGTGTGCCAGGGTTTTTGGGGCCTGTGGGTTTGGATGTCCATCAAAAAGGCATTCGCCTGTTGGTGGACCGAGAGGTAATTGTGTTGTCGGACTGGGTGTGTGGAGCCAACGAAAAAGACCATCATTTGAGCGGAGTCAATTGGCAACGAGATTTGCCAAGTCCAGGTGAAGAACAAATTTTTGATCTGCGGTGTGTGCTCGCTGGTGATTTATCGCCCGATGGCAAAGGCGAATTGAGCATTGAAAGAGGCATTGAGGTGGGGCATATTTTTTATCTCGGTACCAAATACTCCAAAGCCATGAATGCCACTTTCTTGGACGAAAATGGCAAGCCACAAGCCATGGAGATGGGTTGCTATGGAATTGGCATCACTCGCTTGCCAGCAGCTGCCATCGAGCAAAACCACGACGAGAGGGGCATCATTTGGCCCGACGCCATCGCGCCCTTCGTTTTGGTGATTTGCCCCATCGGCGCGGACCGAAGTCAAGCCGTCAAGGACAAAGCACAAGAAATCTATGACCTGGCATTGGCCAAGGGCTGGGACGTGATTTTGGATGACAGGGGCGAGAGGCCGGGGGTCATGTTTGCCGAGTGGGAGCTCATTGGTGTGCCCCATCGCTTGGTCATTGGGGAGCGTGGTCTGAAAGACGGTATGCTTGAATACCAGCACCGAAGAGACCCGACGGCGACACAGGTGAATGTGCAAGAGGTGATCGCACACTTGAGTAAGCTCTTAGATGCTTAAATCGTGAACAAAAGAGGGGGCAGACTTAAGGTTTGCTCCCTCTTTTATGTCACCGCGTCAGGCCGTGACACTGGTCTGTCTCAGACCTTGAATCAGCCTTCGATGAGTTGTTTGAGCTCACCCGATTCGAACATCTCCGTCATGATGTCTGAACCACCGACGAATTCGCCTTTGATGTACAACTGTGGGATGGTGGGCCAATTGCTATAGCTTTTGATGCCTTGGCGAATTTCAGGCTCCTCAAGCACGTTGATGGTCTTCAGATCTTTAAGATCCACGCCGCTTGCCTTTAAGAGTTGAATTGCGCGACCAGAAAATCCACACATGGGAAACTGGGCGTTGCCTTTCATGAAAAGCAAAACTTCGTTGTTTTTAACCAATGCGTCTATTTGTTGTTGTACAGGATCCATGGCGGTGATTGCTCCAGTCTAAAAGGGGAGGGCCGCTTCACAGCGGACCTTGAACAAAAGATGATACAGCTATTATTTCATTTTTAGCCATTGTGCGCCAGTACAGCGCTCGATGCCCGCAAGATCACAGCGGGATTGGACATGGGTGTACCCTAGGTTTTGGAGCATTTCACGAACCCGTTGACTTTGGTCGTAAGCGTGTTCGAGTAAAAGCCAAGCACCAAAGTGCAGATGATGTCTGGCCTGGGTGCAGATCTCAATGAGATCAGACAACCCCCCTTCATGCGCGACCAATGCTTTGATGGGCTCATGGGCCAGTTGAGCCAAATGCGGATCTTGGTCAGCAATATAAGGTGGGTTGGAGACGATCAAATCAAAGCTTTCGGGGCAGATCTTTGGGCCAGGCAAGGCCAAAGCTTTGAACCATTGGCTTTGAAAGAATTGAATGTCCAGGTTCAAGGCCAAGGCGTTTTTTTGCGCCACTTCAAGCGCCGCCTGGCTTTGATCAAGGGCCCATAGTGAGCACTCACTGATATTGGCCTTGATGGCCAAGGCGATGGCGCCACTGCCCGTGCCCATGTCCAAAATCTGAGGTTTTGAAGAGCCAGAGCACTTGAGTTGCGCTTGAATGAGCTCAATGGCCCAATCGACCAAGGTCTCCGTATCTGCTCTGGGGTCGAGCACCCGTGCATCGATTTGAAGACTCAGGCCATAAAACTCCTTTTGCCCTGTCAGGTAGGACAAGGGAACGTGGTCCAAGCGCTTGTGCACATGTTCTTCAAAGCGGCTGAGAGCTTCCTTGGGCAAAGGCTCATGGCCGTGGGCGATCAGCCAAGCCCTTTGTGCGCTATGACGGCCCAAGGCGTGGAGCATCAACAGTTGAGCATCCAGGGGCGTTAAGCCTTTGCCTTTGGCGCTGTTCAAGGCTTGGTCAATGGTGAGGGAGTTGAGCATGGGGCGAGTGCAATGAAGGCTTTGCGAGGCGTGTCAAACTGGACCGAGTCTTTTATGCGCTCAAGCCGCCCACTTCCAAGGCCTCTAGTTGCTCGTTTTCTCTGGCGTGCTGCAAACTGACAAGCACCTCTTCTAAGTTGCCCTCCATGATTTGAGAGAGTTTGTAAAGCGTCAGATTGATGCGGTGGTCGGTGAATCTACCTTGAGGAAAGTTGTAAGTTCGAATGCGATCGGATCGATCCCCGCTGCCGATCAAGCCTTTTCTCGTCGCAGCTTCTTTAAGGGACCTCTCTAGGCGGTCTTTTTCTTGGATGCGAGCGAGCAGCACCTGCATGGCCTTGGCTTTGTTTCTATGCTGTGAGCGGTCATCTTGGCACTCGGCCACAATACCCGTTGGCAAGTGCGTGACGCGAACAGCGGAATCGGTTTTGTTAATGTGCTGTCCCCCAGCGCCGGATGCTCGGTAGGTGTCAATTCGCAAGTCCGCTGGATTGATCTCGATGCTCGCGTGCGGATCAGGCTCGGGCATCACAGCGACGGTGCAAGCGCTGGTGTGGATGCGTCCTTGAGACTCGGTGCTCGGTACGCGTTGAACTCGGTGTCCGCCAGACTCAAAACGCATCGCACCATACACATTTGCCCCTTCAACGCGCAAGACCACTTCTTTGTAGCCTCCAAGCTCGCTTGGCGAGTCACTGATCAGTTCACAACGCCAGCCTACTTTTTCGCAGTACCGGGTGTACATTCTGAGCAAGTCGCCTGCGAAAAGGGCCGATTCATCTCCGCCTGTGCCAGCCCGGATTTCAAGATAAGCGTTGCGTGCGTCATCGGGATCTTTGGGCAGAAGCAGTCGTTGTAACTCAATTTCGAGTTGCGAAGTTTCTTTTTGCAGTTCAACCAACTCCTCCTGAGCCATTTCAAGCATTTCTTGTGCCTCAGCGTGTTGACCCACTTTGAGCGTTTTTTGCGCCTCTTCGATCATTTTTTGTGATGCGTCGATCTCTTGAAGGCATGTTTGAAAGCGAAGCCAACGAGAGGCAATCACACCAACGTCTGCGTGCTCTCTGGACAAGGCCATGAACTGCGTCATGTCTTTCATGATGTCTTGCCTAGAAAGCAAGTAATCCAACTCGGCAAGCCGTTGCGAGAAGCGCTCAAGTTGCGCGTGCATAAAGGGTTTCATGAAAATCGATGGGAAAAAAAATCAGTTTGAAAAAAATTCAAGACAAAGTCCTGGTGCGACGAGGGTGCAGAGCTTGAGAAAAAAGGGTCGTTGGGAGGTCTGAAGCCTCGAAAGACGGGTGCTTTTGCCAACTTGTGGGGGTTTTGCAAACAGACCTAAGGGACGATATTTGCTTCGCTAATGCGTTTGGTTGTGCTTGAGAAAAAAGTGCTCAACTGATTCCTTGGCCCGTTCTCTCAGCTCGGGATCGCTTGCATTCAATTGGGCCATGGCGCCGTGCAACATCTTTTGCGACAAACCTTTGGCCAAACTCTCAAGGGCCTCGTCAACACTTTGGCCTTTGGCAATCAGTTTCTTGACTTTTTGCAATTCGGCCGCACGCCATTGTTCGGCCTGTGCATTCAATTGCTGAATCAAAGGCACAAAGCTTCTTTGGTCCATCCATTTGACAAAGCTTTGTACGCCTGCATCGATGATGAGCTCTGCCTCAGCGACAGCAGCTTGGCGGTTGGCTTGTGCAGTTTGAACCACGCCCGATAGGTCATCCACCGTGTACAAATACACGTCGCTTAAAAATTTGACCTCTGGCTCAATGTCTCTAGGAACGGCCAAGTCAACCATGAAAATAGGCCTATTTCTTCTGCTCTTGAGCGCTCTTTCGACAGCGCCCAAGCCAATCAAAGGCAAAGTGCTTGAAGTGCAACTGATGACGATGTCAAATTCATGCAGTCTCTCAGGCAACTCTGCCAAACGCATGGACTCACCTTTGAATTGCTCAGCCAAGCGGTCGCCGCGTTCCTGGGTTCGATTGGCGATGGTGATTTGTTTGGGGTTTTTGGCGCTAAAGTGGGTCGCGCACAACTCAATCATCTCGCCAGCACCAACGAAAAGAATTTTGACCTTGGAGATGTCTTCAAACAGTTGGCTGGCCAATCGCACGGCAGCAGCGGCCATGCTGATGGAGTGAGCGCCGATTTCTGTTGAGGACCGAACCTCTTTGGCAACCGAGAAGGAGCGTTGAAACAATTGGTGCAAGGTTGTACCCAAGGCGCCTACTTCAGATGCCACGCGAACCGCGTCCTTCATTTGCCCCAATATTTGAGGCTCCCCCAAGACCATCGAGTCCAGTCCACTGGCCACGCGAAAGGCGTGTCTGGCTGCGCCCGCGTCTTGCAGGGTGTAGGTGTGGGCTTGCAAAACATCGGGCGATACGCCACCTGAGTGAGCCAACCATTGAAAGGTCTCGGGCAATGCCAATTGATTGGCCGCGCAATAGATCTCTGTTCGATTGCAGGTCGACAAAATAGCGGCTTCACCTTGTGATTTGATGATGTTTTTAAGAGCCGAGAGCACCGGGGGCATATGTTCTATCGCAAAGGCAAACTTACCCCTCAAATCCAGAGGAGCTGTGTTGTGATTGAGGCCTAAAGCCCAGACTGCCATCATTCGATTATAAAATTCATGGATGACTTGGACAAGCCTTATCAACCATCTGTTTCATTTTTTCTTGCCACTGGCCTTCTTGGGCTTGGGGTTTGTGCTGTTTGAGGGCTTAAAAAGAGCTCTAAAGGGTAGGCAAAATACCACACCCAAGTTGGGCTTTTATGCTTTTGCGATGCTTGCTTTAGGTTTTCTCACTCAATGCAGCCTTCTTTTGGCGATGCACAAAGAGGGCACGGTCCTTGGCTATGCCTTGCTGAGCCTTGTCATGGGCTTGGGCCATTTCTTCTTGACCAAGCCGTGGAGAAACCACAGAACTTGAAAAAGATCCCTTTTCGCCAATTGGGCCAAACAAACACACAGGAAACACAAGGTTTGCAAGCCTGGAGTAATATTAGGGTTCTCTCTAATGACCTTTGGCTTACTGACGAAAAATACATATGAACGCTCCCATTTCACAGGAATTTTTGTTGACCGCGGCCCAAGATGGGCCTCGGTTGAGAGAAATTCCCTACAACTACACCTCTTTTTCTGATCAAGAGATCGTAAACCGTGTTTTGGGTAAGCAAAGTTGGGCACTTCTAGAGAAGTTGCGCCAAGAGCGTAAAACAGGGCGATCTGCCCGAATGTTGTACGAAGTCCTAGGGGATATTTGGGTGGTCCAAAGAAACCCCTACTTGCAAGACGATTTGCTAGACAATCCCCAAAGAAGACAAATGCTTGTCGACGCTTTGTACCACCGTTTGCATGAAATTGAGCAAAGAAGAACGCCAACCGATGACCCTTTGCGAGATGCATGGGTGCAAGAGTTGCTCACGGCGGCTAAAAAGGCCATTGAACAATTCAAAGCTCAATTTGAGCTTGTTCATGCCCTGAGAAAGCAAGCCCTTAAAGCCTTAAAAAAGCATACGCAGACCGACAACATCAAGTTTGACGCGCTCTCCAGGGTCTCTCACGTGACCGATGCCACCGATTGGCGTGTGGAATATCCCTTTTTGGTTTTGACGCCTGATTCCGAGCGTGAGATGGCGACCTTGGTCAAGGCGTGTATTGAGCTCTCACTCACCATCGTACCCAGAGGCGGTGGCACGGGGTATACCGGAGGCGCCATTCCCTTGACTTGGCGCAGTGTGGTCATTAACACTGAAAAGCTTGAACACATGCATGCGTTGGAGCACATGGTTTTACCTGGCCACAGCCAAAGTACGCCCACCATTTGGTGCGAGGCTGGTGTCGTCACGCAACGTGTCACCGACGCGGCGGAAGAGGCGGGATTTGTCTTTGCGGTGGATCCAACCTCTGCAGAGGCTTCATGCATCGGTGGCAATATTGCCATGAATGCTGGGGGTAAAAAGGCCGTTCTTTGGGGAACGGCCTTGGATAATTTGGTGAGTTGGAGGATGGTGACGCCGGATGCGCAGTGGCTAGAAGTCACTCGCATTGATCACAATTTGGGCAAAATTCACGACACGCCCATGGCCTGTTTTGAGTTGGCTTATTTCCAAGCCGATGGGACCAGTTTGATTCGAAAAGAGCGCCTTGACATCCCCGGCAATAAGTTCAGAAAGGCGGGCTTGGGCAAGGATGTGACCGACAAGTTTTTGAGCGGTTTGCCAGGTATTCAAAAAGAGGGTTGTGATGGATTGATCACAAGTGCTCGGTTTGTTTTGCACAAAATGCCTGCGCACATGCGAACAGTTTGCATGGAGTTCTTTGGAAACGCAAAGGACGCGGTTCCAAGCATTGTGGAGATCAAGGACTTTATGTTTGCGGAGCAAAAACGCTCAGGCGTTTTGTTGGCCGGTCTTGAACACTTGGATGATCGCTATCTCAGAGCGGTTGGCTATGCCACCAAAAGCAAACGCGGTGGCTTGCCAAAGATGGTTTTGCTGGGTGACATTGCCGGGGATGATCCCGATCAGGTGGCCCGTGTGACCTCTGAGGTGGTAAGGATCGCCAACTCCAGGAGTGGGGAGGGCTTTGTCGCCATCAGTGCGGATGCCAGGAAGAAATTTTGGTTGGACCGTAAAAAAACCGCTGCAATTTCAAAGCACACCAACGCTTTCAAAATCAATGAAGACGTGGTCATCCCCCTGCCTCGAATGGCTGAATACACCGATGGCATTGAGAAGATCAATATTGAGATGTCCTTGGCCAACAAGATTGCGTTGTGCGAAGAGCTCGATGCATTCTTACTTAGCGGCCACTTGCCTTTGGCTCAAGATGCGGGCCAAGGGGAGGAGGTTTCTGAAGAAATGATTCATGACAGAGTGGCCGAGGCCCGAGTCATTCTCTTTGAGGTGCGAGAACTCTGGCGTGATTGGTTAAAGCAGTGCGATGCTTTATTTCCGCAGTTGCAGGACCATTCTCTTCGTGCTAGCTGGAAAACACAATTGCGCGCGCCTTTGCAAAATATATTCACTGGAGACGTTTTTAAGCCAGTGATTGCAGAATTCAACGCCATTCATCAACGCGTTCTCAAAGGACGTGTTTGGGCGGCATTACACATGCATGCAGGAGATGGCAATGTGCACACCAACATCCCTGTCAATAGCGATGATTATGAGATGCTGCAAACGGCGCACCATGCTGTGGCCAAGATCATGGATTTGGCTCGCTCCTTGGATGGGGTGATTTCTGGGGAGCATGGCATTGGGATTACGAAATTGGCATTTCTAAGTGATGAAGAAATGCTGCCCTTTGCGCAATACAAAGCCAAAGTCGATCCGCATGGTCACTTTAACAAGGGGAAACTTTTAAAGCTTGATCTGACCGATCCCGACCTGAGGTCCGGGGACCTCACACAAGCGTATACGCCCAGTTTTGGATTGATGGGGCACGAATCCTTGATCATGCAGCAGTCAGACATTGGAGCCATTGCGGACAGCATAAAGGATTGTTTGCGCTGCGGCAAATGCAAGCCCGTGTGTGCAACTCATGTGCCTAGAGCCAATTTGCTTTATAGCCCCAGAAATAAAATACTTGCCACTTCTTTGCTCATCGAGGCTTTTTTATACGAAGAGCAAACCAGGCGAGGCATCTCGATCAAGCATTGGCAAGAGTTTGAGGACGTTGCAGACCATTGCACGGTTTGTCACAAGTGCTTGTCACCTTGCCCGGTGAAAATCGATTTTGGCGAAGTTTCCATGAACATGCGCAATCTCTTAAGAAAGATGGGACAAAAGAGCTTTCGACCCGGCAACGCCGCGGCCATGTTCATGTTGAATGCGACCAATCCCGAAACCATCAAGTTAGCCAGAGGACTGATGGTCGATGTGGGCATGAAGGCTCAACGCTTTGCGCATGATTTGTTTGTGAATTTGGCCAAAAAACAAACCAAGGCGCCTCCGGCAAGCATTGGTCTACCAGGCATCAAGGAGCAGGTGATTCACTTTGTGAATAAAAAAATGCCAGGCAACTTGCCCAATAAAACGGCCCGTGCGCTTTTGGATATTGAAGACTCCAACTACGTCCCCATTATTCGCGATCATGCAACCACCACGGCAGATACAGAGGCCGTCTTTTATTTCCCCGGTTGTGGCTCAGAGAGGCTTTTCTCACAAGTCGGATTGGCAACGCAAGCCATGCTTTGGCACGCTGGCGTTCAAACCGTTTTGCCACCCGGGTACTTGTGTTGTGGTTACCCTCAAAGGGGCAGTGGTCAATTTGACAAGGCCGAAAAAATCATCACCGACAACAGGGTGCTGTTTCACCGTGTCGCCAATACGCTGAATTATTTGGACATCAAAACAGTGGTGGTGAGTTGCGGCACGTGTTATGACCAACTTCAAGGTTATCAATTTGACAAAATATTTCCTGACTGTCGAATCATTGATATCCACGAGTATTTGCTTGAAAAAGGCATCACATTGAGTCAAGCCCAACAAGGCTCGTACCTCTACCACGATCCTTGTCACAGTCCCATGAAGTTGCAAGACCCGATGAAAACAGTGCGCTCCTTGGTCGGAGCGAACGTGCTTCAATCAGACCGTTGTTGTGGCGAGTCGGGCACTTTGGGCGTGAGTAGGCCAGATATTTCTACCCAAATTCGTTTCCGCAAGGAAGAGGAACTTTTAAAAGGCGAAACAGAGCTCAAAGCCTTGACGCAAAAGCCCCAAGCGGATGTGACGATTTTGACCAGTTGCCCAAGTTGTTTGCAAGGCCTGTCTCGTTTTGAGGGAGACTTGAAAAGCGGTTTATTGAAAGCCGATTATGTGGTGGTCGAAATGGCCAAGCATATTTTGGGGGAAGATTGGATGCAAGAGTTTGTCCAAAAGGCCAACTCCGGGGGCATAGAGAGGGTCTTGCTCTAAAGCTTTGAAGCAGGATTAAGATCTATGCGTAGATGGTTGCTGCATTAAATTGAAAGTTTATACATGGCTGGCTTACAAAAAAACACCCCAACACCAACTGAGTTGACCGTGCACCAAGGCTCCAAGCAGTTGGAGATTGGCTATAGCGATGGCCAACGGTTTTTAATTCCCTTTGAGTTGATGCGCATCTTCAGTCCATCTGCAGAGGTTCAGGGACATGGGCCAGGCCAAGAGGTCTTGCAAACTGGAAAGCGCCAAGTGGCCATTACAAGCCTGGATCCAGTGGGCAACTATGCGGTTCAGCCGCGTTTTGATGATGGGCATGACAGTGGAATTTTTACCTGGGCTTATCTGTACCAATTGGGCTCAGAGCAAAGCGCCTTGTGGGCGCAATATGAGTCGCGATTGATCGCAGCGAATGTCGAGCGAGATGCGCCCATGAAGTCAAAGCTTGCCAAGGATCTTTCCGGTGCGGCTTGCGGGCATGAACACTGAAATGGCGTCAAGTTGCTTTTCAATGCCTGGGGTGTGCATTCATTGAATGGTCTGGGAAAGTCTGAGGCTTTCGGGGCTTGGGGTTTTTTTCCAACGCTATTGCGCTTTCTTTTGAGGGTCTGGTGAGAAGTGGGTGCAAAGCAAATTAATATCGCAAGATGAGTAAAACACATTTTGGCTTTCAAAGCGTTGAGGAGTCGGAAAAGTCATCCCGTGTCCGTTCGGTTTTTGATTCGGTTGCATCCAACTACGATGTGATGAACGACTTGATGTCTGCGGGCTTGCACCGGCTTTGGAAGAAGTACACCGTAAGCGTTGCTGACCTGGGTTTGGGCATGAAGGTCTTGGACATTGCGGGGGGAACGGGTGATTTGGCCTTGGCATATGCCCATGAGGTGGGTTTCAGCGGCACAGTGGTCCACACCGACATCAATTTTGCCATGCTCAGCACGGGCAGAGACCGTTTGATCGATGCGGGCGTGTTTTTGCCCACCTTGGTGTGCGACGCGCAAGGACTGCCTTTTGCAGATAATCATTTCGATCGAGTAAGCGTCGCCTTTGGGCTTCGAAACATGACGAACAAAGACCAGGCTTTAAAAGAAATGTGCCGAGTTTTAAAGCCCGGGGGTAAGTTGTTGGTCTTGGAGTTCTCCAAAGTTGCCAAGCCCCTTGAAAAGCTCTACGACTGGTACTCCTTTAACGTCTTGCCCAGGCTTGGCGCCTGGGTGGCCAAAGATGAAAGCAGTTACCGCTACTTGGCTGAGTCCATTCGCATGCACCCAGATCAAGAAAGCCTCAGGTCGCTCATGAAGTCTTGTGGTTTTGATCATGTCGATGTCCATAATTTGACGGCCGGTGTGGTGGCTTTGCATGTGGGTATCAAATGCTGAACAGTTGGCCCATCAAGACAACAAAGGGCTGGTATCCAATGCAACTGTTGTGGATGCTTTTAATCGCTCTTTTATGTTTTAAAGACAGTTGGGCTGGCAGCCGTTTTGGGAGTGCTCGAGCATTGGGTCATCAACGCTTTTTGGCGTCTACTGGGCAGCACTCAACGGCTCCTCTCTTAACAAGCCTTCACACACAAAATCCGAGTGTGCCTGTGTCGGGCCCATCAGCAAACGTCCCCCCCCACTCAGTCCTCTCCACACAAATAGCCAACCAAGCCGTCCCTGTCAAGGCACCTGCGACCCTTCAGACCTCGATTGCCCCCGCTTTGACCCCTGGGCACAATGGGTTGTTTGGACAAATGCTCATGGGGGCTGCTGTGGGCATGGGTGTGATGAGCTTGGTGCATGCCTTTGGTCTAGGGCAAGACCATGCGCAAGGCATCATGGCCGTGCTGTTGTCAATGGCGATAGGGTCTTGCGTGTACCTAGCATGGGCCCTTTGGCGCAAAAGGCGAGGGGTTGCTCAGCTCCAATCTCATGGCCCGGTGATGATGGCAGGCGGCTTTGTTGGGATGCGGTCTTCAAGTGGCGCCTTGGCGCCCATGTACAACCCCAAAAATGTGGGCAATGATGCCTCGGCCAGACCTTGGGAGATGGGCGGTATGGCCACGGCTGAGACATCAAAGGGTTTGGATTCATCACCAAAAACCATTCCCAATCCCTTTGAGCCTGAGCGACTGCGCCAAGCGGACCAGGCCTTGCAAGAAGCCCATGGCGCGCAAGATGCGTTGCTTGATGTAGAGGCATTTAAAGCCATGGCCAAAGAGCAGTTTTTGAATTTGCAAGATGCTTGGGACCGCTTGGACATGAACCGATTGGAGTTGTTTTTGAGCCCAGATATGTTCACCTTGGTCAAAGGACAGTTTGCCCTACGAGCAACAGGCCCTCAAAAGACCGAAGTGATGATGCTGCAAGCGCAGTGGCTAGGCGTGGAACACGTTCAGGGGCAAAGCGTTGCGAGCGTTGAGCTCTCAGGCATGAGTCGAGAGGCGCAAGAGGTTTCATTCACGCCCTTTCGAGAAATTTGGAGTTGGACGCGTCCTTTGGCGCAAGACCATGCGACGTGGTTGGTATGCGGCCTTGAGCCTTTGCAGTGATTGATAGGACCTTATGTTTTCAAGCCATAGACAATTTTTCAGTTCAAGCTTTGCGCGCACAGGTAGCGAGTCCTTTTCGCGGGAGGACTTGTTGTCATCGGTGCTTCAAGGCTTAAAGCAGATCGAAGCGAAAGCCATTAAATTGCATCCCCCTGAGTGGGTGGTCAATGAGCTCACGGGGCGCTTGATCTTGCTGATCAATCATATTTTATTGAAAGAGCCTCAAGCCATGGATCGCATAAAGCGTCAAAAGGGGCGCACCATTGAGGTGAGGTGGAATCAATTTTCATGCAGGGTCAGTTGCACACCTGCGGGACTCATTGAAGGGTGTCAGCACGCCCCTTTGCAGGCCCAGACAAACATTGCGCGCGTGCCTGATTTGTCCATCGAGTTGATGGAGCCCTCGCTGATCACTTTGATGCAAATGTTTGCCAATGCAGAAAAACCGCCTTTGCACATTCAAGGCAATGTTCAATTGGCCGCAGAGGTCAATTGGTTGGTTGACCATGTGAGGTGGGATTTGGAAGACGACTTGGCAAAGATCATCGGAGACGTCAACGCCCATCAATTGGGCAAGGTGGCTCGCTATGTGAGAGATGCCATGGTTAAATTTGTGGCGCTTGCCAAGTCAAGCTTTGGTTCCAGCAAAGATGGCCCCCCCGAAGCTGAGGGCCAAGCCCGATGAGTCGTTTTTTCAGGGGCTTCTTTATTGCTTGGATCGTTTGGAAGTATGGTCTGGACGATCTCGTGCTCTCAAGCTTTAAACAGTCTTGGTTGCGTGCATTTGGGCGAGTGCTTCGTTTGGGCCGAGATCTCTCGTCGCCTAGGGGCGTCAGACTCAGAACCGCTTTGGAGAGTTTGGGGCCTATTTTTGTGAAATTTGGACAGGTTTTGTCCACGAGGCGGGACTTGCTGCCCGCGGACATTGCCATCGAGTTGGCCAAGTTACAAGACAGCGTGCCGCCTTTTCCCTCAGAGGTTGCAGTGGCCACCATTGAGCGTGCCTTTGGTCGACCCTTGGCGCACATCTTCAAGCACTTTGAGCATGTGCCTGTGGCCAGCGCGTCCATTGCACAGGTTCATTTCGCACAGATCGAAGACGCTCAAGGTGTCATCAAGGAAGTGGCGGTCAAGGTCATTCGACCGATGATGAAGAAAGTCATTGAAAAAGATCTGGCTTTGATGCGCATGATGGCCACTTGGTTGGACCGATTGTCGGCCAATGGCAGACGTCTCAAGCCCATTGAGGTGGTGGCTGAATTTGACAAGTACTTGCACGATGAGTTGGACTTGGTTCGGGAGGCGGCAAATGCAGCGCAGCTCAGAAGAAACATGCACGGTTTGAATTTGGTTTTGATTCCGGAGATGTATTGGGATTATTGCCACCAAGATGTGATCGTGATGCAAAGAATGAATGGTGTGCCCATCAGTCAAATGTCTCGTTTGGTACAGGCTGGTGTTGACATCAAGCAGCTCGCCAGAGATGGGGTGACGATCTTTTTCACACAAGTGTTCAGGGATGGATTTTTCCACGCCGACATGCACCCGGGCAATATCCAGGTGAGCGTTGATCAGATGACCTTTGGTCAGTACGTGTCTTTGGATTTTGGGATTGTGGGGACCTTGACCGAGTTTGATAAGGAATACTTGGCACAAAATTTCGCGGCCTTTTTTAGGCGGGACTATAAAAGAGTTGCGCAGCTGCATTTGGAGTCTGGCTGGGTCCCAGCGCAAACACGCATCGATGAGTTGGAGTCGGCCATTCGAACCGTGTGCGAGCCTTACTTTGATCGCCCTTTGAAAGAAATCTCTTTGGGGATGGTGCTCATGCGTTTGTTTCAAACCTCAAGGCGCTTTGATGTACAAATTCAACCGCAATTGGTATTGTTGCAAAAGACCCTATTGAACATTGAAGGTTTGGGTCGAGAGTTGGACCCAGACTTGGATTTGTGGAGCACGGCCAAGCCCTTTTTGGAAAAATGGATGCTCGAGCAAATTGGACCCAAGAAGCTTTTGGAGCAACTCAAAGCTGAAGCCCCCCGCTATGCCAAACTCATTCCAGAGCTGCCCCGCTTGATGCATGAGTTTTTAAAAACCAAGTCAGAGCCAGCGTTGAATGAAGAGGTTTTAAAGCTCTTAAGAGAAACGCGTCAAACGCAAAGCACATTGATGCGAATCCTTTGGTTGTCTTTTGGGTTTGTCATCGGTATGCTGGCCATGCAATGGATGTTTCAATTTTCATGATTTTTTCTTCGCCGCCTGAACTGTGTTTGGGGCGGCAGCATAGAGTCTAAAAAGTTATAGGCCCAAGGCGGGTGTGAGGGTGGATGAAAGTATGTTGCTATTTTTAGTCATTGTGTATTTGTTGGTCACCATTGCCATTGGCTTGCTCGCGGCCAGGCGGGTCAAGAATTCATCGGACTTTGCCATTGCGGGTCGACATTTGCCTTTGGTGATGATTGTGACGACCACGTTTGCGACCTGGTTTGGCTCAGAGACGGTGCTTGGAATTCCTGCCAAGTTTGTCAACACTGGGCTTAACGGGGTGGTTGAAGACCCGTTTGGTGCTGGGGTGTGTTTGATTTTGGTGGGACTCTTTTTCGCTTCCAAGTTGTACCAGATGACCTTGCTCACCATTGCAGACTATTACAGAGAGCGTTACGGTAAATATGTAGAGGTCGTTTGTACGGTGATCATCATGATCAGTTACTTAGGTTGGGTGTCGGCACAAGTGAGCGCTTTGGGTTTGGTCTTCAATGTGCTGTCTGATGGGGCCATTGGGATGCCTTTGGGGATGTGCATTGGCGTGGTCTCCATCTTGGCCTATACCTTGTTTGGCGGCATGTGGTCGGTGGCCATCACGGACTTTATTCAGATGATTATTTTGGTGGTCGGTTTGAGTGTGTTGGCGGTTTTTTCCAGTGATCTAGCAGGGGGGGCGGACAAGGTTTTGGCCTTGGCCGCATCAAGAGACATGTTTCATTTTTTACCTCCCCCCAATTGGCATGATATTTTGTTTTTCATCGCTTCAGGCGTGACCATCATGTTTGGCTCTATCCCGCAGCAAGATGTGTTTCAAAGGGTGATGTCGGCCAACTCCGTGAGGTCAGCCACACTCGGCCCGGTCATAGGAGGGGTGTGCTACCTTTTATTTGCCTTTGTGCCGATGTTTTTGGTGGTCAGTGCGCTGATCATCATGCCTGAGCAGGCCGAGCAATTGATCAAAGAGGACCCGCAGCGCATCTTGCCGACCTTGGTCATGCAAAAAATGCCCTTCGTGATGCAGGTTATTTTCTTTGGCGCCTTGTTGTCTGCCATCAAGTCCACGGCCTCGGCAACGCTTTTGGCACCTAGTGTGACCTTTACAGAAAACATATGGCGTCAATTTCACCCCCACATGAGCGATCGCCAAGAGCTCAAAGCCATGCGTGTGACGGTCTTGTTGTTTAGCATCTTGGTTTTGTTGTATGCCATCTCAATGCAAGGCACTAGCATTTATGAGATGGTCTCTGGCGCCTATCAAGTGCCTTTGGTGGGTGCATTTGTGCCACTGTTGTTTGGCTTGTATTGGCCAAGGGCCAATACGCAAGGCGCTGTGCTTTCAATGGGTTTTGGCTTGCTCACCTGGTTGGTGCTCTTGGCAACGCCATTTGGAGAGGAGTTCCCTGCACAGTTGGGCGGCTTGTTGGCTGCACTTTTAGGCATGATTTTGGGCAGCTTGGGGCCTCAAATCATTCCCAATTCAAGAAGTGCGCACAGACCGCATGTCGGCATGGATGCATAAAACGGCTCTTTTGTAAGCTTGGCGCTCGGATTTTTTGTCGCACTTTTGTGCTGGAGCGCGCTTCAATTGTCTCCCAGGTCGTCAAAGAGTGGGTAAAAAGTGGCCTGGGCACTATAATTGTTGATTTTCTCCACCAGTCATTGACATGCCTATTTATGCCTATAAATGCGGATCCTGCGGCTTTGCCAAGGATGTTTTGCAAAAGTTGTCCGATGCACCCTTGAGCACCTGCCCAGAGTGTTCCAAGACGTCGTTCACCAAACAAGTCACGGCAGCTGGTTTTCAGTTGAAGGGTTCTGGTTGGTATGTGACGGATTTCAAGGGCGGCCCACAGGACAAGGGGGCACCGAGTGCCAAGGGTGAGGAGAGCAAGGCCACAGGAGCGGACAGCGCCCCTCAAGGAGGTGAGGGTGCTGGGACGGCCAAAAGTGCCACCGCCAGCGACGCGACTGCCCCTCAAAGTAAGACCCCCTCCCAAGCGCCTCCTCCCTCCGCGTCGTCTTCCGCATCTGTGTCCAGTGCGTCCAGTGCGTCCCCGACGAGTGCTTCAAGCACCTCATCCACGCCAAGCGCTTAAGCCGGTTTTAAGAAGCGGGTGCGTGCAAGTTTTTTAATCATCTTGTCAAACGCTTTTTCAATTCAATAGGCCTCATAACATGCATTTCAAAAAATACATCATCGCTGGGCTTTTGGTCTGGTTGCCCTTGGCCATTACGGTCTGGATCTTACTTTGGTTGGTGGGGTTGTTCGATGCTGTGTTTGCTGCCTTTTTGTCTGGCTTAGGTACATTGTTGTCAACCGAGAGCGAAAACAGCTTACAGTTTTTGCGCGAGGTGCACGGCTTAGGCGTGGTGCTGGTGTTTGCGGTGTTGATCCTCACTGGCGCCTTTGTCTCTAATGTGGTTGGTCGCTGGTGGATGAGGCAGTGGGACAAGCTCATTAATTTAATTCCCATTGTCAAAAGCATCTACACAAGTGTTAAGAAAGTCTCCAATACACTTTTCTCCTCCAATGGCAATGCGTTTAGAAAGACCGTGCTCATTGAGTATCCGCATTCAGGTAGTTGGACCATTGCATTCCAAACCGGCGCGCCCTCTGGAGAAGTGGCTTCCTTGCTGGGAGAGGGGATGATTTGTGTGTATGTGCCGACCACACCCAACCCCACGAGCGGATTTTTTTTGATGGTTCATCAAAACGACGTCAAGGCCTTGAGCTTGAGTGTGGACCAGGCCTTGACCTACGTGTTGTCCATGGGAGCCGTGGCACCCGATGAGGTGGTCAATGCGAAAGAGATAGAAAAAATTTCTCCCCTTGGCAAATAGTCCTCCCAAAGGATGTTGCTTTAAAACCCTCTAAGTAGTTTGAAACAGAAAGAGCTTTGAACATGTCTATGCGTACTCATTATTGTGGAATCGTGACGGAAGCCTTGATAGGGCAAACGGTGAGTCTTTGTGGATGGGTCAATCGTCGACGCGACCACGGTGGCGTGATTTTTGTGGACTTGAGAGACCGTGAGGGCAATGTACAAGTGGTCTGCAATCCAACCCGCCAAGAGATGTTCTCGGTGGCGGAGGATTTGAGAAATGAATTTTGTATCCAGGTCAAGGGCTTGGTGATGGCGAGACCCGAGGGCTCGAACAACGACAACCTCAAGAGTGGCAAGATTGAAGTGCTTTGCCATGAGCTGAAAGTGTTGAACCCTTCGGTCACTCCCCCGTTTTTACTTGATGATGAGAATCTCTCAGAGACCACTCGCTTGACGCACCGCGTTTTGGATTTGCGTCGGCCTTATATGCAAAACAATTTGATGCTTCGCTACAAGGTGGCCATGAATGTGAGGAAGTTTTTGGATGAACATGGATTCATCGACATCGAGACCCCCATGTTGACCAAGAGCACACCAGAGGGTGCGAGGGATTATCTGGTACCCAGTCGAGTGCACGATGGACACTTTTTCGCATTGCCCCAATCGCCCCAACTCTTTAAGCAACTCTTGATGGTGGCGGGGTACGATCGCTATTACCAAATCACCAAGTGTTTCAGGGACGAGGACTTGAGAGCAGACCGTCAACCCGAATTCACTCAAATCGATATTGAGACCTCTTTCTTGGCAGAGGAAGAGATTCGAGACATGTTCCAAGAGATGATCACACATGTGTTCAAGCAAGTCTTGAACATCGATCTGGGCGATTTTCCGATCATGCCCTACTCTGAGGCCATGGCGCGCTTTGGCTCAGACAAGCCTGATTTGAGGATCAAGTTGGAATTGACCGAACTCACCGATGCCATGGGCACGGTGGACTTTAAGGTCTTTTCTGTGCCAGCGACCATGCCTGGTGGGCGTGTGGTTGCCTTGCGCGTGCCTCAAGGCGGGCTCATGAGCCGTGGTGAAATCGATGGCTTTACAGAATTTGTCAAAATTTATGGGGCCAAGGGTTTGGCGTGGATCAAGGTCAATGAGGTCTCTCAAGGGCGAGAGGGCTTACAGTCCCCGATTGTTAAAAATCTACACGACCAAGCCATTCAGACCATTCTTCAAAGAACCGGCGCACAAAACGGCGACGTGTTGTTCTTTGGTGCGGACAAAGAGAAGGTGGTCAACGATGCCATGGGGGCTTTGCGCTTGAAGATTGGATTGTCAGACTTTGCAAAAGAGCATGGCCTGTTTGAAAAACGTTGGGCGCCGATGTGGGTGGTTGACTTTCCCATGTTTGAGTTGGATGAAGAGGCCAACCGCTACAACGCCGTGCATCACCCCTTTACGGCACCCAAAGATGGGCACGAAGACTGGATGGTGAGCTCGCCTGAGAAATGCATCGCCAAGGGCTATGACATGGTTTTGAACGGTTGGGAGATCGGTGGTGGCTCGGTGCGTATTCACCAAGCCGATGTCCAGCAAAAAGTGTTTGACGCTTTGAAGATCACCCCTGAAGAAGCCCAACTGAAATTTGGTTTCTTGTTGGATGCGTTGCAGTACGGAGCGCCTCCTCATGGTGGTTTGGCCTTTGGACTGGACCGCATCGTGACCTTGATGACCGGTGCGGATTCCATTCGGGACGTCATTGCGTTTCCTAAAACACAAAGGGCGCAATGCTTGTTGACCCAGGCTCCTTCCCCCGTAGATGAAAAACAACTCAAAGAGTTGCACATCCGATTAAGAGCGCCTGTGCCAAGCCCGACTTGAGCGGGGTTTTGTTTTTCAGCCGATGCGCTCTAAGCCCTTAGGGGCAAAGAGGGCATAATTGCTTCAGTGTCGGTTCGCAGTTCAAACACCGCACCCGTGCTTGAGGCCAGGGCCAGGTGAAAAAGCGCTCTCAAAGTCTTGGGTGTGGGTGTGCTACGTCCTTAGACAATGGGTTAGATGGGGGTTTGACCTCAACATCCCAAGACCATTCAGGCCTCAAAGCACTTCGTAGACATCGTAGGTGGGTCCACTGGCATCTCGCTTGCCAGTTGCAACGCACACCATTTTGTTCAACCAAGCGTATTTCTCGCTGCTGGTTTCAAAACTTGGGACCATGCGAAAGTAGTATTCTTTCGGATCGACTTTTTCACCACGGCCCAAGCGCTCCATCACCTCTTGCGGGCCATGTCGAAGACCTTGGTAGGACATGAAGATCAATTGATGGTCATCGGTCTCAAGCGTTAAGCGCACATCCAAGCTCAAGACCCCATCGGGTCTTAAAAGCATCCAGTCCCCACCGGGCCCAGCGTGAACGGTGCCCTTTAATCGCTCACCGGTGAATACACCTCCTGTCACCAGGGCGATTTTTCGAATGCCTTTGGGTGTTTGGCCCAAGTCAACAATGCTTGGCACGCTCAAGGTCAGTTGGAAAAGTTCTCGAGTTTGGATCATTTAAAACACCTTTGAGGGGCTGAGCAGTGAATGGACATATTTTTGAGATGTGCATTATCATAGCCTTAACTGCAATCAAAAAAGCGCATTTAGAGTTGCGTTTTAATTATGGATCCCCTTTATGAGTACTTTGAGCTCACCCGGCATGCACAAATAAGCGCATCAAGCTGAAGGTCTTGACTGGGTCAATTTTGCAGATTGAATTTTGAAAATCAAATAAAGATGAGTCAAACCCCTGTGCTGAAAATCCCAGAATCCGTCTTGGTGGTCATCCACACTCGAGATTGGCAGGTCTTGCTCCTCAAAAGAGCCGACATGCAAACTTGGCAATCGGTGACGGGTTCCAAGGATTTTTTGCATGAGAGTTGGCTTGAAACGGCAAAGCGCGAGGTGCTTGAAGAGACCGGCATCGACACCCACAGTCCTGAATGCAGGCTAGAGGATTGGGGCATTGAGAATCGCTATGAAATTTATCCGGCCTACCGACATCGCTATGCACCACAAGTGAGCCACAATTTGGAGCGTGTCTTTGGACTTGAGGTCTCTAGAGATATGCAGGTCGTCTTGAGTCCTAACGAGCACACGGACTTCATGTGGCTGCCGTACCTTCAAGCCGCCGACCAGGTTTTTTCTCCCTCCAATGCAGAGGCGATTTTGAATTTAAAGCACTTCTCGCGTTAACGATTCGCGCCCAACATTAAGCGTTGACAGCCCCGTATTTCCCTACTTTGGTATGTCCTTGCACAGGCTGTTAAAATCTGAATTGTTCATACCTATTAAGGCCGCTTCTCAAATGACCCATCTCAAGCCAGATCCAGACGAGGGTGTTCCAGTTTCTGTCAAAATCAGAGAGCGTGTGCTTGCTGCGAAAAAACGCTTCCATGCCAACGACAACATTGCACAATTCATAGAGCCCGGCGAGTTAGAGGCCTTACTTGATGAGGTCAAGGGCAAGATGCAAGGTGTTTTGGACAGTTTGGTGATTGATACAAAAAGTGACCACAATACGGGCGACACCGCAAAAAGAGTTGCCAAGATGTATGTGCAAGAGGTCTTCAAGGGCCGTTATGTGATCGCACCTCCCATTACCGAGTTTCCCAATGCAGAGCATTTGAATGAGTTGATGATTGTGGGCCCGATCACTGTGAGGAGTGCGTGCAGCCATCATTTTTGTCCAGTCATTGGACAAATTTGGATCGGTGTTTTGCCCAATGAGCACACCAATGTGATCGGATTGTCAAAGTATGCACGCCTTGCCGAGTGGGTCATGGCGCGACCTCAAATTCAAGAGGAAGCGGTGGTACAGTTGGCCGACCTCATACAAGAAAAAACCCAACCCGATGGCCTGGCTTTGGTGATGCAAGCCTCACACTATTGCATGGGGTGGCGAGGGGTCAAGGACATGGATTCACGCATGGTCAACTCGGTCATGCGTGGGGCATTTTTAAAGGATGCGACCTTGCGTCGCGAGTTTTTAGCGCTCTTGCCCAAGAAGGATTGATCTTTATGTTAGTTCGTTTGTTGTATGTCAGTAAGGCGGTTGATCTTCAAGGAGAAAATCACACCGAGGCCATTCTTGCCGCCTCCAGAGAGCACAACGCCTCCAAAGGCATCACCGGGATTCTTTGTTATGGCAGTGGTATTTTTTTGCAAGCCATCGAGGGCGGGCGAGAACAAGTCAATGCCTTGTACAACATGCTGGTTCAAGACAAGCGTCACAAAGACGTGGTGTTGTTGCACTACGAAGAGATCAAGCACCGACGATTTAGCGGTTGGACCATGGGGCAAGTCAATGTGGCCAAACTGAACGCGTCGATCGTGCTGAAGTATTCTGAGACCCCCGTTTTGGATCCCTACAGCGTCTCTGGCGATGTGTCCTTGTCGCTTTTAGAGGAATTGATGGCCACCGCCTCAATCATGGGCCACGCCTGAGATGAAGCGTGTCAAGTCCTGAGTGGCCTAGGCTATTGGGGTGTGATTTCACATCCAGTCCTCGTGCTCAAAAAAACATCGTTCTGGCCTGGGCCGATCTGCTCACGCCTGAGGTGGTTCAACTCAAGCAGATCGTTCGCTTGTCTGGATTTAGTGAGTTCGAGGGGGCGCTCAAAAGCCATGCTCACTGGCTTGGGGGATTTGATTTGCCCTTTGGCCTACCTAGAGAGCTTTTGATCCATTTGGGGTGGCCTCTTCGCTATAAAGACTACATGGCACACTACAGCGCCATGCCTCGAGCGGACATTCGGTCATGCTTTAAACAGTTTTGCGATGCGCGTGCTGTGGGTCAAAAGTTCGCTCACCGTTTGACCGATCGCGTCGCCGATTCAAGTCCTTCCATGAAGTGGGTCAATCCGCCTGTGGCTTACATGATGCACGCAGGTGTTCCTTTGCTGATGAAAGCCGGGGTGAGTTTGGTGGGGCTTTTCGAGCAAGACCCGCTTAGAAATGCCTTGGAGGCCTATCCTGGTTTGATTGCCAAAGAAATTTTGGGGCGAAGAAGCTACAAAAGCGATGACAAGTCTGGGCAAACGCCAGAGCGTTTGATCGCCAGAAAAGATATTCTCCACGCCATAGAGCTGGGTCAAACACGTTTGAAACTGCGCTTAAAGCTCACCCATGGCCAGCGTGAGGCCATGATCGAAGACGCCAGTGGAGACACCTTGGATGCGGTCTTGTGCGCCTTGCAAGCGGCATGGGGATTGGTGCAACACTTGCAAGGGCAAGAACGATTTGGTTTGCCCCAAGAAATGGACCCCTTGGAGGGCTGGATCATTGGCGCTTAAGGGCACAAAGCCCTCTCTTGTAGCCTCAACAACAACCTCAACCAAAGCCTTAGCCTTAGCCTTGATGCATTCAGCGCACCCTTTAATTGTGCACCCTTTAAGCACTCACATCAAGCCTTTAGCCTAAGCTTGGTTGAGCGCAGACGGGGCAAGACGGGAGCCGCTTTAAACGCATTTCGCTAAAGCGCATCTGACGCGCTTCAAGCATCAATAAGCGACCGACCAGGGGCTCTCCAATGTGCGTCAATACCTTGATCGCCTCCAAGGCTTGGAGCGACCCAATCACGCCGACCAAGGGTGCTAAAACACCCAGACTCGCGCAGTTGACCTCCTCAGGGGCCAGCTCAGCAGGAAACAAGCAGGCAAAGCATGGGGACTTGGGGTCTCTTGGATCAAAGACACTGATTTGGGCATCCATGGTGATGGCGCCAGCAAAGACCCAAGGGATTTTTCTCTCAAAGCATGCGCGGTTGACCAGATGCCTTGTGGCGAAGTTGTCAGAGCAATCGATCACCAAATCGATGTCATTGAGCCACACCTTCAGCGTTTGTGCATTGGCTCGCTCAGCATGGGTATGCACGCGCACAGCTGGGTTTAAGCGATGGATGTGAGATTGGGCTGAGCTTACTTTGGTGTGCCCAAGCTGAGCACTGTCATGCGCAATTTGTCGCTGCAGGTTTGTCAAGTCCACCGTGTCGTGGTCCACCAGTGTGAGTTCACCCACCCCGGAGCTTGCCAAATAAAGTGCAACAGGGGAGCCCAAACCACCCAGGCCCAGAATCAATACACGAGATGCAAGGAGCTTTTCTTGGCCTTCGATGCCCAACTCGGGCAATAAAATGTGACGCGAATACCTTAATAGCTCCTCGTCACCCACGGTCTTATTTCTCCTCTTTGTCGATGGTGCGCTCTGTTTGTGTTTTGCTGGCCATCACATTCAAGCCTTTCAAGTGATTCAAGGCCTGTTGCAGTTGAAAGTCTTTGTCACTTCCATACTCAGGTGGGCGTCGCTCGGCCACGGGCTTTTTGGACTCCTCTTCCAGTCGCTTTAACGCCGCTTCGCGAGCACGATCGCGCTCAGCATCTTTGACCTCTTTGCCCTGGCCGCTGCTCAAATGCTTTTCTAAATCGGCCTCTCGGGTCCGAAGCGCAGCATAGGGGCTGCCTTCAAGGGTTTCATCGACCATCACATCAGGCACAATGCCTTTGGCTTGTATCGAGCGCCCACTGGGGGTGAAGTACCTGGCGGTTGTGATTTTGAGGGCCGTGTCGGGCCCGAGTTGCTTGACCGTTTGAACTGAGCCCTTGCCAAAGGTTTGTGAGCCCAAAATGGTGGCTCGGCGGTGGTCTTGCAAGGCGCCTGCCACGATCTCACTGGCAGATGCCGAGCCTTCATTGACCAAGACCACCATTTTGATGGTCTTGTAAATGCCCTTGGTCTTTTGAGTGAGTTCGGCAATGGGGTCAGAGGAGGCGTGACGTTGGTAAAACTCAGAGGACGCTTTGTAAATAAATTTGCTCTCCGGCAGTTGCCCATTGGTTGAGACGACCGTGACGTTCTCAGGCAAAAAGGCTGCAGAAATTGCCACCGCAGCATCCAAGAGGCCTCCAGGGTCGTTCCTTAAATCAAGCACCAAGCCTTGTAGTTTAGGATCCTCTTGGTAAATGCTTTCTAGTTTTTTGACCACATCATCCACGCTCCTGTCTTGGAACTGGCTGAGTCTGAGCCAAGCAAATCCGGGCTCAATCAACTTGCCCTTGACGCTTTGGGTTTTGATTTCTTCACGCACAATGGTGACGGGAAAGGTTTTGTTCTCTTCTTTTCTAAAAATCGTCAAAATGACTTTGGTGTTGGGCTCTCCTCTCATGCGTTTGACGGCCTCGTTCAAGGTGAGGCCTTTGATCGTTGTGTCGTCGACCTTGGTGATGAGGTCCCCAGACTTCAAGCCCGCACGGTAGGCCGGTGAGCCTTCAATGGGGGAGACGACTTTGACCCAACCATCTTCGGTGGTGATCTCAATGCCTACTCCCACGAAACGCCCCGTGGTGCCTTCGCGAAACTCTTTGAACGATTTTTTGTCAAAGTACTGTGAATGGGGGTCTAGGCTTGAGACCATGCCAGAGATCGCGTCGGTGATTAATTTTTTCTCATCCACCGACTCTACATAGTCGCTCTTGATCATGCTAAAAACGGAGGCGAGTTGCTGCAGTTCTTCTAGCGGAAGTGGAGCGAGGTTTCCCCGCGCAATGCCCTCTAAGGACACAGTGGTGATGGCGCCTGCAAACGCGCCAATTGCAATCCACGCCCAAATTTTAAGTTTTTGCCCCATGCTGCCCCTACAGGTTATACAAATCAATGAAAGTGCGCCGCCAAGTCAAAATTGGGGGCAGACTTATAAAATTGCATTATCGCCCCAATCGTGCAAAGAAAGCCTATGAGCAGGTGCAAAGACATCTTCTTTTGAAGGATTGCAACACACACCGCTAGCTGCGCGCCTTAGGCCTTCGCCTCTAAATAATAGTGCTTGATCGGTTTGAGCTGAGCATCAAGCTCGTAAACCAGGGGGGCCCCATTGGGGATGTTGAGCTCAATGATGTCCGCATCTGACATGTCGTCCAGGTATTTGATCAAGGCGCGAATGGAGTTGCCGTGAGCGACGATCAGGGGCCTTTTGCCGGCTTTCAAGGCGGGCGCAATCGAATCGTTCCAAAAGGGCAACACGCGCGCGACGGTGTCTTTCAAGCATTCTGTCAAGGGGACCAAGGAAGCGTCCATTTTTGCATAACGCTCTTGGTGTTTTTCCGCTCTCAAATCGTCTGCAGCCAAGGCGGGTGGGGGCACGTCGTAGCTTCGCCTCCAAGCCAAGACCTGGGCGTCTCCATATTTCTGGGCTGTTTGAGCCTTGTTCAGGCCTTGAAGCGCGCCGTAGTGGCGTTCGTTCAAACGCCAACTGTGAACCACGGGCAACCAGGGGCGCTCCATGGCATCCAAACAATGCCAAAGCGTGTGAATGGCACGCTGCAACACACTGGTGTAGGCCAGGTCAAACGCATAGCCTTTTTGTCTTAAGAGTTGACCACATTGCTTGGCTTGCTCGATGCCCAAAGGCGTCAAGTCGACGTCGGTCCATCCGGTGAAGCGGTTTTCTAAATTCCAGGTGGATTCGCCATGACGAATCAAAACAAGTGTATACATGGTGTTTGGGGTCTTTTATTGTGAGGAGGTTGGTAAAAAATGTGGTTCTTTCGCACAAACTGCATCATTGGATTTTAGAATGCTTCTTGTCTAGTTATTTTACCGAGGATCAGTTTTGAATTTTATTATCGACAATTGGATGCTTTTATCCGTGGCCCTGGTCTCAGGTCTTTTTTTGGTGACACCCGTGTTGCAAGGGGTCATGGATCTGGGGCTGAGCCCCTCTTTGGTGGTTCAAATGATGAACAAAGAAAGGGCCCGTGTGCTGGATGTCAGGAGCTATCTTGAGTTCAGTGAGGAGCACATTGTCGGCGCTCAGCATTTGGCCTTGCTTGAATTGCAGGCCAAGCTCACACAAACTCAAAAGAACAAACAATTGCCTTTGATCATGGTTTGCGCAAGTGGTTCGCGAGCCAAAAAGGCGGTCTCTATTGCAAAGAAGCTTGGGTACGAACAAGTGCACAGCTTGTCTGGCGGCCTAAAAGCCTGGAAAGAGGCCAGTCTTCCCACGCAGAAAAACACGCTTGCCTGACAATTTGTTAGAATTTTTTGAAAGCAAGTCATTTTTGACGCCCTATTGAACGTGTGAAACTGGCGTGGCCTATTGATGGCACTCACCCCTTTTCAGAAAGAAAGCTCCTATGCCGCCCGTGAAGATGTATACAACTGCTGTGTGTCCTTATTGCGTCAGAGCCAAGCAATTTTTGAAATCCAAAGGGGTTGAAAACATTGAGGAAGTTCGAGTGGACATGGACCCTCAGGAGCGGCAAAAGATGATGGATCTGACCGGCCGCAGAACCGTGCCACAGATCTTCATTGGCCAAACCCATGTCGGTGGTTGTGATGATTTGATCGCTTTGGACGCAAAGGGCGGTTTGACCCCCTTGTTGGGAGCCATTTGAGCTTCAAAGAGGTCTTGGTGGGCCGTTTTTTGGGCGCTCAGCTTTGAGTTAAGCGCACTTGGTTCAAGAAGGGCCCGTCTTTAAGGGATAATTCACAGTGGTACTGTGCGATTGCGCTGAAAATTTTTAGCTTGTATCTTCTTTAAAGAGAATGGTTTTTTTCTTCCCCAGCGCAGCAGCCAAACACGCCACATGCAAGCTGCAGTGCACCTGTAGGCTTGTGTGAGGCACAAGGTTTTGCTTTAAAAACCACCCTTCATTTTTAGGACACTTTCATTCATGGCTGAAGAGCAAACACCAGTATTTCAAATTCAACGCGTGTATTTAAAAGACATCTCACTCGAGCAACCCAACTCGCCTGGCATCTTGCTCTCTCAAGAGCAACCCAGCGTTGACATTCAACTCCAAGTCGGTGCAGAAACGGTCAATGAGGGTGTTTTTGAAATCACGGTGACCGCTACAGTGAGCACCAAAATTCAAGACAAAACCGTCTTTTTGGTCGAAGCCAAGCAGGCCGGTATTTTTGAAATCCGCAACGTCCCTCAAGAGCAATTGGGCTCTATCGTTGGCATAGCTTGCCCCCAAATTGTCTACCCCTATTTGCGCGGTAATGTGGCCGATGTCATCCAGCGCGCAGGGTTTCCGCCTGTGCATTTGGCCGAGATCAATTTTCAAACCATGTACGAGCAGCAGCAAAACAACGCTCAAAACCCACAAGCCACACAGTAAGGCATTGAGGCCAAGCGGTGTCATGGCTTGACTGTAAATTTGGGCCACCGAGTTTAAAAAAAATGGAGCGGTCTTCATGAACATTGCGATTTTGGGTGCGGGTGCTTGGGGCACCGCACTGGCCATCGCCTTGAGCAAAGCTCAAGAGACTGAGCCCGTCATGCACACCGTGAGCCTGTGGTCGCGAGACGAGGCTTGGCTTCATGCCGCCAAGCAAAGTCACTCCAATGAGCGCTATTTGCCTGGCATTGAGCTGCCCACTTCCTTGCTGCTGAGTGCCAGCCCCCTGAGTCAGTGGCTAGGAGGGCAAGACTTGGTGGTGCTCGCAACGCCCATGGCCGCTTTGCGCTCAATGCTTGAGACGGTCGGCACCTTGACCAAAGACTTGCCAGTGGTCTGGTTGTGCAAAGGCTTTGAGGCCCCACGTGTCAAGGCGCCAGGTGCAGATCTGCAGCCCGAACCCTTGGGCTTGATGGCCCACGAGGTGCTTGAAGATGAGGCCCGTCAACTGGTTGCAGGCGTTTTGTCGGGCCCCAGTTTTGCCAAGGAGGTGGCGATGGGGCAGCCCACGGCGTTGGTCGCGGCAAGTCCAAATTTGAAACTTCGCGATCTGATGGTGAGTGCCTTTCATGGACCACAATTGCGCATTTACGCCAACGAAGACTGGGTGGGTGTGGAAGTTGGGGGTGCGGTTAAAAATGTGATGGCCATTGCATGCGGCATCTGTGATGGTTTGAATTTGGGCACGAATGCAAGAGCCGCGCTCATCACCCGTGGCTTGGTTGAGATCTCAAGACTTGGTTTGGCGCTTGGTGCCAAAAGCGAGACCATGATGGGCTTGAGTGGCTTGGGGGATTTGGTGCTCACGGCCACAGGAGATCTCTCCAGAAACCGGCGAGTGGGCTTGGCCTTGGCCAAGGGACTGCGCTTGGATGACATTGTGCGAGATTTGGGTCATGTGGCCGAAGGCGTCTACAGTGCAGAGACCGTCTTAAAGAGGGCGCGGGCTTTAAAGATTGAGATGCCCATCACGCAAATGGTGGTTCATGTGCTGAAAAAAGAAAAGACACCCCAAGAGGCCATGAAGCTCTTGATGTCTAGACAAAGCAAGCTTGAGTTTTAAGCCCAAAGGGTTGCGGCAGCTTCAAAGGACACGTGCGCGCCCGCGCTTGCTCATTGAACGGGTGAGTAAGACAGTCTCACATAGATGGGTGCATACACCTCAGCTTGTGTGATTTCAATCAAGGTTTCTTTGGCCAGTTCTAAAAGTGCAATAAAGGTCACGACCAAAACAGGGGCGCCTTTTTGAAGATCAAAAAGGTGTTCAAACTCCACAAACCGTTTGCCTTGAAGTTTTCTCAAGACCAGGCTCATGTGCTCTCTGACGGAGAGCGCTTCCCTAGATATTTGATGGTGTTGGATGAGGCGAGCGCGTTTTAAGATGTCCGCCCAAGCTTGTTGCAATTCTGGGACATGGACCTCTGGGAATCGAGGCTGCAAGGATTGCTCAATAAAGACTTGGGCTTTGAGGTAGTCTCGCCCCATTTGAGGCCACTCATTGAGTTGAGCTGCCGCCAACTTGATCTTCTCGTACTCGAGCAGTCTTTTGACCAGTTCGGCTCTTGGGTCTTGTGCCTCTTCTCCTTCTGCCACACGTTTGGGTGGCAAAAGCATGCGAGACTTGATCTCAATGAGCATGGCCGCCATGAGCAAGTATTCGGCTGCAAGCTCCAAGTTGCGGTCTCTGATTTCCTCCACGTAGCTCAAGTACTGCCTGGTGAGCGCGGCCATGGGGATGTCAAGAATATTGAAATTTTGCTTACGGATCAAGTACAGCAGCAAATCCAAAGGGCCTTCAAAGGCCTCTAAAAAAACTTCCAGCGCATCGGGCGGTATGTACAAGTCTTTGGGCATGGAGAACAAGGGCTCTCCATAAAGCTTTGCCAGCGCCACTTTGTCGATCACACTGGGCATGTGCTCCTCAAGCGCTTCATGGGTGGCAGACACGGCTTGGCTCAACTCGTGTTCGAGTTGGTCCAAGGCGCCCTCTACAGAGGCGCCTGTTAGCATAGCATGCGCATGGGTCTCAAGCGGTGTGCTCAAGCCCTGAGGGGCGCCTTTAAAAGAGTCGGGGGCTTCAGACATGCGTTGAAATAAAAAACAAAACCGCTTCAAGCGTTCTTGAATTAGCCGTTGGTTTGATAGACGTAGGGTTTTTGAGAAACTTTGCCTTGCTCAAACTCATCCCACAATTTCGCATCCTTAGGGTGGTCCCATAGGAGAAGACGTCCTTGTCTTTGTTTTTTTTCCAACTCGGGGTCGGATTTTTTCAAAGCATCAAGGAACTGGCTGACTTCTGAGCTGTAGTCTGGGCGTCTAAAAAAGGACATGGGGTCATCCAAGGTCTGTGGTGAAAGGCGTCAAGTCAAAACCCAAGCAAAGGGTGCATGGCTTTGGGGCAGGCAGTTTCATGGCCCACCTTGCATTTTAGCCTCTTTAAGTGCATTCGCAGGCCTCTTTGGGGCCACAGACTGGGGTGTTTGCACTCCCTTGGGGCTTTGATGGGGGGGCCTCAAGAGGCTTGAAGGCGCCTTGTCAGCGAATTCTCATGCCCGGTCGGGCCCCGGGCCAAGGGCTCAGCACAAAAACGCCGGGGTGTTCTTTCTCGTTTTCATGGCTGGCTGCCAAGACCATGCCCTCAGAGACGCCAAATTTCATTTTGCGTGGGGCCAAATTGGCCACCATGACGGTGAGTTTGCCAACCAGATCTTCTGGTTTGTAATGAGCGGCAATGCCACTCAAGACTTGCCTGGGTTGGTCTTCGCCCACATCCAAGCTCAAGCGCAGGAGCTTTGTAGAACCCGTGACGCTCTCGCACGCGGTGATGAGGGCAATGCGCAAATCAACTTTGCTGAAGTCCTCAATCCCGATGACGCCCTCAATGGGTGTGCCACCAGGGCCAGCGCTTTGAGGCGGTGCAGTGTCCTCGTGCTCGGCGTTGACAGAGGTAGGGGGCTCAAAAAGAGCATCCATCAAATGCGGGTCCACGCGTTGCATGAGATGACGATACACACCGATTTCATGCCCTTGTCCCAACAGAGTTTGGGCGCTTGAGAAAGCAAGAGGAGAGATTTTGAGAAAGCGCTCCACCTCTTGAACGAGTTCAGGCAACACAGGTTTGAGTAAGAGGCTGAGCAATCGAAAGCTTTCAATGCAAGCGCTGCACACTTGGTGCAGTTGTGCGGCTTGTTCAGCTTTTTTTGCCAACTCCCAAGGTTTGTGGGTGTCCACATACGAATTGACCCGGTCGGCAAGCAGCATGATGTCTCTGAGGACTTTGCCAAACTCTCTTTGCTCAAAACCCTGGGCGATGTGGGGGGCACTTTGTTGCAAGTGTTGGACCAAAGCGAGCCCCTCCTCGCTTAAGGTGCCCATCTTGTGCTCAAAGCGTTTGCTGATAAAGCCTGCACTGCGAGAGGCGATGTTGATGAATTTTCCAATCAAGTCGGCATTCACACGTGCGACAAAGTCCTCTGGATTGAAATCAATGTCTTCAACTTTGGCGTTGAGTTTTGCAGCGATGTAGTAACGCATCCATTCTGGGTTCATGCCAAGTGAGAGGTACTTCAAGGGGTCAATGCCTGTGCCACGGCTCTTGCTCATTTTTTCACCGCTCACGGTGATGAAGCCATGGACAAACACATTGGTGGGTGTTTTTCGATGACTAAAGTGAAGTGTTGCTGGCCAAAACAGGGTGTGAAAATAGGTGATGTCTTTGCCAATGAAATGGTACTGCTCAACCTTTTCATCCTTCATGTATTGCTCAAAGCTTCGAGCGTCCCCCCTTGACCGCGGCCCGCCCTTGTCAAAGTAATTTTTAAGAGATGCCAAATAACCAATGGGCGCATCAAGCCAGACGTAGAAATATTTACCTGGCGCGTCAGGGATCTCAATGCCAAAGTAAGGCGCATCTCGGCTGATGTCCCAGTCCCCAAGCCCGCTTAAGCCCTGCTCGTTGGGGGTCAGCCATTCGCGTACCTTGTTGGCCACTTCGCTTTGAAGTTTTCCGTCTTGTGTCCAATTTTGTAAAAACGACAAACACTTGGGGTCAGAGAGTTTGAAAAAATAGTGCTCTGAGGTCTTGAGCACTGGCGTTGCACCGGAGAGAGCTGACCGAGGGTTTTTAAGTTCGGTTGGGCCATAGACTGCTCCGCACTGCTCACACGAGTCGCCATATTGGTCCTGCGCAGCGCACTTGGGGCACTCTCCTTTGATGAATCTGTCGGGCAAGAACATGGACTTTTCAGGGTCAAAGAATTGCTCGATGGTTTTGGTGCTGATGAGACCTTGTGCTTTGAGTTCCAAGAAGATTTCTTTGGCCAAGGCGTGGTTCTCAGGCCCATCGGTGGAGTGCCAGTTGTCAAATGCAATGTGAAAGCCATCTAAATACTGTTGACGTCCAGCCGAGATGTCGGCCACAAATTGCTGAGGTGTTTTACCCGCTTTTTCAGCAGCGATCATGATGGGCGCTCCATGGGCATCATCGGCGCCTACAAAATAAACATCATGTCCAAGCATGCGTTGAGCACGCACCCAAATGTCTGCCTGAATGTACTCCATGATGTGACCAATATGGAAATGTCCATTGGCATAGGGCAAGGCGGTGGTGACGAACAATTGGCGAGAGGACATGGCGAGCTCATTATTTTTAATCAGGTGTGCAATTTTAGAGGGTTTAAGGGTCCGATCGCGTGCTGCTCGCAAGGGATCTGAAAAATTGGTGACAATGGGCGTGATAGATCCAAGCTGACCTAGAAAGTAAAGGGTTAAAGAAGATTCGTTAGACTGTATGACTGTGGGTTTGGAAAACAATTGGAGAATTTGATGTCATCGAACGAGCAAATGGTGTTAGAGGCCTTGCAAGATGTGATGGACCCCCATACGGGTCTGACTTTTGTGGCAAGCAAATCGATCAAAAACGTGAAGCTTCAAGGCCAAGAGCTGTCCTTGGAGTTGGTTTTGGGCTACCCTGCACAAAGCCAATGGCCTCTCATGAAGCAAAGTTTGTTGGACAAACTCCAAGATTTACCAGGTGTGAAACAAGTCTCGATCCATGTGAGCACCCACATTGTTGCCCACTCTGCACAGCGGGGTGTACAACTCTTGCCTCAGGTCAAAAACATCATCGCTGTGGCGTCCGGCAAAGGCGGTGTGGGCAAAAGCACCACGGCTGTCAACTTGGCTTTGGCTTTGGCCAAAGAGGGCGCTCGTGTGGGTTTGCTCGATGCCGACATTTATGGCCCCAGTCAGCCCATGATGATGGGACTGCAAGCGAGGCCTCAAAGCGCAGACGGCAAAACCATGGAGCCCTTAGAGAATTATGGTGTTCAAGTCATGTCCATTGGATTTTTGGTGGCTCAAGATGAGGCGATGATTTGGCGCGGTCCCATGGCCACCCAAGCCTTGGAGCAACTCATTCGTCAAACCAATTGGAAGGATTTGGATTATTTGTTGGTCGACATGCCCCCAGGGACTGGGGATATTCAACTGACCTTGAGCCAACGCGTGCCCCTCACCGGAGCGGTTATTGTGACCACCCCGCAAGACATCGCCTTGTTGGATGCTAAAAAGGGGATCAAAATGTTTGAAAAAGTGGGCGTGCCCATTTTGGGTGTGGTGG
>Ga0114978_10000285_pt1 | contig 42814 bp, 46 predicted proteins | sample S_140212_EF_Meta_FD_87027 | JGI IMG/M metagenome (GOLD analysis project Ga0114978, IMG submission 87027) | Freshwater microbial communities from Lake Simoncouche, Canada to study carbon cycling - S_140212_EF_MetaG | ecosystem: Environmental > Aquatic > Freshwater > Lake | place: Lake...
AGCTAAAAGTAGAGCTGCTTATATTCAGAAGAAATACAGAAGTAATGATTAAAAAATTACTTAGTCTATTTCCTAGACAGTCAAATAAAACTTATGATTTAGGGAAATTACAAAAGTCTGGTTATATAGGAACTTTAGAAGATTTATCCGGTTGTCCTAATTGTAAAAGTAAAAATATTGAATGGAGGTTTTTTATACCTACAGATGGTTCTAAGCCAACTCAAGATAGTATATCGGTTTGTAAAGATTGTGGATATAAAGATAAAAGAGGTGAGTTTGAAAGAACTAACAAAGCACTTTATAGAGAGAAAAAAATTAATCAAATATTAGATGAGCTTCAATAAAAGATTTATAAAAATAGAAAACCTAGAATTAGTTAGAGAACAAGGATTAGATTCTTTAATAAGATATATAACCAATCCTGATTGTTTAATTATAAACGGCGACTTTGCTAAACAAGTATGTGATATTGTTGGTAAAACTAGAGACAAAAATGAAATGGTTATTAAACTAAAAGAAATCGGATTTATCAAAGATGAACTTAAATAAGAATTACTATAATATATTGGGAGTTAGTGGTGACTCTGATGAGAAAACTATCAAAAAGTCTTACTATAAACTTTCTTTTACTCACCACCCTGATAAGAACGGAGACCCTGTTGTATTTGGTGAAATGACCGAAGCTTATGATGTTCTTTGTAGTGACCAAAGAAAAGACTATGACTTAAAAAGTAGGTTTGGAAATAATTACAATGAATACTATGAACTTTTTGATATTAATGTTGATTATGATTATAATAAACAAAAAAGTGATGTTAGTAATTTTGTAAAAAATGAAGTTCTAAATATTAGAATAGAAGTTGATGATACATTTGATGGTAAATTAGAATATGAAAGATGGGTCAAATGTAAACCTTGTGATGGTACAGGTAAAGATATGTCTTCTAAGATACAAATCAAAGATATCAATGGAAATGTTGTTAAAACATTTGATGCTGAAGATGGTTGTGATTTTTGTGAAGGAACTGGTAAGTTTATGGACTATGACTGCACTTTTTGTTCAGGTAAAGGAAAGGTTGGTTTAAATCCATGTAAAAAATGTGGTGGTGAAAGAAGAATACTTGGAAAGCAAAAGCTATCAGGTATTAAATTAGAAGGAGATGAAACTAAGGTTTCATCAATGGGTCATCACTCTAGAACAGACGCTGGTGCTGTAGGATACCTACTTATAATTAAAAAATAATTATTGATTATAAGCTATTCCTGTATTTGTTGAAGCTAAAACATAAGGAACACCAGTAGCATTTAACTGAATACTATCAAATCCAAATGTGATATTATCAACAAATGAGAAGTTAGCGTTATCATAATCTATGAATGGTGCAATTGCTTGATAAGGAATTTGAATTTGTGAATTTACATAGTCATCAGTTGTATATTGAAAAAATGGAACAGCATCTAATTCATAAAATCTAACATTGTCTAATTCTAATATATAATTTCCAAATCCGATAATACCAAGGTCTAATCCAGGTCTGTTGTAAAAATAAATCCTATTTGTTCCAGTATTAATACCATACTGAATTTCATTACTAACTGGAAAAGCATCAGTTCCTGACCAAAGACCATTTTCATTCACAAATTTCGGAAAGTTAAAAAATGTTATTCCACCAAGAGCGTTGGAACTCAAGATATCAAACTCTATCATAGAGTATCTTTTTGTTTCAATATTAATGTTAGTGTTATCAAAAGAAACAACATCTACGTTTCCTTCTCCAAACTCTATTTTAAATGTTCCATTTCCAGTTCTACTAAATGTAAATCCAATTGATGAGGTTGCACTTAGGGATAGTGGTAAAATTCCACTATCACTGTAAGTCCAACCAGATGCAAAAAATCCAGATAGATCTCCAAAGGCTGGATCTGTTGTAAAAGGTTTTGCAAATTCTCCTGCATCACCTAAAAAATCCTGGTAAATTTCATATTTAGTTCCCAATGAATATTTTCTTTTATTAAAAGAATCTATATCTCTAAACAAAGATTCGGATGATAATACATCTTCTGTTATGAAACCATATAAATTTGCAACTGTAGTATCACCAAGTCCGTATTTTTGGTTAAGAAAGTAATCATTAATGTCGCTAGGTTTACTATTGAAATATATTCTGTCTCTATTTATTGTAGTTGTTGATTGTGATAAATAGTTTACATCAAGATAAGAATTGAATTTCCAGATATCCTTTAGAACTTGTGATTGTTTAGAGTTTCTAACAGCCACATTGTTATCATAAAACTTAACATTTTGCAACAGACTACTTGCTGCAAATTTTCTAACACGTCCAGTTTCAGCAGTAGTATTTAATCCCCACAGCTTATCCGTTACAATACGATATTGGTCTATAATTTCTATTACAGATGCTGTTCCATTATATTGTGGATTGACTGAGTTATCTGTTTTTTCAATAATAATTAAATCACCTAATAATAAAGTATGTGGAGTTGCTTGAGAAAATGTTAATCCAACAAATCCATCTCTAAACTCTGTATCATTGAAGTTAAAATATTCATAACTTGAATTAAAATATCCACCATCAAATGTTCCATCTATCCAACTCGTATTATACATTTCGGTTATTTTTGGATATCCCTTGAATAATCCATTATTCCATATTCCTTCAAAGTATCCATTTAAGAAAGCACCATTTAGCCAAACATTTTTAGTGATTTTAATTTTATGATTTTCCGAGTCTTTTTCTATTCTTCTAATTGGAAAATTATTCTCTATCTCAAAAACAATATTACTTTCATCTTTTAATATTACTGTAAAATAGTTTTTTATAAGTTTTCTTTCTTCATTTATATTTATTGATACAATATTACCAATTGAGACTTTATCACCTACATTAAACATTTCAACCGATTGTGTTGGACCGGATAATTGAACTCTCCATTTGTAGTTTTTAGTTGATGTTGTAAATGCAGCGACAACATCTGAAAATTCGTAAACATTTTCATCTACTCTCCAACCACTATTCCAGACTCCGTTTTCCCAAACTCCTGCAAGGAAATCTCCGTTTCCGATTTTAGAATACTGACTTGATAGATTAACTACTTGACCATATAAATTACTAAAATATCCGGGGCTACTGGTTGCTCCCCAATAAAGAGAGTTCGCAAAGTGTAGTGTTTGATTAGTTATAGCAATCGAACTATATGTAGCATCATTTGGTACATTTAATATGTTTAAATTTGTTGGTTGAGAGTATTGTTGACTATTTGTAAACAAAAACCTTTCATTGTTAACTGTTTGATGGTAACCTCCAGTAATTTGTATATTACTAATTACAGTTCCATATTGAGCCGCTGTACTTGACCAATTAGCAGTAAAAACTAAAAATCTATTACCAGTAATATTATAAAATTGATAATCTTGAGTTGTATTAATTCTACCAATATATTGACCAGCGTATAAACTAGCTGTAAAAGAAGCAACATTAGTTGTATTTAATGGTCCTAGTGAATCTACTAAGAAAGCATCTAAATAACTATTATTAGCGGAGGTACCAAATTCACTATACGAGAAAAATAAATTAAAATAGTCATAATCAACATATTTAGAAATATAGTTTGTAAATGTTACTCCGTCTCCAGTTGTTTTACCTGGATTTAACCCAGTGTTTGTACTTCTTGTAAAAGTAAATTTATCAGTTCCGGGTGAGTATTTCCAACCTTGATAATTTGTTATATAATATGATGAAGTTCCCCAAGACCATCCTCTAATATCCCAATCTAATTCTACTAATTGAAAGGATCTTATAACTGTTGGTTGTGGAAATTGAGATGCTAAGTTGTTGTAATATTGAGCAATTGTATTTGCGGAGACCGATGTTGCATTTTTAAATACCCAATTTAAGGTAACTGTTCCTGGATCACTTGCTATTGGTAATCTACTATTAGAACTTAGTGGATTTCCATAACTTTCATAACTAAAAGTTTGACCATATGCATTTTGGACAACTAATCTTCCTCCGGTAACAGTAGTGTCAAAGTCATTTACCTCTGTTTTTATAATATAAGTTTTTTCAGGAGAAAATGTTTTTACAGGTCCTATTATATATTTTAAGATTCCTTTATTTAAAGTGCCATTTGATGAGCTTCTACTAATACCATTATGTGTATTACTACCTACCCAATGTAAATTACCAAGTGAACTTTCTGAAGATTGCCAAGCCATGTCTTATATATATTTTTATTATTGTCCGAATTGATTGTATGGTATTGGTTGATTTGCAGTAGTCATTGACCAAGTTGTAGATATTACTGAATCATTAGTAGAATTTCCAGTAAACACATTCCATATATGAACCGAAGATGTTCCTGACCAAGTCATTCCTCTAAATAAAATTTCTCTATTAAACTCATTTTCAACATCACCTCCGTTATATTGGAAATAAGACCCATACCAGTTTCCATTTCTCCAAGTTCCATTTTCCCAGAAAATATTGAATGCGTTCATGTAGTTACTAACTCCATTTTTCCAAACCATTCCAAACGCTGTTCCATAAATAAATTGACCGGTCTTCCATTGAGAGATGTAAAACTCACTATTATCAAAAACACCATTATTCCATATACAACTTCCAGTTTCGTCAATAATACTATCATTTGTATTAAATGATGCTGAAGTAGCCCCATTTCTATTTACAAAAGGATTGAATGAACTCATCTTAAATGTTCCGTTGTTGAATTCCCCATCTAACCAAATACTATTAAGGAATTCACCATTAGGATGACTAAATGTACCACCTAACCAAAGCATATTCTTAAAGTAAGTTCTTGGGGGTCTTCTTAAAGCGTCTATGAATCTTATAGGTCTCGTAAATATCTTTTTATCTTTTATAAATTTATCCTTTACGTTTGCTACAAATCCATCTACAAAAACACCAAAATAATTTGATTGACCAAAACTATCAACAAAACTTAAAGCATTTGATACAGTCATAGAACTTATTTCATATCCACCAGTTGCTGAATAAGTTGAACCACCCTTGAATTCTCCTTTAGTAAATATTCCATTTCTCCAAACTTTTCCTTTCCAAGTTCCACCATTGAACTCACCGGTATACCAAGTTGAATTAGTATAGTAATCACCATTTCCAAATTCACCACCATTGAAATCACCATCTTGCCAAGCATATTGAGATTGAGCATTTGATATTCCGAATATACTACCAGCAGATACTTGCCAAAGATATCCGGAAGTAAATTTTCCACCATTAAAGGTTCCATTTTTCCAAACACCATCTGATTTAAATTCACCTCCATTAAATACTCCAATCTCCCAAACTGCTGTGTTAGATGCGGTTGTCTGAATTATGTTAGTTCCAAAAACACCTGAGTTAAAAATACCATTTTTCCATTCAATATTTTGCGTAGTAACACCATAGAATGATGTATCATCAGCAATAACATCTGCGTTATTAACCACCGCATAAAGAATAGTACCGTTATAGATTTTTGTTTGTTCTCTTGGTACAGCATCATCACCAATTATTCCATTACTGAACGTTCCATTGTACCATTTAGAATTATAGAATCTTCCTTTCTTAAATGTTCCATTCTCCCAATCACTTTTTATGAACTCTCCATCATTAAACCTACCACTTTTCCAAGAATTTCTATTATTGGAGTATGTAGCTGTAGTCCATCCATCTTTATAATATGATCTTATATTGTTAATATAATAAAATTCGTTATTTGTACTAGGTTGTGCATTAAAACTACGAGATAGGTAAAATTTACCAGACATAAATTCTCCACCATCCCAACTAGAATCTTTTACTAGTCCTTTTGAGAATGTTCCCCCGTTCCATACAGAATTGTATATAATACCATTCGACCAAATATCAGAACCAGTATTAAAAAATGAATTAATATATGTAGCTTTTGATAATAAGTTATTTTGATTTGAGAATATAGAATCAGAAATTAAAAGACCCTTTATATTATCATAATTTAAAAAGTCAGAGTCATTAACATTTAGATTTTCATTCTCAATAAGAGACTGATTTATATAAGCTCTTCTAAATAAACCTGATTGAATTTTAGATTTGTATATTTTAGATGAGTGTAAATATCCATATCTATTTTCCACACCACTTGATAAGAAATTACCACGATCTAATAATTTTGATAAAACACTAGATGTGCTACTATATATTTCTTTCAGTGTCAAAACACCATTAGTATTATTTAACACTTCATAAGCATCTGATAGTCTTGTTACAGAACCAGTAACTGATAGAATTTCAATTGTCGCGTCTCCGTTACCACCTAGTAAAGTAACAAAATCTCCAACTTCATAGAATAAACCACCAAATGCACAGGTTGCTGAAATTAAAGAACCACCTGGATCAACTGTAGCAATTGTCGCGGTTGATTGAGTACCTGGTGGTAAATCAATGTATACAACATCATTAACTTGATAGTTTTGACCAATTTGATTTACTGATACTGAACTCACAACCCCACCTGCGCCAACGTTAATATCTAAAGTTAATCCTGTTCCGGAACCAACTGTTGATGTTTGAACGTTTGAGTGTGCTCCAACTACATATGATGTACCTGGATTAGTCACATTAAGAGTTAATACAGAATCTATATTTGTTGCTGTAATTGAGAATTCAGAATCTAATCCTGGTAAAGCTGTTCCAAATATAATACTTGAGGTATAACCACTTCCTATTGCATTAATTTGATAAGTGTATATTCTACCAGATGTATCATAGTCTACTGAGTTTAAGAAAACAACACTTCCGGTCGAACCTAGCCAATAGTTTTCAGTTTCTTGTTGATTAGGTGTGTATGAGGTTGTCGCTAAAATTGTTGAACTTGATGTGTAAACTGTTAAGTCATAAAACCCACCACCTACTGAGTATTTTGTTATATTTAAGTCATAATTATAATTGATATAGTTACCACTTTGCCAAGTAGTATTTTCAACTAAACCACTATCTAAATTAGAATCAATTATGAATGCGTTTGATATGTCTATTATATTACCATTAAAAATATTTGATGGTGTTCCCAATGTATCTGGAAACGTTACTGTGGAATCATAATTAAAGTTCTGAGTTAATATTGGATTTGTGTTATTATCTTCTAATGGAACAACAATATCAATAGAGTAATTACTTTTTGGATTTAAACTAAATGTTTTTGTATAATGAGCGCCAAATCCGAGTAATGTACCAACTTTTACTGCACTATAAATATACTTATTATCTTCTTTAGTACTTAAAAAACAACTAATATCTTGACCTTGTTTATAAAATGACTCAGCTGATATATTATTTGGTGGATTTCCCACTTGTGGTAAAGTCGCTACCGATGAGTTAAAATAAAAATCTGAATATTCATGCCAAGATGTTAATTTAAATTTTTTATCAAAGAAATTTATCAATGATTTAAATCCATCATTTACTTTTAATCCTTTTACATAGAAATCATCTTTTCTTTTTAATCTATTATAACCATTTAAGTCTATATAAAGTTTATAAACTTTATGAGTTGCTGCACTTGTTTGACTAAATGTAGTACCGGAATATACATTTTCAGATATTAAAAACTCATCATATCCTAATATTTTAATTATTGAATCACTTATGTAATTTGAATTTTTAATTACAGAATTTTTATAACTAGTATTAATGGATTTAACATTATTCATTAAAGTATTAACACTAAGACCTTTTCTCAACTCTGAATTATCTAAGTAAGAGTTATAGAATGTACAATTCTCAAAATATCCCTTTTCGACATTAATTTTATAATTTGAAGATGTTCCTAAAATATGATTTTTAACAATCGAGAAGTCATTAGATGGTGTACCAACCACTACATCATATAAACTTGCATTTTTTAGAGTTGCTTGTTCTATTTCAGAATTTACTATAAAATTATATCCCTTTCCATTATTATTTGGACCAGCTGACTTTTGATAAGCAATATTATATTGGTCAAACTCAGATATGAAACTTTCAGGTAGAGTAAATAGTGATTGAATAATACCGTTTTTCCAAACTGTGTTCATTAATGTTCCTGTATTCCAAATTGATTTTGTGCCTTTCCATTGAATTTTGTAATTTGGTTGACCATACATACCGACATTCCATTTACCATCAAAGTCACCATCTCTAAAATTTCCTTTTGTAATAAATGGTTTTGTGTATTTAACATCCGGAACCCAAACAGATTGAGTTGGTCCAACTTCAAATTTGTAAACTAAACCTTTTTCATATACTCTACCTAAATAACTAAAACTTTTATTAGTGACTAACATTCTATCATTTGATGATGTTGCTGTAGATTTAGCATAAGAGAATGTACCAGATAAAATATCAGTAGAGATATTTGTCCAGTTTATTGATGAGTTTCTAACAAAGAAACCAGGACTTGAAGTTAATCCAGAGTTACCACCATAACCATTCGACAGAAGTGAATTTGTAAAATCCATATCTGTGAAAATCATATTGTTTTGATAATAGTTAAATTTATAATTAAAAAATCCTTCTTTTGTTGTAATTTGTCTATTTACATTTATGAAATCTGCTTCATCTTCAATATAATGAGCCTGTACAAAGTTATCAGGAATGTCTTCTAAATAAGGTAAAACACCAATATACTCAATATCTAATACAATTTGACATCTATCGACATAAAGAACTTTATATCCATCTCTTTTCTTTTTGTATTTGTTTATTTTTATTAACTCATCACTATCGTAATTTCCACCTATTATAAAAACTCTATCACCAAATTTTAATCCAGAATTTACTTCAGTATAAAAAGATGTGTATCTAAATCCAGTTATAAAATAAGGTTCTACCCAATTTAAAAGTCTTGGTGAAAATGGTTTGTTTTGATTAGCAATCAATCCTGCTAAAGGATCTACATAAACTGTGTTAATTGTCGATTCAATTTGTATAAATTGTGGTTTTGGTATTAACTTTGGTTTTTTCTTAATAAGAGTATTTGAAATATTCTGCGTAATCTGATTTTGTGAAAAAGTAGCAGTATTTAAAATCTTACCTAGAATTTTGTTAATTTTAATTGATGAAAAAGTAGCCATTAAGTTATTACCTTTCTTTTGTTAGTATATATAAATTTATTAAGAGTTTCTATGGTTCTTAAACTTAATTTTATTAACTTTGTAGAATATTGTAGAGTATTATGGAAAAGAAAAAAATATTAATATTTACTGGTGCTGGGGTATCTGCTGAAAGTGGTGTTGCTACTTTCAGAACGGGTGATGATGGTTTGTGGTATAATTATAAGATAGAAGATGTTGCAACACCCGATGGGTGGCGAAGAGATAGACAAAAAGTTCTTGATTTCTATAATTTGAGACGTGCTCAAATGAAAGATGTTGAGCCAAATTTGGCTCACAAAATAATTTCTGATTTAGAAAAAGATTTTGATGTTGTGATTGTGACGCAAAATGTTGACAATTTACACGAAAGAGCAGGTTCAACTAATATAATTCACTTACACGGTGAATTAACAAAAGTTCGATCTACTTTAGATTCCACCTTAGTTTATGATTGGACTGAGGATTGTAATGTTGGTGATAAATGTGAGAAAGGTTCACAGCTTAGACCCGATATTGTTTGGTTTGGAGAAAATTTGAATCCAAAAATGATTGAAAGAGCTGAAGAAGCAGCCGTCGAGTGTGATATTTGTATTATTGTAGGAACTTCTATGCAAGTCGCCCCAGCAAATCAAATTCCATTTTTAACAAAATCAGACACAATTATTTATGTAGTTGATCCATCTGAAATGGATTTCTTTATCGACAAACAAAGAAAACCATTTTTGTATCATATTAAAGAAGTCGCTTCAGTTGGAATGGAAAAAGTTAAAAACGATTTAAAAAATATTTAATATGAAAGAAGAATATTACAAAGATATGTTTGGTGGTACTAAATATGGTGACTATATGGTTTATAGTTTAGATAAATCTGAATCTAAATATAGTGATTACACCGATTTAATAAACCAACTTGGTACTTATTACAACACAGTACGATTCACTGAAGAGTCTGAAGAACAAAAGACTATTCGTTTGGCTAAAGAAAAAGCAGAAAAAAGAAATAATAAGATTGACCAACTTTTAGGAGAATAATATGTCACAAATTGGATTAGGAGATTGGGTATTCGCATTTATGATTGGAATATCCTTTTTAATTGGTATTTTTGGAATACCAACCATGATTGTTATTTTCAGGACTGGTAGAAAAACTTATTTTAATCAATTAAGATTACTAATTAAAATAAAAAAAGGATTAAATCTTTGTTATTCAATTGATTCATATCAAAAATACAATTATATTTATCCAAATGGTCAAACAAAGATACATGGATTCAATGAGACCAATTATTACTATCCAATATTTGAGAGTGATACTAAACTAACAATGGTTCAAAAAAAGAAAGGACCATTCAATAAAATTACCATTGTAGAGAATACTAAAGTAGGTGGTGATAATACTCCTTGGAGTTGGAATAGTGAAGATCATGAGTTAAAAACAATTAGTTGTATTTTTCTTCAACTATTAAATGATAGAGTACAAAAAAAGATGGATAAACTTTCAGATAATCCTATTTTTTATGAAAATGTGAATGAACTTCAAGATTTTATAAATAGTGAATTAACTTCAATTAAAAGAGAAACCGTATTAAAATCCTTACTAAATGAATAAAGATATTGTAATAGTTGACCATATAACTCGATTAAGTCATACTGAGGTTAATCCTAGATTAATTGAGGATCTTACAATTCAAATCAAAAATGTTCGTAAGTATAGAGGTAAAATCGAAAGAAGAAAGTCAAAAATAAAAAGAATATATGAATAAAGAAACTTTAGATATATTTGGTCAATTACTTAATAGTAACAAAGAAGTTATGATGTTGAAGGCTAGACAGACTGGTAAGTCAAGTGTTAATGCTTCTTTAATGGCGTGGCATAGTCTACATTCTAAATATGAAAGAGCTAGATTAAGGAAAGAAAGTATAAAACGTATTTTTAATATATAATTTAACAAAAAGAATTAAATTTTATGAATTTACAGGAATTACTTAATAAATGGAACATAAAGTGTGATGTTAATACATTACTTGCGATGTGGAATGAATCACATAGGTCATATCATACTCTAAATCACTTAAATGATGTGATTGACCAAATCAATGAGAATAAGTCTAAATACTCTGGTAAAGAATATGAGAAGTTAATGTTAACAGCTCTTTTCCACGATTGTGTTTATGATCCAATGAAAAGTGATAACGAAGAGAAGTCAGCTGATTTCTTTATTGAATGTTGTTCAGATAAATCTAATTCAGACGTTTTAGAAGTAAAACAAATGATTTTAGATACAAAGACTCACAAATCCACAACAAACCTTTCTGAGTCTTTTAATTACTATGATATGAGTATTGTTGAAAGAGATTTTGATCAACTATTAGAGTGGGAAAATGGCATCTCTGAAGAGTTTTCTGTTTATCCAAAAGAACAATATAAAGAAGGTAGATTAAAATTCTTAGAATCTTTATTAGATAAATATCCACATAACACTGAGAACTTACTTAAATTGGTTGATTGGGTTAAAACTAACTACTAAAATGAATATAAAGAATTGGGGTACTTTTGTAAACGAAGATAAAATGCAGAAGAAAGTCATAATGAACATGTTTATTTGTAGACGAGAGTTTCCAATAGGGACATTAAATATGAATCCTAATTGGATAAAATGTGTTGAGATTTTAAGAACTATAAAATTTCCAACAAGTGTTGAAATATCAGGAGCTAGCAGTAGAGGATTAGGAGTTCAGGCACTCTTAGATACAAATATTGAAGATTCTGCTTCTTTTTGTAGAGGTTTATTAGATAAATTTTTACCTGTGGTTCCATTAATAGTAATATCAGAAGTTAATTTACAAATTAAAGACTCTCCAATAGGTCACTGGCAAGATGATGATTTAGTTCAACCAGGTAGATATTTTGATAAGTTAGTAAGTGAGGAAAAAACTGGTTTGGTAATTCATGATGAAAACACACCTAAAATAATTAAAAAAACAGACAGGAATTTATAAGATATAAAAAAACCACTCAATTTGAGTGGTTTTTTTGTTTATTTGAATTTTTTAATTCTTAATCTTTCTTTTACTTCTACTTCTTCTTTATGATGTTTAGATATGATATCAACAATATCTTTTCTTTTATTACATTCATCAATAAAAATTTGATAAGTTGTTACCAACTCTTTGTTAAAAATAGTACCTAATAAAGCATCTACTAGTTGTTTTTCCGTCTCTGGATTTATATCACCGTCAAGTATCTCAACTTTATCCATATTTACTTTATCACTTTTTACCCAAGTTCCTTTTTCTATATCAAATAAAAGACCATTCGATATTGTGAAAGTTGGAATTTCTAAAGATAAATCAAATTTATAATCAAATTTGATTACACCACTTGACCAAATACGACCATGCTCTGCCAATTCTGTTTTACCATCCACTGCCAATTCTTTATCCAACATTGGAATTATATTTACAACTTTCTTACTATTAAATGTTTCATCAGTTAATAATAACTTACCGTTTTCTACTTTTAACTTACCTTTATTTGGCTCATAATTGGATAAATAAGAAATCGGGTGACTTTTTTCTTCAGATGTAAGATCACTTCCACCCATATATCTAAAGGTGTAACCAAATCCTTCTTCAGATAGGTTTTGTTTTTTTAACATTTCTTCAATTAATTTACCTTTATCTGATTTTCCTTTAACCAACGCTTCCAGATTATCAAGAAATCCTTCATTAAATTTTTTAATATATTTCATATGTATATTTTTTTTTATTAGTGTATATATTAATTTAAAAATTCATAATTATCAATTCTGTACCCATTATTGTCATTTTAGAGTCAAATCTACAATTTTCATATAATTTCTCTAAACCATTAAAGTAATAGTAACTAAGTAAAAATTTTCCTTTTATGTTATTTAGAACATCCGCCAGCTCTTTGTGTGATTCTTGACTGAAATTATGGTTGATATATTTTTTTTCTTTACCCATATAAGGAGGATCAACATAAAAAAAAGTTGATTCTGAGTCATATTTTTCAATAACTTCTTTATAATCCAAATTCAGAATATCATCAACTCTATCTAAATGGTATTTATAAGCTCTTAACTTCATCTTGAAAATCTCAAATTCAGAATCATTTCTCCAAGAGTCTTTACCAATTTCATATGGAGAAGAACAACAAAGAACAATTAACCAATCAATTGCTAATTGTAAAGTATCTTTATTTAATGTGATTGACTTTAGAGACTTTAGATATTTTTCTTTATCAACATTTATATCTTTTATGTAAGATGTGAAATTTTCATCATATCTTAAAAAATTAAAAAGATTATAATTTAGATAATTAACATCATTATAAACAAATTTGGTATCTCTATGTTTAGAAAAATCTAAACTAAAAAAAATACCGAACATTCCACCAAATGGTTCAACATAAGTTGATATATCTGTTGGTATATTTGGTATTATAAAATTAGAAAATTTAGACTTCTCACCAAGATAGGGTACTATCATAAAAGTTATCTTTTAAATTCTTTTTTATCACTTGAAATATAGAAGTTATCAAAATTAAAATACTTATCATATACTTCTCTTACTTTTTTGATGTTTACTTCATCTAATATATCATAAACAGACCACCCTTCTGGGTTTATCCACTGATTGACATTTTTATATCTAAGTATTTCATCTTTTTGTTGTCTTACTTTATAGTAATCTTTTACCAGATTAAATCTGTCTTTTGTAAGGTATTTACCAGGATTTTTAATTATTGTTTCAACTGAATCAATAACCTGATTATAGTTTTTATTAGATGTTTGAGTAGCAATAGTAGAAATACCTTGTTGATTCATTCTACTTTGATAACAATGAACATAATAAACTAAACCTCTTTTTTCTCTTACCTCTTGATAAAGAGGGGATTTAAGACCTAATGATAACATAGCATTTATAAAGTGAACATAAGCAAAGTCTTCTTCAATAGTAGGACTTAAAACAACAATTGATGTTTTATCCTTAAACTCATTACCTAATTCTAAAGGAACGTTGTGATTACCAAATTGTAAATTTTTAACAATTTGTCTATCTACAAAATCAATTGCTTGATTATTATACTTTTTGTTTTTAGAAATATTAATTATTTTAGATGGCTTAGCATATTGTAATTCATAATAGTTAAGACAGTCCATAAATTTAAGATTCTGTAAATCTTTTTTAAGACCAATTGGATCATAATCTCCAAATAGTTTTCTAGAAAGGTTCAATTGATGAGATTGTGTTTGTTCGTTAAATGAATCCATATACTCTTCAAGTACAATATTTCTTTCGTTCTCAAACTCTTCTTTAGTAACATTAAAATCACCAAGTAAGTTCATAAACTCACCTTTCCACTTATTTACTTTTTCATCAAGACCGGTAAGATAAAAAACAATCTCATTATTTGATGTATAAGCATTCCACTCAATACCATCTCTATCAAAATCCTCTTGAAGATGATCGAAGTTTTTACACATTAAGTGTTCCATTAAGTGTGATATACCATACCATCCTGATTTTTCTAAGTTGGTAGATCCTTCATATACTACATAGAATCCTGAAAGGTCTGTTTGAGATTTTAAGTTTATTATCATATAAATTATATTTTTATTTATTAATTGGTTCTGTATAAATTATTAAATCAACACCTGTGTAAATAACTTGAATTTTTAATTCTCCTAAATTTTTATAGAATTCAGCAATTAAATCATCAGGTTTTATTTCATAAGAAGGAAATTTTTGATTCAATTCATCACAAAGTTCTATTATATTAATACTAAATCTTTCATCATCTCGTATCATAAAATCCTCTTGATCTATATAATCTCTAATATTAGAATACATACTGATATCATATTTGGTTCTGTAGGTCGATGTTAAAATTGATTCAAATTCATTTGATATATATACTTCAAGATAAGAAATAGCATCCTGTATAAAGTTCTGTTCTGTTCTCCCTGACTCCTTTATCATTAACTGTCCGTATTTTGTGTTATGATATCCATAACTATATCTTATGAAAGCTTCGTCTAATTCGCCAATTTTCCAATCACACCAACCTGAACCACCTAAGGATACAATACTATTATCTAAACCTAATTTCTCAAATAATTTATAAAAGTAAACATCTACTGTTGCGGATATACAATCCAATTGATTGTAGGCATCCACAATCGTGTTTTCTTCAGAAAATATTTCTTTTATTTTTTCAATTGTAAATCCTTTAGAGTTCATTAAATCTTGCATTTCATTAAAATCTTTATCAGGATCACCATCTTTCTTACACACATCAGAGTATGATCTAGCACCAACTGTCATTTCATCATTCAGTTCTCCACGGATCAAATCTATAAATCTATCTCTTTCTTCTGAGATATTTACAGACTCTTTTATAAAATCTCTGTATCTTTTAAGATTATTCTTCATAAAGTATATATTAATTAATACTTTCTATTTTTAAGGTATTCGATAAAGTTAAATGATTCATCTTTTCTACTTTCAATCAATTTTTCATTAACATCAATCTCAACTAAGTCTGTCATGTTTCTGTACTTCTGAAAGTAATGTTCAGCTGGATCCTTAGCGACTTTACTTACAAATATTTTAGATTCAATATTAGAAAGTTGAAAAAATTCTTTTAATATAGCAGAAGTTCTAAGACCCACTTCGTCATTATCTGAAAAAATATTTATTACTCTTGGTTTTTTAATTACTAACTGATACAATTGAATTCCACTCCACATTGCTGATGAACAACTTACTGATTTTTTATTCATTTTACAAAGAGCCATCATATCAAATAATCCCTCACAAAGCCAAACTTCGTGTTCATCATTATCAATTTCATCCAAACCCCAAACTGGTATATCCGGAGAAGCTAGAGAATACTTAAGTGATTTGTGTGAGTTTATCTTTCTTATTGCACAATTTACTAATATTTCATTTTCATCAAATAGTGGTATAATAATTCCGCCACTTTCAATTCCATCCTCTAAAAACTTCTTAGTAGTTGGATGACAAGTCGCTCCTATGATTTCTAAATGTTTTTTGTCTTTGATTGATGATAGTCCTAATAGTTTCCATTTTAGTATTGTTTCTTCTCCAAGTCCTCTATTAATTAAATAATCAAACTCTTTATCAGAAAAATTTCCTATATTTTCAAGGAACAATTTTGATAGTTCCGATATATCTTCTTTTTTTACAATTACATCTTCAGCTTCTAAATCAAACTCATTTATGTTTACTTCGACCAATCTATCATCTAATCGATATTTTGATTTACACTTGTCTAAATTTATCTCAACTCTTTGTAGAATGTACGGATTTAATCCATTAGGTATAAAGTTTTTTACAACACCTTCAACTGAACGGTTGTTATAAAGAATAAAAGCAAGATTCTGAATTGTGTAGTGCATTATTTAGTATATTATTAAAAAATTGATAAGTTACTTGATTATTCAATAATTTGTTTATATATTTGTAATTGTAAAATAAAAAAGATAATGATAAAAGTAGGTCTTTCAGGTAACCGTTATTCAGGAAAAGATAGAGTTTCTACGTTATTTGAGCAAATTAGTATTCCAGTTTTTCAAGCTGATATAGTTGCAAAATTCATTTTGATGTATAACTATGAGTTACAAAATGATATTATGAATAAAGTAGGTTACGAATATTTCAATCAAGATGGTTTATTAGATTATAATAAAGTCAAATCATCTGGTAATTTTGATAAAATAATCGATATTATCGAACCAGATTTATTCAACGCTTACAAAAGATTTAATGAGAGAAACAAAGAGTCAATTTATTCCATATTTCATAGCTCAATCTTATTTGAAAGAGGTTGGAATAAAAAAATGCACTATAACATAAACATTTTTTCTTCGACTAATGATAGACTAGAACGTTGTAAATATCTTACTAAAAAAACTGTTTCATCTATCTACAATTTAGCACAAGGTGAAATGAAAGATATTGATAAATCAAAACATTCTGATTTTGTAGTTCATAATTACAATGATGTCAATTTAACAATTGGAGATTGTTTAGCACAAGTAAATAAGATTGACCAACAGATTATCGATGAATATCTAAAATCTGAAATGTCACAAAAACTTATTATGGTATGATAAAGTTAAGAATTAAACTTCTTTCTAAGTGTGAAAATAAACTTCAAGTTGTGAAACTAATAAAGGATTGCACTGAATTAGGTCTCAAAGATTCAAAATGGATTGCTGACGAAATGTTTAATCATATAGGTTTAGTAAAAGAAATTGAGTTAAGAGAGCCTTATATGAGAGACTTTAAATTATTTTACCCATATGAAGAATTTACAAAAAATATCCACGAATTTGGTGACTTCCAAGTTACTGGTGGTTTATCTTGGGAAAGGGACTCAAAAATGTTAAGTATTGGACTTGGTGATATTGAAGACTACGCTAATTTTGTATCTGAGTATATGAGTTACAATAATTCAGAAGAGAATAAAATGATTCTTGAAATGATTTTTAATAAATTAGAAAAAAAAGATTTAGTTGAATTGGTAAATCAAATTAAATTATAATGGCAAACGCTTATATACACTCAAAATCATCAGTTCGTAAATTTGGTGGACAACCAGAAGATTATCTTCCAATTCACATAAAAATGGATTGCTCTAAAGCATATATATCCAGTAATGTTCACAGATCTCTAACACATCACTCTTTCTGGATTCATGAAGTAATGATTCCAATTTTTGGATATACTATGACTAATTCTGATGGTAAAGTCTTTTCAGTTAAGGATGTTTGTGAACAACACATATTAGAAGATTTTGGAATGAGATTTATTCCAACTGCTCAAGACTATCTTGAGAATATGGAATTTCAAGATTGGATGCAGAATGGCATCAAAGGTTGTCCAACTTCATTTCAGAGATTGTCAAAAAAAGGAAATATTAAAGTTAATTTAGATTAAAATATGATAGTTATTTGCAAAAAACCAACTAAAAAGTTACTCAAGGGTGTTAGATATGAATCCGGTAGTTTATGGAATGATGGATCAAACCAAAGATGGTTAGAAGGTAAAGTTGAGATTTTAGGAGTCGGTAGATTCTCAGTTGATAATTTTACTGACACCAACGGAGGTCCTCTACCAAAAACAAATATTATTCTACCGGTACCAAGTCAAGAAATTCTTAAAATACAAGACTTAAATAAAGGTGATATCTTAATTTGTAAATCAGATAGTTATAAAACATTAGGAAAAGGTTGTATGTATCAGATTGAAAAGATATCTATAACTTCAACACAAAGAACTGGTTGGAACGGACAAGTTTACACACACACAGAAGAAAAAATTAAATTTGTTGGTATTCCAAGAACATTAAAGTTCTCACATTGGAGATTTAGAAAATTAAATCCTCAAGAATCTCGTGAGATTTCATTAAACTCAGTTTTACATGGGAAAGAACCAGAAATTGTAAAATCAAAAGACACTCGTAAGATTGATTTAGTATCTAATAAAGAACTTGAATTAATGAGTGTTCTTTCTAAATCTATAATTGATACCAACAGACATCATTTATCTATCATTGATTGGGCTTGTCAAAAGTCTAGCCTTAACCTAGGTTTGAATCCAAATGACTATACAGATATGTTAAATATGACATTAAAAGAAATTTTAGAAAAAATTGAAAATAATTAAACTATGTATAAAGAAAAACTCGAAGAACTTAAATTAAGACAAAAAGAATTAAGTGAATTAGACCAAAAAATTATTGATTACTCAAGTGATATTTTTGACATATTTATTTCTGAAATTTTTAAGAAATACCCAATTGAGTCTTTTGGGTGGTCACAATACACTCCATATTTTAATGATGGTGATACTTGTGCTTTCTCATCTAACACAGACTATCTAAAAATCAACGATGATTATGTTGAAGAGTCGGATTGGATTTCTCCAGTAAATACAACAAATTGGGGAACCTGGAATTCACAAACTCGACAATACGATAATAGAGTTGAGGTAGACAATGAAAAATACGATCCTATTTTAGCGAAGTGTTCTGATGAAATTTCAGATTTTCTATCTAACTTTGATGATAATTTTTATCTGAAGAAATTTGGAGACCACGCTGAAATCACAGTCACTAAAGATGGATTTACAATTGAAGATTGTGAACACGATTAATTAAAATCCTCTTAAATAAAACAAAAAAAGGACAAAGTAAAACTCTGTCCTTTTTTTGTTTTATATTTTTAGATTATTAATTTTGATTAGTAGTTAAAACAGCAGTAATATCACCAGCAGTTTTTAAGTCAGAAATCTTCATTCCAAGTGGCTCAAGTGACGCTTTTAATAAACCAGCAATTGATGCTATTTGATTTAGAATTTCTTTATCACTATCAATCTTAGAAGAACCTAAACTTAATAAAACACCACCTAAGATACCACCAGCACCAGCAAGTACATCTGTTCCAAGTTCTCCACCAAGTACACCATATCCTGTCATAGGATTTTCACTAAAGTCAGGCGCAGTATATATTCTACGGTCACGAATTTCATAACTACCTTGAACATCCGATCCAAAATCGAAAGGACTAGTAGTAATTGTTTTAGGATAATCTTGACCTTTATCGTAGAAAGTTTGTTTCCAATCGTCAAAAGCTTGATATTTAGAATAAATACCATATAATATAATAGCAACACCTGTAGCAGCAATAGCTATACCAGAAACAACACCAGTTGTTCTTAAAAAGCTAATCCACTTTGTTCTTTCACAAGCTTCTACAAATATTCCTCTTACATGATTTATTTCTTCAGTTGTTAGTGTAACAGCAAAACGAACTGCCGTACCTTTTTCATCTCTGTAAGCAATAGTAACACCTGAATCTGTCTCTTGTAATTCTGAAGCTTTATAGATAGCATTTGGATTGTAGTCTCTAGTATCCACACATTTCCATCCTTCTGGATAACTACCTGTTAGAACTGGTAATTTTGGAAGTATATATTCTTTTAATTTAACTACTAAGTTTGTTAATCCGTCAACTGTTTTAACCACACCATTATCAACTGACTCTTTAACTTCTTTAGGTAGTCTATTAATATTTTTATTCGCATCTTTTAACTTATCTACAATTCCAGTATCTTCAGATGTGATTTTTTTAGCGTCATCTTCAGCTTGTTCTAAAGCTTCGCGACCTTTCTTGATTAAATCATCTTGTTGATTCTCGTTTTCATAAAGTTTAGAGAATCCGGTAAAGTTTTTAACAATCTTCTTCATGTGTATATTATGTATTTATTTTGATTATATATTATTTTTTAACTTTATTTTTTTTAAATTTTTTGAGTATTTTTTATTTTAAAAACTTTCCTTACATTTGTATAATGAGATATAAAAAAGGAGATATTGTAATTTGCGTAACTAATAAGATGTATGGAATGACGTACTTATTGGAAGTTGGTGAACAATATCAAATTGATGATTGTATTGAAATGTCTGAAAAGAATTTAGTAAGTGTTACCAATATTAAAAATAATAAAGATATTGGCGTATTTGATGATAAACATTTTATACCATTAGATATTTGGCGTGAATTTCAACTAAGAAAAGTATTAGACTAATGTATCAAAAAATTTATGATTTTTGTAAAGTAAGAAATACTGGAAACATCTATAAAAATGAAGATGTTCCAACTCCAAGAGCGCAATTTATTTTAGATTTATTAGATACTGAAGGAATTAAATATGAGTTAGATAAATTTAGTATTAATCCAGGTTGGTATAATAAAAATGGAGTCGGATATAATATCATACTCAGAGGTACTTCCAATCGAGTAGTAGTTGCTCATCATGATGTTAGTAATCCACATATTGACAATGCAAACGATAATTCATGTTCGGTTATTAATGCTATTATGCTTAAAAAACTTGTTCCAGAAATAAATGTTGTTTTATTAGATGGTGAAGAATGTGGTGGATTAGGTTCACAAAGATTATCAGAACAAATAAACAAAGGCGATTTTGGTGATATTGAATGGGTTCTTAATTTAGAACTGACTGGTCGTGGTGGTAAATATTTTTTCATTGGTGATTATCCTGGTAATTTAACAAATCATATTAAATTAATTTTTGATTGTCCAATTGTCAGAACACCATACAATGATTCTGTTACTTTTATAAAAAATGGAATTGATTCTGTTGTTATTAATCCCCTACCACCATTAGATAACGGAAATACGTCACAAGTAAAATGGAATGAAAATACATATTTAGACTACTCAATGCTTTTTAACTGTCATACAGAAAAAGATACTATTGGCTCAATTAGTGTCGATGATATGAAAGAGTTTGTTGAGGAAATAGTATTAAAAATTGTTCATGGTATTTAATATATACCACTATGGATATTAATGAATTTTTAATACTTGAAAAAAGAATCTCTCAAATTGTTTCTACAATAGAAGTTACATTTGCCTTTGATGTTGTCAAAACTAAACATGCTGAACAAAGACAAGATTTCGCCTCAAGAGGTCTAGAAACTTTTAATGATACACCTATTTCTAATGCTGAAATGGCTGAGTTTGTTAACTGGTTTAAAAGAGAAATTGCTCAATCTATAGTATCTGGTGATATAGTCGACCAAACTGAATTTATTATCAAAAGTAAAGAAAGAAATCTATCTATGGTTATAATAGCTGAAGAAGTAAGTCTTACTTACTGGAAGTTAATAATTAAAACTTTATTTAGAGAGTCTGATGAACATAGCCTTAGAACAGGATCAGAACAATTAGTTTTAGAGAAATAAAAAAATAGGCTTGTATCTAAATCGTTACCCACCTATTTCTTTATTGATTATTGTATCTAAATCGTTTCCTAAATCTTATTATATATAAAAAAACCTCAGTTAACTGAGGTTTCTTTTTTTAAGCTACTGTCAAGAATATTTTTCTCGAAGTTCTATCAACTGAAAGTACTTTTACTTTAATTGATTCTCCGGATTGGAATCTTTTCTTAAGTTTCTCCATTTCTGAAGTGTGTATTAAACCAACTGTTTCTTCATCAAGGTTAACAAGTGTTCCAAACTGTTTAACATCTTTTACAGTTCCTTCAATAATTTGACCATTCTTAATTGTGTCCCACAAAGTTTCTCTAATAATCTGAGTAAGAATCAATTTAGGAAGGAATTTCTCTCTGATTATTTCTTTAACATAGAAAGTAATCTCGAAGCCAGGTTTGATTTCACTAATTCTATTAGCCCAATCTGGATTAATATTTGCTTTGTGAATCATACCAGTAAGACATTCATTGAACTCAACGAATACTCCAAATGGAGTTGTGCCAGTAACGTGTCCATCATAAGCGACATTGTATTCAAGTTGTTTAACGGTCTCTGGAATCAAAGTCTGTAAATATTTACGTCTACTTACGATATACGTTCCTTCTGACTCAGCGTAAGACTCAATCATCACCTCGAATGTTTTACCAACAATTGAAGCAGGGTCGTAAAGTTTATTTATACCAGCTAGTGTGTTTGGCATAAATGCTGGTAGAGTGACACCACCGTGTGAAATCTCAATATCATATCCAGCTGGATTTAATGATTTGATTGTCGCGGTAACAGATTCACCTTCTTCTAAGGTTTTAAGGTTTTGACGAGCCATAGACTCATAAAGTGAGGAAATACTTCCTTTGATATAAAAGGCATCATGGTTGATGTCTATTATAAGTACATCTACTTGTTCACCAACTTGGCAGTTTTTCAAGTATTTAAATTCACTTAGACGATTATCAACTCTGATGTCATCTTTAAGACCTGGTGCGCTAAAGATGTAGTTTGTTGAAAGCAATCCCATATATTTAGCGTTTATAATGTCTCCTCTCGTTGGCATCTCAGTCATAGTTGGTTCATAAAGTTTCCAAAGTTCTTGGTGTTCTTTAGAATTTCTTTTTGTCTTGAAGTTATCTTCCTCAAAAAGATAATCAAGTTCTGGGTTTCCGATTGTATTTATCATATTCATATTTTATAAGTTTATATATTTTGATTTTCTATAAAAGTTTTACAAATTGTTATTTTTTCTTTTTATAGAGTTTTTTGACATGTAGTCTCTCAATTTTGCTGCTTCTTCAAATTTCTCCAACTTTATATAACTATCAAGTTTTTCATTTAATTCAGATTCTAATTGTTTCTTTGTCTTATTAGTTGAAATTTGTTTTATCTCATCTAAAAGTGAGTCATAAAAATCCTGCATGTGTTGGATATTATTGAAAGTAGCTGGTAGATATTTATTTATTCCTTCGTCTGATGAAATTTCATCTAATTTATTTGATTTAGAAATTTTGTTAATAAATGGCTTATTGAAAGCATTATTTTCCATTAAGTATTTAGCCAAATGGTATGGCCTATTCTTAAATATCTTTAGAAGAGTTACAATTTTTTTGTATAATTCATCATTCGATTCCATATACATTTATAATAAAATTTGAGTGTATTGTTTATAGCTTCTCAAATAAAATATTAAAATAATAGTCAAAAGCGAATTGGGAACTATCTTTTTCTTGATTGAAGATTAAATTTATACTAGATCCATCATAAGCAGTTTCTGATTGAATTTTAACAACTCTATTAGATTCTAAATCAATATTGGCATTCCAGTCGTTTTTATATCTTAAAATACTTTGATTTCTTAAATCTTTGTATGATATATAAAGATCTACTTTGGTGAGCTTATATCGATTTACTACATTAAAATCTATATAGTTTTTTAAGGATACGTTTACATCTCCATTTCTAGTCATTGAATTTTTTAATCCATCAAAACTTCTAAACTTCTTCATAGATGCAAAAAGATAGTTTTTTAGAATATCAGAAAGATTAATTGTTAAAACCCACTTAGTATTTCTATCTTTTTGATATTGTGTTTGAGATTCATCAATAATTAAAGAGTGGTTATGTAACTTATCGGTTGTTGATGAGTAAACTAAAGAAGCAATTGATGATTCAATTGCAAGGTTTAACTGTTCACCATTTGCATTTTGATAGTAAATCAAATCTTGTTTTGATATGTATAAAGTATCTTCTATATCTAACATTTTTGATGAAAAAAAATTACTTTCCTCAACCATATTAAAGCTACCATAAACTTTTTTATTAATATACTCAGGTGAAATATAAGTTCTTCTCATTATAAAATTTGATTATTTTGATTTCCTGATTGCACTTGAACAGGTTGACCATAATTATTTGATATAGTTGTGGTAATAGTAGGAATCTCAATATCTATTATTTTACTCTTTAATTCAAAAGATTCAATGTGATAATTAATATCCCAAGTTCCGGCAAATATAAAGAAGTCACTAAATGATAAACCAAATTCTTGTAACATAGGATATATAGATCTAATATCTGTCTCGTTTTTTAATTTTAGAATAGACCCTTTTCTATTTATTTTTCTAAATTTTCTTTCTCTCATCACAGCAAAATTATTAAGAGTTGTATCAAACTTATAATTTCCTATGTAATTTCTATCTAAATCTTTATTAAATAATTCAATTTCATAAAATACTGGCATGTAATATCCAGTATGTCTGAATATCTCACTTGATACAATATTTTTAAGACCATGTAAATTTTCAAAAACTTTTGGTAAAAATTTATTTTCAGTTATATTACAAGCTACTGGAGTTTGATTGAAGTGGTTTAATTGATTTATATTTTTAATAGTACCATTTACTAAAAAACTCTTTGCTTTTAATTTAGCTGGTAATAAAACTTCTTTTTTAGTCAATGAAAATACTTTTGTATTGAACTCGTCTGGTCCTTGGCAATTTATAAAGTAAGGTAGATTCTTAATGTTATTTTTCAGATTATACTTTGATATATTTCCACTTTCATCTATAACAACATAACTCACATAATCAGTAAAGTCATATTTATTTGAAATATCATTTATACCCTGTGAAAAATTAAATGCTGTTAATTTTTTATAAAGGTCATTATAAATATTATCTCTATCTGTTGATGATAAATTTGGTAAAGTATTATCTGAAATATTAATATTTATAAGAATATTTTTCCATTTTTTATTAATATAGATTATAATACCATTATCTAATGTTGAATCATTTGTGTTTGAGTTTAGTAAGTAAGTTTTATTATTCATCTCAATTATCGCATTGTCATTCGGAAGATATGTATAATCAGTATCTGGTAACATACTATAAACTCTTGACCAGTAAGTATTTGATATCCCTGGTATCTCACCAGATGGAACATTAGACGACGCCTCATATACTACCTCATTATGAGCAACAAGTTCATTCGGATAATATATTTCAATAGGTGACCAAAGTTGAACGTCCATCCATTTAGGTGATGCGGATTGTGTAGCTACCCAAACTGATTGATACTTCGCAAAAGATATTGATGATGTTGATGTTATAATCTTAGTAATAAATGGTCTTTTATAGTTCGGTGGAAAATTATTACTACTTGTCATAGACATATAATATCTACTCTTAAATAAAACGACATCTCCGACATCATAACCATCACCGGCAGAAAATGTTGGATTCCAAAAATCATCTGTACCAAGTGAGTCATAAAAATAATATTCGTCATTATTATAAACTAAATCGTTATTAACGTAGTTTTGATAAGGTGACCAATAGATAATTGGTTGACTAGTAGATTGAAAATAATCAACATATTGAGAGGGTAATAGATAAGGAGCCGACTTAATACGTCTCATATTTAATAATACCTTTTCTGGATCAGGTGTTGATACCTCGGTAATTGTTTTATAAAGTACACCATCATAAATTACCACAGAGTTGGTTGCGTATGTAGTATCCATTTCCCAGTTTTCTACAATAGTCCAGTCCATATTATTAGAAGACTGAACAATCTCTCCTGAATTACTAACAGATAAATCATTATCTGATAGTAATATAGAGAATTTATAATCCTCAAACTCATTTGATGTGGATAAATTTACATTTTCTATATTTCCATCACCATCTAACTCAACTGAGTCTACATTATAAATTAAAAATTTAAGACCTCTAAAAAGTGTTATATTTGGTATTGATTTATCTCCTATATTAAACTCAGAGTATTTTTTTCTATTTGTTTTAATATTTCAGTTATTAAATTTCTGGTTTTGATGAAAGAAATTAGTGAAATAATCAAATGAGTAAGTCGCTGATGTTGTACCAACAGAGTAAGTTCCTACATTAAGATATTTATCTAACTCAAACTTAAAAGAAGTATCTGTATTTCCACTTGTATCAATTTTCTCAATATGTAATGAATGATATAAATATGAAGAAGTTGATGAGTTAATAGTGTAGAAATAGTCCATGTTTCTTTCAATTCTTGAAGGATCTTGAAAAAATGGATTACAAGTTCTATTATAATCTTCAAATATCTCAGAATTATTAAATAAATATGGATAGTCATTTCCAGATAAAGAGTTTTGGAACCCCCATCTACAATAAACTGAATTTTTTCTCCAAATTTCGGAAAGTTCTTCTTTTTCTATTTTAAATGTTTCCCAATTTGCTGTATACTCTGATGATACCGGTATATTAACTACCTCATCTTTATAGATAAAATCATCTAAATCTTTTGGAATTGATTTACTGGATAAATTCTCTAAATACATTTTTGTCTCATCAGTTTCTGTTAGTTCATCAACCTTCTCATACTCATACTTTGAATATTCTGTATCAACAATTCTTGTATCAAAATCTTTAATTTCTGTGAAGTTTGCTTTATAAATATTAAATTTCTTTGGAGGGAAATTCTTAGAATCTACTACAAAACTAATTTTAGTTTCTTTTCCAGCAATCTTGTATGAATAGTCATTTTCTCTAAAATCAAAACTATAGTCTGAATAGATTTTTATTTTACCGTCTTTTTTTATTAAATTGTGTAAAATACCGTCTATCTCTATAATCCAAACATCAGCTGTATCAAAATCATCTATAATTAACGGTGAGTTAAAATAGTTAGTTAAAATACCATCAGAATCGATATATCCATAATTTTGATTTAGTTCAAGTTGTTTACCCTCTAAATCAATTTCAGAAATAATTTTATATTTTGTAACTATTGATGTTTGATATTCTTCATTAACATAGTTACCGGATGGACTCTGAGTAAGAACAACAGATCCTGTTTCTGTAAATTTATCAACCTTATAATAATTTCCTTGATATTCTACATAAAAAGGTCTACTTTCAACAAACCCTTCACTAAAAGGATCTACGTTTGACGGTGAATATAAAATATTACCTTCTTGTATCTCAACATCTGGTCTTAAAAAAGGAGTTATGTATGGTGACATAGTTCTAGACAACTCTAATTCATCTAAATAAAATCCGTAATATCTATTAATTGAAAATTTTCTAAGTGATTCTGATGTCGCAGGTTCATCATCAAATAAAAATGAAAAATTAATTATATTTGGAAAAACTAATTTATTATTTGCGTATTGGTCAAATACTAATTTTTCTAATTCAAATATTTCTTTTTCCTCATCTAAAATATCATCCATAAAAAATGATTTAGTAGAATATCCTCCTGTTTCATAATCAATTCCATTCCATTTACAGAATTCTAAATTTCTAAAATCTAATTCTAAAGGACTCTCAGGGAAACTATCATTTTTTGTATAGTTTCTGTCTAACCACTCTCCCAAAGGAGTAACTTTTGTTAAGTCAAATATTTTTATAGTTTTTAACTTATCAACCATTTCAGTCTTAAAATTATCTTTTGAGTTAAGTTGAATACCTGAACCATCAATTCTAAAGATTATAAATTTCTTTGGAAGTTTATTTCTTTTAATATAAAGAGGAGCGAAATACTCAAATTCTTCTTTGTAGTTTTTATTATTGATTATATTTCTTGCTCCGTATTGATAAATTTCATCAAATTGATAACTAAAGTCATCAGACATTGAATCAACATCATTATCAAACTTAATCTCAAATGCAATATTAGAAGGAATATTTTTATAAAAATATGGAACTAACTCATCATAATAGTTAGTCTTATTAAATTTTACTCGTTTAAGCTTATCAATGCTTAAACTTTCATTTGATTCAATGCTATCAAGTGACAGATTGTAATCAGAATCTATCATCACTTTTATGTTTGTTGTCAAACCTACATTTGTTCTTAATAACGCAAAACTATTCATTATTTAATTTGAGTATTTATTGCTGGTGAAATCTTCTTCAATATGATTTTATTTCTATTTATATTGAATTTGATACTAAACGTAAATGGTCTGTTTTCAGATTCGTTTTCTAATAAAAATTTAACCTTTTTAATATGTTTAACTGATTTCTTTACACTATTTAGATTTAAATACTCATAGTTTAATCCAGTTTGTGTGGTATCTAATGAGTTCATTTTAAAGTAAATATTTAAAGGAATTATCACTGAACTTTGGTCTCCTGGATTAACAGTTTTAACTCTTTGACTGTTGGTTTCAGATACTGTTTCAAGATCTTGAACCACTGGATGTATTGAAGTTAATAACTTAGTTGTTGATGCAACAGAAGTAGATGTATCAATCCATTTTGATGGTTCTAATAGTGATTTGTTATTACCTAAAAAGTTAAGTATTGTAGTTTCGTTATATCCAACATTAAACTCATTACTTGATAATATTCCAGTTATAGAATTTGATGTGTTAAATGCATTACCAATATTCTCTGATAATTTAGTAACTGTTTGGTCGGTGATTGAATCGTAATTTACTTGCCAAACAAATTGATTGTTAATTTGTGTTTTTGTTGAACCAGTTATATCACTTGTTAATAATTCATCTTTATCATTTACCCAGAAGCTTTGTGGTACAGTTGTATTGTAAACATCTGAATTTTGTAAGTAAGTTCTAGATGATAGTAAACCAAGAGGTGATGAAAGTGCTTTATTTTTAACTCTTATAACAAAGTCTTTAATTACATAGATGTCATTAGAATATATTCTACCGGTTGGTATTCCACTACCACTGAATGATTCTAAATAATCCTCACATTCAACATTAAATACTGTCTCTGATCCATTTGATATAACAAATTCTTGATTATTTCTAAGTATAATAACTTCAAGTTCTCCTTTTGCTCTTGCAATTTTTTCTTCTAATGATATTATTTTATCTTGTAGGCTTCGTAAATAATCAAAAAGTGATAAAGATGTGCCAGTATCATCTTTAAATCCAGATAGGATTTTTTCAGAATCGTGGTGGTACGTTACATTATCAACAGTTATTTGTTCCGAAAGGTGTTCATCAAGACCTCTTGCTGATAGTTCTCCTTCCATTCTTACCTTTAAATCTTCTTTAGTTGCTTCTTTTAGTATAAAATCATTTTCATTTAATACATTATTTAAGTCATCTGGAAATTCAACAGATATTAAATCAGACCAATCAGATTCAACTGGAGCTTCCGGCCAACCTACTTCAGATATAGATTTAATTTTCATTTCTACTTTTTCACCTGATTGAATTGAAATATCTAATTGATTAATATTTGGTGTATCAGCGTTTGCTACATCTTCAATTTCCCAGAAATATTCACCACTTGATGGATCGAATTGTCTTTTTCTAGCATCTGTTTTAAACTCAACCCAGTTAGAGAATGCTGCCTTTGTAGACACATTATCAACTTGAAAAGTTTCAACAGGAGCTTCTTTTCCATCTTTACTAACATATCTATATTGAACTCTAAATTGAACCACTTCTTGTGGTTTTGTACCTCTTGTTGAAACCGCTTCAGGCATAGACCAAAATCCTCTAAGTCTGAATTTAGGTTCAACTTTAGTAGAAGGTAGTTTTGCTAAGTCTATAATTTCTTGAGTGATAGTAGCTAATAATCTACTTCTACTTTCTTTTTTCTTTGTTAAATCTTGAACTTCTAACGAAGATTGTTTCTTTTGAGCTTCTGATTTAAACTTAGTTATTTTAAGTTTCTTGTATCTATCATTTATAGATTGTTGTATTTGTTCAACCTCTGACTTTAAATTTAACTGATAGTTATGCTTTTGTTTTATTAAATTTGCGTCAGGAGTATCTGTTAAATGTGTATTGATTTGAACAACTTTGAAGTTGTCTAAATTTAATGTAGGAGCAATTGGTGTACCTGCTAATTTATTTGGAGTTTTTTTCGCAACTAAGTCTTGAAGTATTTCACCATAATCATATACATAATCAGTATAGAATTGTTGCATTGTTAATCCATTCACTGAAGACTCTGAGTTTAGTATTAAATCACCTGTGTAAAATCCAGTTCCTAAACTGTATCTTCTAGCAACTAAGTGATTTTCAGCATTCATTGGTTTTACGAAAATAACATTTCTCTCATCAAAACCTACACTTACTCTTACTTTACTTGTATAAGTAACCGGTGAATAAATTTTAAGTGTTCCAATTCCAACTGGTATTGGTTCAATACCTTCGATTCTTTCAACTCTAATTCTTGGATTTGACTCTGATGTTGAAATTTCAATTATTTTATATTTTGTCGATGTTCTATCTGAGTTAACCATTATTTCATTACCAACAGCTAATTGAACAACTGCAGATGTGGCAATTTCTAAATAGTCAAGTGTGTTAAGAACATAAAAAAGTTTTCTATTAAGTCTATCTTCTTGTATTCTTAATACATTAAATGTACCGTCGTATCTTAAACTATTTGGTTCTAAGTCAAAAACCTGTTCGTCAAATTTTGGATTTAGAGGTTCTACAACACCAGGTGTTGTGCTATGCCAATTTTCAAATTCAGTAATTACTATATTTGAGTTTCCAACAAAATTAGCATTAAAGCTATTTAGAGCAGATTGACCTAAATTTGTAAGATTACCATCTACGTCTCTAGCAAAATCAACCATGTATCTTCTTACCTGACACTTTCTAACATTATTTTCAATTTGACCAGATAAGTCAAATTCTACAGAAAGCAATGGATCTAATAAAGAATCAAAAAACCAGTTAGGTGAAGACTTAAATTGAGTAACAATTCCTAAACTTGTAAGTTCACCCGGTTCTCTATTTAAATCTACTGTGATTATTTTCTTAAATTTATTTGTATTATCAGTTGCGATTAAAGCACCAGCTGCATCAATACTATAAAGTGAGTTTATATTATTATTAAGTCTATCAATATCAGACTTTAGTGAATTAAAAGAAGGTAATGTAAAAGTTCTTATAACTCCTGATTCATCTGTTATTTGTAAGCTTGAAGACGAATCTGTTGTTGCTATAAGAGAGTTTATTTTTGATAAAATTTCTACTACATTTTTATTAAATGTTAAAACCTGATCTGCTACTTTGGGAAAAGACGATTGAATGGCCATTTTTATTTACATGATTTTTTAGTATATATTATTTTTCGCTCATTTCTTTGACTATTGTTTCTAATTTATTATATTTGTAGTATGAAAATATGGACAGTAACATTTAATGATGGTGGTTGGCATAGTTCTCGACCAGAATATCAAGTAGTGGCAGAATCAAAAGAAGAAGCTATTGAAAAAGTTTTAGAAAAAAATCCTCAATATAAAAGTGGATATGACAAATGGGCTTCTGAGTTTAAAATAGATGGATATGTAATTGAGGTTTATGATGAAAAAACATACAACCGTGAAAAGAATCTGGAAAAATTGGTATAATTAAAAATATTTAACTATCTTTGTAGTATGATTAATGAATTAAAAGACAAAATCAAAAAGGCTAATGACTCTTATAGAGTTGGAAATTCTATTATTTCTGACTCTGAATACGATAAATTAGTCGAGGAGTTATCTTTAATATCACCAGATGATGAACTACTTACTAAAGTAGGACATGTAGTCACTGATGAGTCTCGTAAGAGTAAACTACCTATTGAAATGGCTTCAATGAATAAGATTAAGTCAATGGATGATATCAACGATTGGTGTCGTCTTAAAGGTATTTCTAAAAGTGAAGTGGTTATTATCACTCCAAAGTTTGATGGTCTATCTTTATGTGTAGATGAAAAAACTAATGAGTCTTGGACTCGAGGTGATGGTGAGTTCGGTCAAAAATCAGACGAACATTATAAATTAATCCAAAATCATCTAAATTTAGATGAATACTCATTCATATACACTTATGGTGAGGTAATGATTCCTAAAAAAGTATTCATTGAAAAATTCTCTGTTGATTTTGCAAATCCTCGTAACTTAGTTGCTGGGTTGTTAAACTCTAAAACTATTAGTGACTCTCTAAAAGATTGTCAATATATTAAATATGGAGCTTTCACTAACAAAAGTTTTAACACTAAAGAAGAAATTATAAATGAACTTAACTCTGGACAAGAGTCAAAGGTAGAATATCATATTTGTAAAATTTCTGACTTAACAGAAGATTTACTTATTGGTCTTTTCCAAAAATTTTCTACCGAATATGAAATTGATGGTTTAATCATTGAGATTAATGATTTAATAATACAAGATAATTTGGGTCGTGAGACTTCATCAAACAATCCAGTTTGGGCTCGAGCATTCAAGCACCCAAGTTTTGAGCAATCTGCTGAAACAGATATTATCGGAATCTCTTGGAATATCTCTAAACAAGGTTTGTTAAAACCTATACTACATATTAATCCAGTTAAACTTGATGGTGTAACAGTTTCTAACGTGACTGGTAACAACGCACGTTTCGTAAAAGACCTAGGACTTGGAGTAGGTGCTAAAGTTGTCGTAAAACGTTCAGGAATGGTTATTCCAATCATTGCTGATGTTATCACTCCAGTTGAATTTGTTCAGCCTACAATCGAAGGTGTTGAAGTAGATTGGAATGAAAATGGTATTGAGTTAATCACCTTAACCGAGACTGATGAACAGCGATTGAAAAAGATTGTTGCTTTCTTTGAAATCTTAGAAGCAGATAATGTATCAGAAGGAGTTATCACCCAACTATGGGATGCTGGTTACAAAAACATCAAAGACATACTTAATCTCAAAATTTCTGATTTAGAAAAAATTGATAGATTTGGAAAACGTAAAGCTCAAATTGTTTACAACTCTATTCAGAAGTCTGTTACTGGTGTTCAGTTATCTAAACTACAACACGCAACAGGTATCTTTAAGGGATTAGGTTCTAAGAAATTGGTTTTACTTGAAGACTTTACAAGTAAACCAACTATTAACCAAGTAATGTCAATCGAGGGATTCGCTGAAGTATCTGCTAAATCATACATTGACTCATATGATATTTACTTTGACTTTGTTAAAGACTTACCTGTAACTATCTCTGAAAAAGTAGAAGTTTCTAAAGTAGGTACGGATCTTGATGGAAAAAACTTTGTTTTCACTGGTGTTCGTAGACCAGATTTAGAATCTGTAATCGAATCTCGTGGTGGTAAAATTGGTAGTTCTGTATCAAAAAATACAACACACTTGGTTATGAAAGCAGTTGGTAGTGGATCATCTAAAGAGAAGAAGGCTATTGACTTGGGTGTTGAAGTTATTACAGTTGAACAATTAGAAAAGTTATTATCATGATATTTTTAGGAATTTTAATAGGATTTATATTAGGTCTTCCAATTGGATTTATCAATTGGAAGAAAAAACCAGTGGTTGAGAAATATTCAAGACGAGGTCTCTTAGTAAAAGAATATACTGTCACTGATGGTATTACAGGTAGAACAAGTAAAATTGAATGTGTATTTGAAGTAGGAGAGTTGGAGTCAACTGATACTCTATCAAAAGTAGAAGTCGTTGATCTTAAGCCAAATCGTTCTGAATACAACACAGAATATGAAAGAAAAAGATTAACTGGAATGGTTGATAAATCTTGGGAACCATCAAAAGGTATACATTGGATTACAACTGCTGCTGATAAGAGAAACAAAAAAATTGACGAAATATTGAATTAATATGAAATTTGATAAACTAAAATTTCCACACATAAAGTATATCTCTGAAATGCAATCAAAGAGTAAAGAAGAAAGAACTTTATACTATTTAGGTGGTGAACCAGAAGTAAATCATGCTAGACTAACAATAGGTAAAGTATATGAGTTAAGAACAGCTTCTTATTCACCATCTGGTGATGTTGAGAGGATTAGTGTTTGGATATGTTCAGATGATGAAAATAAAGGTAAGGTATGTCAAATTGACACAAAAAACTTTGGCACGTTTGCTGACTTAAGAAATAATAAAATAGAATCAATAATTAGTAACAAATAAAAATCAAAATATGCAATTAACCGAAGAACAAAAACAACAAATTAGGCATTTTTATTATCGTTTTGTGAAGATAAGTAGAATTGTTCTTGAAATGGAAGAAATTGTCGAAAACACACTTGACTATATGATTGATGAAGGATTTATTGATCTTTCCGAAGATGAAGATGGAGACCTTTATGAAAGTTATAATAATATTGTATGGGAATATATTGAAGAAGAATTAATGTCTTAATGTCTTATAAAAGACAACTTTTTTAATATATAATGATATAATTTTAATATAACGGCAATAAAAAGCAACTGACGGCAAGTCAATAAAAAAAAATAACGGCAAATGATGGAATCAAAACTATTCTCTGAACAAGAGATATTATTTAAAGAAAGAACTGGTAAAGACTTTTCAACACTTTACACAAAGTATTACCCAAAATTAATCTATTTTACTTCTCGAATCTGTAACGACACTCAAAAAGCTGAGGACATTTCAACTGATTCATTTATGATAGCACTCGACAAAATTCATAAATACGAAAGAGAAAAATCTCAATTTTCAACTTGGCTATTTACAATAGCGAAAAATCTAACTCTACAAGATCTTAAAAACTCTAAACGTAGCATCTCATTAGATATTCAATTTGATGAAGAAGGAACTACAATGAAAGACTTCATTCATGAAGAAGAAAATGAGTCATATTTACATGACGTTTATGAGAAAAAAGCAGATGTGTTAAAAAAACATATCAATGTGTTAAAAGAACCTTATAAAACCGTAATTGAGATGCGTGAGGTAAAAAAAATGGCATACAAAGATATCGCTGACCAACTAGGTAAAAACCTATCAACTATTAAATCTCAGATCCGAAATGGTCGTCTTATTTTGATTTCTCAAAGTAAGAAAGAGTTTGATGGTATTGATGAAATGTATATGTAATATTAACTTAAAATAAAAATAAATGGGAGAACACCTACCTTTACCGAAAAACAGAGATTTGTTTTTTATTAAACAAGTCGACCAAGCTTCAATTGGTGACATTACTCAGAAAATCATTGAAGTCAATAAGGATGACGAACACTTGAAAAAAGTTTACTCTATCTATGGATTAAAATACGAACCAGAACCGATCAAAATTTATATTGATTCCTATGGTGGATATGTTTATCAATGTTTTGGATTACTTTCTGTTATAGAAAGAAGTGAAACACCTATTCACACAATTGTTACTGGATGTGCAATGAGTTGTGGATTTATGATGTTGATTTCTGGGCATAAAAGATTCGCTCATAAACTTTCAACTCCTTTATATCACCAAGTTTCCGGTGGTGCTTTCGGTACAGTTAAAGAAATGGAAGAAAAAATGGAAGAGTCTAAAAGACTACAAGAACAATTAGAATCAATTGTTAAAGAAAAAACTAATATTTCTAAAAAGAAACTAAAAGAAATATTTGATACTAAGAAAGATTGGTACATGACTTCAGAAGAAGCTTTATCACTAGGGGTAATTGATGAAATATTAATTTAATTAAAGTTTTAACAACATGAAAGTTGAACAATTAGGTAGAAGAGCTGTTGAGATTATCAAACAAAATTGGGGATTACCTCAATCTGGTTTACTCGCTGGTGGATCCATTGCTAACATAGTTTGGGAGTTGGTATCTGGTAATAAAGCAGTAGTTAATGATATTGATGTGTTTCAATTTGATGGAATCACAGAATACATTGATAATAAAAAAAGCTCTTCTTTGTTCAACTATAAAGAAATTGAAGACAAATATTATGAAGACTACACTGGTATGTGTTTTCGTAATGTAACTAAAGATTTCTATACAATTACAGAATCTACCAAAGATGGTATTTTCAATAATATAAAGTACAAATCAAACAACCCTAACCCAGAAATAATTTTACGTTCTTTTGATATTAATTCAACAAAGATTGGATATTCAATTGATGAAGATAAAATCTTCTGGACTAAAGAATTTGAGGATTTTTTACAGACCGGTGAATTAAAAGTTTGTAACTTAATGACACCATCACACACAGCTCTTAGAATCGCTAAAAAGATGAATGAGTTAGGTGCTAAACTTGATGAATTTGAGTATAAACTAATTCAACACGCACTAGACTTTAGATTCAACGATGTGATAAAACTAAGATTCAAAGAAAGATACTATGAAATGTATCAACTTGTGGAATCTCAAGTTTCTAAATACTTTACAGTTGATAGAGATTTAGAATCAGAGGATTATGTAAAAGAACATCATAAAGAGATTGTTAATTTATATAGATTACATACAGTTGTAGAAGATAATAATGTGGACTTATTTGACATATCTCTAAATCGGGGTATTTTTCTAGATAAGAATATTCAACAAATCTACAACTCTATAACTTTCTTATTTTATATGAGAAACATTTATGGTAATTCTACTTTAGAGGAACTTTGGTCTAAACTAAGTTACTTCTTTGGAGATTTAGATTATATCGATAAAGAAGTAAGCCAGGAAGATATTGAACTACTTGTGAGATTCTCACAAAATGCTCCGAACTCTATTGAGAACCTAAAAGGACTCAAACTATCCGAACAAATTTCACTTATCAAAAAGTTTTTCGAGAAATTTAAGGACGATCCAATTGTAGCTATTTCAATTTTAGAAAAACAAAAGGTTGATAAAGACATTGAATTAGATGAAACAACATCTTTGCTTTTAGAATTATCTGTGAGAAAAGAAATTGTAAATGACACAAAAGGTAAAGTTTATAAAATATTTGGTGTAGAACCTACTCCTGAAAGTCGTTCAACTAAGAGTGATGATGATATATCTTGGCTTTTTTAGTAATAAACTTTTATTATAAAAATCTAAATATTCTTTTTTTAATCGAGTGTCTTTTACCATTACAAACCCTACTTATATTACCATTATCGATTCCAATAGATCTTGAGCAATCCATCAATGAATTCCATCTGTTAATCTCTAAGCCATCTGTATCAACCTCAATAACTATCTTTTTGATAGCATTAGGTTTAATTACCTTATCAACAAATTTTTTATCATATTTAAAAATATAACCACCTGTGTGTTTAAATATACCATTACAACATCTTGATATATTACCATGGCTTAATTTTAGTTCGTAAGCAGCAGTTCTTGTACTTCTGAACTTTTTTAAAAAAATACCATTCAAATCATATTGATATACTTCTCTGCCAGAATTTTCTGATTGTCTTTCTAAAACCTCTCTTTTGCGATTAGTATTACCTTGTCCAGTTTCATCAGAATTTGTTAATCTATTATTCGAATATATTTTAATATACTCGGTTTCATATTTAACAAATTCTAATATAGAACAGACTTTAAGATAAACTATTTTTGGTTTTATATCAAGAGATATTAATTTTCGAATCCATTTAATTCTATAATTAATAACACTAATATCTTTTGACTCTGTGATGTGACCAGATAATCTATTTTTAGGATCGATGGTTTTACCAATATATCTAATTTTGTTATTTCTTGGGTCTACCAATCCATAAATATATGCTATTTCACAAGTTAAATTTTCCATAATTTATATATTAAAAAAGTGGTGTTCTCCTTGTAAAAAATTAAACTTTTTATCAATTACTTAATATAAAAAGTAAAAAATGATAGCTTATATTACCGAATTGAATGAACAAAACTATAAATCTTTTATTGGAAATGGTTTAGTATTAGTAGATATAAAAACAGATTGGTGTGGACCATGTAAGGTTATTGGACCAATCGTAGACCAATTATCTTCAGAGTATGTTGGTAAATTATCTGTTGGTAAATTAGATGCTGATAGTGCTCGTGAATTAATTAGTGAACTTGGTGTTAGGAATATCCCAACCATACTTATTTACAAAGATGGTGAAATTGTTGAAAGAAACACAGGTATGATAACAAAAGTAAAAATTGAAGAACTGATTAATAATCATTTAGATTAACTTTAATGAAAAATTAAACGATTTGTTTGATTTAGTCAAACAATCAGATGTAACCTTAATTGGTTATACTTTTCAGAATGAAAGGATTAAAGACGAATTAATTTCTAATTTCAATTATATTGATGTTGGTAAAATTGATTCGTCTTTTTCTTTTCGTTCTTTTTTAAGAGACCTTAAACTTAAATCAATTTTAGAAACCGGTGAGGTTGTAAAAAAACCAGATTATATTCTTTTGGATATAGGTAATATACCTCTTAAGAATAATGATGCGTTATATGGAAGACAACAATTCATAAAAACTTTTGTTGAAGATTTAAGAGGACAACTCTATATGGATTGTTCCGGTTTTCCAGGGAAACCTGAATTTAAAATTATTTTAACTACATCACTTTATAGAAGTGGTATGAACTCTGATGGTAATGATATCAACAACTTTAGTGGAGGAAGTTCCCCATTATATGTTTCTGATTTAGTATTTACAATATCCGATAACAAAATTAAAGTTATTAAGAATAGATTTGGACATGATGGTGATGAAATACTTTATAATACTCAACAACAAATTGTAGAATTTTGATTATATTTGTAGTATGAGTTTAGTAAATAATAGAAAAGCATATTTTGAGTATCACGTATTGGAAGAATATGAGGCTGGTATTGTATTGCTCGGATCCGAAGTAAAATCTATCAGACAATCCAATGTAACAATTGCTGATTCTTTTGTTTACCTTAAAGATGGTGAAGTTTGGGTTAAAAATCTTAAAGTTGCTAGATATAAACAAACTCATATTGCTGAACCACATGATGAAAATCGTGATAAGAAACTTCTTTTAACAAAGAAAGAAATCCAAAAAATAGGAAAACTTCTTGACCAAAATGGAAATACATGTGTTCCTCTTTCTATATTTTGTAAAAGAAATAAAGTTAAAGTAAAAATCGGCGTTGTTAAAGGAAAAAAACTCTGGGATAAAAAAGAAAGTATTAAAAAGAAAGATATTCAAAGAGAATTAAAAAGACAATTAAACATTAATATATAGGTAAAATAACATTAATTTCTGAATGTTTGTTCAAGAAATTTTTCTATGTTTTCAATTTTTCTCAAGTTTATAGACATATCTTCATTTCTATCATTACAAGTTACTACTCCTCTATCTACATCACTATCATTATAGTGAAAATTACATAACGCATTCTCAAATCCGGTTGTAAAACTATGTCTATTACTTTTAATAATTTTTCTAAGAAATTCTAACTTGTAGTGTAGTATCTCAATATCGTCAATGTTATTAATTTTTTGTTTAGATAGATAATCATTTATTTTAGAACTTAACTCATAAAGTCTATTGAATGTATTCATTACATTCTCGTTAGCATGTTTTTTAACTCTTTCTTTAGAACCATTGTATTTTTTATTAGAATTTACAGCATCTTCTCTATAAGACCTGAATGTATCTCTTAATCTTGCAAAGTTATATTCTTTATCATCACTTTTAATAATTGATTCAATTCTTGTCATAATTGTTTCTATTCTATCTAATGATGGTTGGTCAAGATAAAGTGAGAAAAATATATTTTTATCACAAAGTATTGATTTTATTAAATTTTGTAAATTCTTTAAATCTTCTTCTTTTAATTCTAAAGTAATACCATATAGATTAATTATTTTATTCATATACTTCTGGAAATTAGTTGTTTTAATTTCTTCTGGTGTCATTAAAGCTGTTGCTCCTTTTCTAGACTCATCTCTTAATTTTTTTACATCATAAATTGTTCCATCGTCTTTTAATAGACCATCAATATAAAGAACTATAGCAAAATCTGCTCTTTCCACATCAGAGTATTTACCTGAGTAAGAATTGTTTCTTCTAGTTAACTCACCACTAGAATTTACAAGTAAATCACCAGTTTCAGATTGTACTATTGTTAACTCATCTTCCGACTCTATATATGAATGTAATTTAGAGTGATCATCAGCAGGATAATTAACTTCACCAATATTCCACGTGCTTCTTCCATATCTTGTCCAAGATGAGTCATTTGGTGATCCTCCATCATTTACATCTTGTATAACCCAAAGTTGGTCACCTTCTCTCCAAATAGTACCAAGAGCTAAAAATTGTTTTCTTTGATAATCACTATAGTAACCTAGAACTTTATCTCCAGTTTTAAATCCCCTATAATCTAAAACAGGAATTAATTTACCAGTTTTAATATCTAAGGAATCTTTTATATGATTTAATTCATCTTCATTAAATGATTCTGTTGAAGATTTCATTTTTTCATCACCAACTCCAGTAAATCCTAAATAACCATCGTCAACTGAAAACCAAAATTTAAGTGCGTATATCCCATAAGGATTACTTATTTCACCTTGAGTAGTTATTTTTTTAGCCTGTTTAGCTGACATATATTTAACATCAGAATCACTTATCTTGTCTATCTGAAATCCATATACATTCATAACTATTTCTTTTAACGCATCAAGAAATTTTCTAGATCCAGAAGATTTTATTTTACTACCAATATGTTTCAATATCTTAGATATAGCATTAGATTGAAATGCTTCATATACCATTAAGTACTTTAAGTTATTCATATTTTTATATATTAATTTTTTGCAGTTTAAAACTTTCTTTTTATATTTGTATAAGAATTTAGAGCTGATAAAAAAGTTACTTATTAATAGAACAAGTAATAATTTTTATCAGAATTATGGTAGTAAGTAGGTGACAAATAAGTTAACACCCTTGTTAAAAATCACTGAACTACCTTGTATAATATACTATATGATAAAATGAAGGGTGTAGACATTGAAATTGTGTTGGTAATAAATGTCTCATATTAATTTAATGAAAGTAAAACCAACTCAAAGAAGATTTTTAAGAGTAGAATGGTAACACTACTCAACCGAGGCGAAAGCATATTAAAAGGTAATCCTAAGTGATGAGGTCACTAAAAGTTAAGGTAAGGTTCTAGGGTTTCGACCATACTTAACAGAAGTTCCAAACTCTTCTTTTTTAATTATTAAAAATTTAAGTAAAATGATAAAAGAACAAATTAACAAAGACTACATGATAGCATTCAAAGCTAAGAATACGGTAGCGAAAAACTTACTTTCTGTTGTGAAAGGAGAAATTCAAACTATTGAAAAAAATACTGGAGTTGATAATTTGTCTGATGAAGAAGTTCTCAAAATTTTAACAAAGACAGCAAAATCACTAAATGAGACTATTAAAGCATTATCACCAATTGATGGTAAAGGTGAAGATTTAGTTCAAGCGTGTGCTGAATTAGCAATAGTTCAATGTTATTTACCAAAACAAATGAGTAAAGACGAAGTAACTCAGAAAGTAACTGAGTTAGTAAATTCTGGTATTACTCAGATGGGTGCTATTATGAAAGAATTTGCTTCTCTACCAGTTGACAAAAAAATGGTATCTGAGGTTGTTAAAGAACTTGTAAAATAATAAAAATAATATAGGAAATAATTATTTTTTACTATATATTGAAAAAAAAATTACTTATGAGTCGTTTAAGAAATAATGGAATAATTACTACAACAGAATATGTTGGAAAAACATTAGAAGAAGCTACTATCTTCGCAACAGAAGGTGGCTTCATTGTTAGAATAGTGGAAAAAGATGGAAATTCATTTATGTTAGAACATGATGCTAAATCCAATAGATTGAATTTTAGACTAAGAAACGACATCGTAATAGATGTTTACGGTGGATAAAATTAAATAAAGTTAGGTATAATCCTCTGGAGAAATCTAGAGGATTTTTGTTTTAAAAAGAATTATAATATTTAATATATAATGTATGAGACATTTACAAACAATAAATGAATATCAAAGAACCGTAGGATTCAGATATTCTTCACCAAAAGAATCTTATAATATTGATATATTATTAAAAGGTGAAGATATCACTAAGGATAAAATAATATTAGGTCTATCTAAAGTTAGTGAATTGGTTTATGATGAGGAGTCTGTTAAAGTCAATATTCTTGACGAAGGAACTGTTGTTGAGATAGAAGATACCGAAGTTGAGATTGATGCTGTTGCTAATTTTAATATTACTGTTTATAATGAAAAAGAAATACTTACCATAGTTGAAGAATTAGGCAAAAAATTATTACCATCTTTTAATATTGAGATTTTAGACTTTAAATCTAAAGAAAATTTGGTAGGATAAAATAATATATTTATCTTTGTATAACAAATGAGGTAGGAACGATTTAGATACAAATCCTCAAAATAAATAAAAATTAGGTAGATTTAAAACTTTTATCTAATTTTGTATAAAATAAAACAAAAAGAAAGAATAACTTTTTAATATATAAGAAATAATGAGAACAATTAATACACATAAACATTTTAGTAAATCGAGCAAGTGGTTTAGCAACCAGTTCGGTACTGAAAGTGTATTGCCCTCAAATAAGATGTAAAAA
>Ga0114978_10000288_pt1 | contig 42670 bp, 43 predicted proteins | sample S_140212_EF_Meta_FD_87027 | JGI IMG/M metagenome (GOLD analysis project Ga0114978, IMG submission 87027) | Freshwater microbial communities from Lake Simoncouche, Canada to study carbon cycling - S_140212_EF_MetaG | ecosystem: Environmental > Aquatic > Freshwater > Lake | place: Lake...
GTATTGAGGGTCACCAACAGAACGATGTGTGTTTTTAAATTCAACTGTCATTCCCTTTGGAAGCGTATCCTTGTTGTCGTTGAAATACTTCCCGATAAATGTTCTTTGGAATGCGTGACCAAAAGGGTCGTAGCGTCTTCCACCACGGCTATCCGTTTCAGCAACGCTGTAAGTTGTCATAGCCTTTCCGCTCATTATGTCTTTCTTTAGAGCATCATTCAGAACGATATGTTTACCTCTTGATAAAGCCATAGCGGTGATAATCTCATCACGACCCATTTGTTTTCCTGAGTTAGATTTAGTTTGTTCAACAATAATTCCATCAACCATTGCTTCAAACGCTTTGCTTTCTGCTCTTTTTGATTCAATAGCATCTGCGTAAGCATCAAGAAACGCAGAAGGAACTTCACCTTTTTTAACCCTATTATTAAGGCTTTTGATTGTTTGTTTCACCTGTCCTTCAAAATCCTGCTGACCTTGTCTTGGGGTTTTTATTTCGTGTACGGGTCTGGATGTTGTTTGTGAAACAAAATTAACATTGTCAGAAGTTATTGCACCAGCACCTCCCGATTCGTAAAGGTCTAACAATACTTTGCACTTAGCAAATGTTTCGTTGGCTGAATCAGAAAGCGTTTTAAAAGACTGTTTAACTTCTGGGATTTTTGAAACATCAAGACCACCAAGGAATCGTTCCGTGCTATCGTATCCGTGAACTTTAATTCCATACTTTTGAAGGAAACCTCCCCAGACCGCAGGAATTCCTTTATCTCCATAAAGACCGTGTCTAGCCTCATATTCCATCATAGACACAGTAGGAGCATCATCTGGGTGTGTAAGAACTAAGTTGTCAGTTCCTGCTCTAATTGTAAAAGCAATTAACTCCTTGAGTGCAAGCAACGATGTATCCTTCATTGACTCAAGGGGGTATCCAGTCGGGTTTCTTTTTGCCGCCTCGTGCCTTTGAATCTTAGACTCAAGGTCGTTTATGTTTATTTTAGTTTGACCTAGCGTATCTTCTCTAAATGAAATTACTCCTTGGTCTTGAGGAAAGACATCTGCATAAGCCTCATTGTAAGACTGTCGCATTCTTGCTACATCCTGAGGAGAAATTCCATCTTCTCCGTGTATTGATTCTGCGTATGCAGTTCGCTTTGACTCCAGATAACTTCTGTATACGGCTCTTGCCTTTCCAGTAGCAGTTCCGTGGTCTCCAACATAGTTGGTAATAATGCTTCTAAGTTCCCAAGCGTCTCTAGACAGACGGTCTAGGCGGTTTCCAAGAGCATCGGTTTTGTCTTCGCCTTCTATTTTTGAAATTCTTTTAAGATAGTTTTCGTAAGAATCTGTAAGGTTTTTTCTATCTCTTCTGAGTACGCTATATTCAGGGAAAGCAGAATCTACTGCATTAATTGATTTTTGCTCAGCATCAGTATCAACTTTGATAGCCTCTTTTACTTCTGAAGCAAAGTCTAGATAGATACGACCTAGAATATCAACCAATGTAAGCGGAGTATTGTTTCCGCTATAAGAAAGTCTATTAAAGTCCCCCTTGAATCCAGCAGTTGTTATATCTCCAAAAAGAACATCTTTGCTTAAAGGTTTTCCTTGGTATGTAAGTTTAAAAGTATCTAAAGCCTTAAGAGGGTCTCCGAAAGGATTATTGTTAGTTCCCCCCATCCTGCTTTTTCTGTATTCAGCAACCTTTTTAAAGATGTCAGGATTTTCTTTAATTAATTCTGCAAAGAATTCACCATCCATTACAGGGGTTGTTCTTCTATTGTCCCATTGAATCGTTATGCCTTGTCTTTCAATGTCACTTTCTAGTCTAAAGTATTCTCCCTCAGGACTATATCTATGACTATTAGATAGCAACTCGTTGATTAATTCTGGGTTCTTTAAAATTAAACTTTCGATATCAGACGCAATAGATTCTGAAATTTTGTTTTTTGATTTATCAGAAGCAAGAGAATCAAGAAGTGTGTGCAATGTATAAGAAACTCCTTGAGCGTGACCACCAGCCGAATGAAGCAAATTAAATGCGTTTTTATATTCGCCTTCATTAAACCCGTATTTTTCTCTGAAATGCTTTTCTATTGCTTCATAAGTGTTTGCTTTTTTCTTTAGGACAGCAATGGTGTTTTTGAAATTACTAATTTCTATAGGAGTAAGTGCATCTTTTTTTGGTTTTCCTTCTGCGTTTTGGCGTTGGATTTCCTCTGTGTAAACATACTTGTTTCCGTCAGCGTCAAATCGGCTTGTTTTTCTTGTGTGAAGAAGAGCACGATTATAGTGTCCTTCAACAGGATGTCTATATTGGTCTTGGTCAATGCGAATAGCGGTTTCGTTATACTCTGAACGAGTTCCTCCGTGTGTATATTGAGAGGTGTCTGTACCCCATCTTTCTCTTGCACCAGTATCAATAGTAACAGAGATTCCGTTATTCTTAATAAAATCACTTATTTCATTGGGGTCTAGCGTAACCATTTTTTCTCCCTTAGGTGTAGCAATTGGTGAGTACTCTTCACCTCTTGGTAAGATGCTACCAGTAGCCGCATCGTACCTGCGTGTTAATCTGTATGTAGGTTGAATCTTAGACTCAAGCCAATCAACAAATCCAACAGCCTCAGCCTCAGCCCATAGACGCTCGCCAGTTCTAGACCCGTACTGAAGCAATCGCTTACGCAGTTGCTGAGGGGTCATATTAGGTGTATCCCTAAGCATAACCTGAATTCTGTCATTAAGAGCAGAACGGAAGGTCATAGGATAAATCTTATCCCATCCCTTCATATGAGCGTCTATGCCACCAGTCCTCATACTCATCCAAGCCTGACCACCAGAATTAGAACGAAAACCCCCGTCAAGTCTTGCAGGGATTCCAGCGTGTTGAATTAGGGTTACCGAATCTTCTGAAAACAAATCTGCTTTAGAATCAATCTTTTCCAAAATCCTTGGAATCAACTCCATTTTATTTCTGATTCCGTTGAGAAGTCTAGGGTCTACTTGAGGATTATTAATCTTTGCGTTGTATTCTTCAGTAAGACTTCTTAGCATCTCAACATATTCAGCACGAAACTTTCCTGCAAATCCTCTTGCGTGAAGTTCTTCTGTTGCTTTTTGTCTTCCGTATTCTTCTCTAGGGCTGAAATGAACACCACGGTCATAAGCCGCCTTAACATCCTGAGCAACTTCGTGCATAGCCTGTTGTTGCTTCTGAAGTTTCTGCTTACCAGCAAGCATAGCCTGTTCTGGCGTTGCGTATGAGCCAATACGCTCACCTCGTCTGTCGTAGGCAACGACCTCGCCATCAAGAATCTGATGGAATCTATAGCCAGTTTTGTGCTCCCAATGCTTACCGTTAGGGGCTTCCCTGTAGGTCATCTCAGCAGGTGAGAAGTTTCTGCCGATGTCTGGGATTGCATTCTTGGGGTCAAAGCCAAGAGCCTTTTCTCCAGTTAGTCGGATGTCCTGCATTCTGCCAATTGAAAGCATCGTGTAGGCGTTCAGAGCATCGTAGTAGATTTCGCCAATAGGATGGTTAACATAAACATCGCCAGCACCAAGGGGAACGCCAGCAACTTGATGCATAACATCTCTTCTCTTGCCTCCGTTGCCGTCTCCGTTGTCTAACAGGATAGATGACTCAACCTTTCCACCAGCAACATCCTTACCCATATTGGTCATATACTTGATGTAGTCGGCTTCAAACATAATGCGGTCTCCGTTCCACAGGTCTCTTACCGCAGGATTAGACCACATATTGTCTGACCTTTCTTTATTAACTCTGAGGTCAAGAGTGTGTGCAACCATTGAGACCTTACCGTTCTTGCCAACCTTTATGTCAACGCCAAGAAGAACACCAAGTCTGTTTGTAAAAGGAACTTCGTCTCCAGTAACTCTTGGTACATTTGGTCCAGTTTCTACCGTGTGCGTAGCACCCCAGTATCCAGACTCAAAAATAGATTTGTCTGGATTCATAGCGAGAGCCTGAAGCGTTTTAATCTTCTGACCCATAGCAGGTGAGATATGACCAGCACGAATAAGTCCAGCAACATCCTTGTCGGATAAGTGACCAACTAGATTACCAGCACCGTCTGTTTGTCTTGCTGGGTCAATGGCTAGAAGTTCAGCGTGAACAGCCTTGCCTAGTTGCAGGTCGTTAGAGAGGCTTGTCTTCTTTCTGGGGTCTCTAGCACCTCTTGCTCTGCCAAGGTCGTCAAGACCTTTTCTGAGGATAAGTTCTCCTCTGGCTTTATCAGACATTAAGGTCAGGTCAATTCGTCCAGTTCTGTTTTGATTCTGAGTCATCTTTAAGAAGTCAGAAATCATATAGTCAATAGAGCCTACCCTGATTCGCTTCCCGCTACTGTCTCTGAAAGATTCAGATAATGACCTGCCTTGTTTAAAAGAAAACCGTGGGTCAAGGGCAGAGCGTTTATTTTCAAAGTGGTCAATAAATCTATTAACTGTTCTGTCCATTACTCCACGAAGACCTTCGTACTTACCAGCAAAGAATAAGAAGTCGGGTGGTTTAGCACCAACAAGTTCTTGGAAATAATACGCACCGAACTCTTCAGTAAGGTGTTCAAGTAAAGGTTTTTTGCTATTTACAGTAGCCTCAGTCAATGTGGCTTGACCTGTCTTTTCGTACTCATCAACAGCCCTATCAGCAAGGTCTGACAAACGCTTTGCTTCGGCGGCGTGTCCAGTAGGGTCAATGCTTTTATCAACCTTGTTGTATGTACGCTTCATATACTCCCTAAAAAAAGCCTTACTTTCATCTGGGTTGATAGAACCACCTTCAAGGAGTTTACCTGTTGCGTCTCTTACGCCAAGAAGGTCGTGCTTGAGGTTCTCAATAAAGTGCGGAGTCATAACCGCCTTACGAAGAATTAAGTGAAGCATTTCGTGTGGAACTGTCCCAGCACGGAATCCCTTTTTAGCACCCTTTGAAAGTTTAGTGGTGTTTATGTGCATTGTCACCTGACCATCAGCGGCTGTTTCCATCACAACGCCATCCATATTAATGTGCTCAAATGCAGAAAGTTGAGCAGGTTTTGTTGGGTCTGTTTTGTGAAGACCAGTCTTTCTGTCAAATCCGTTGTCGTCTAAAAATTTAATGTGGTCAGCGTCACTTCGGAATTGAAATCTGGAGTCTGGAGCAAGACCGTCAAAAGCAACAACAATGCCATCCATCATAGGCTTAGTTCCTGTCATTTCCCCAATCTTCCTGAACAGTTCATACGCTTGAGCGGTATGATGCTTCCCTGTTTCTTTAGCACCTTCAATGGCGTACTTAGCCATTATATCTGCTCGCTCAATGGTCTTAGCACCTGTGGCTCTAGAGAGAAGACTACCAGCAAGTCCACCAACGCCACCAAGAGCAATGCCAGCCCCAGCACCCTGCCACATACCTTCAAGACCGTTATTGCCGTAGCCAAGCCCACCACCAATGATAGCACCGTGAGCCGCACCTTTTGTTATGTCAGCAGACAATGAGAGAAGCGGGTCAGCGGCATTAATTACCTTAAGTAGGTTTTGTGCAGAAGGGGAAAGAATAGCCTTGTCAGCCTCAAGAGCCGCCTTAGCATAAGAAAGGAATCCTCTTGGACCTCTTTGCATTTGACCACCAATAGCACTAAGTGCTTGACCAGCACCGTGTGCAATACCTCCAGCGACATAAGCATTAGAGATATCGGAAACAATAGGGACAGAGTGTCCAGCAAGAGATGCCGCACTAGTTCCTAACGAACCCATACGGACGGTCTGACCAATTTCTCTAGCAGACATACCAGTTACAGTTTCTGCCGCCAATGAACCTGCGGTGATTCCGTAATCAATAACCCCTCTTGTTGCACCGCCAATCAACTCAATTGGTTTTCCAATGCCATATTTAAGAGCACCACCAATTAGTCTGTTTTGAATAGCCCCTGCACGGGCGGCAAGCATAGCGGCTTTTTCTCCCATACCAATAGCACGAAGCCCAAGCCCACCAATCTTGGCAAAAGGAATAAACAAAGAAGGGTCAGCAATATAACTCATTGCCTGAGTCATCTCGTGGTCGATGTAATCTTTGTTGACTAACAAGGTTTTCTTTCCTTCTGCTAAGTCAATTGAATCTAAATTAAACTCTCTTGCTTCTTGATACTGCCTGTATCCCTCGTCTGAATCTTCGCCTGTTATAGCGGCTTTTAATCTAAAGAACTTGCTTGTAGGGTCTGATGATTGAGCAAGCATTCCGTACATATTTCTTGTACCTTGATAGAACGCTTCAACTCCAGAAGGTCCAAGTTTTGCCAAAGACTGCAACGGGTGGTCTTTTACAGAACCAGCGGTTTTAGCAATCTGCTCAAAGATGTGAGCAACGCCTTCGCCAATTAATCCAATGTCGTCTAGAATCCCTTTGTCTTCGTTTTTCTTCCACCCAAGATACCTAGAGAACTGACCTCTATCCATTTTGTAATGCGGGTCTTTAGCCTTTTCAGCAAGTTCTTCTCCAGTAAGAGGGGCTGTAAGTCGCTTTAAAGCATCTGCCCTTTTATCCTGTGGCAACGAGTTCAGGTATTTATCTGTGTCTTCATCACCTGTGTAGCGAGTTACAGAGTTAGCACCTTCGCCCCCAAAGTACTGGGGAGATGTATCAGCGTATATATCAGCCATATTACTTGAGGTTCTTATTACCAGTTCTTAGGGCGGCTTCAACATTTTTCTCAGCCTCTGGCTCTTTAAACATCACGGTGACACCCTTCATAGCACCTGTATTGATAAGTTGGTTCTTAAGCCGCTTTTCAATTTCATAGACTCTGCCCCAGTCGGCATCATCAAGTCTCCAGAACTCTGAGGGGTCTGGAACAGCCTTAGCAATCATAGCCTGTTCAAAGTTAGAGACAGTACCAACGCCAACAATGTCTGTTCTCATAGCGGCTTTAAGGGCGGCAATGTACACCTGAACTCTACCGTAGGCTTCCTGACGCTTCTTACCAATAGGAATAGTGTGTAAAGGAATCTTTAAGATTTCCTTAATTCCCCTGATAGCCGCAAGACCTGATGCGTTATTGATAGACATTTCGTCAAATTTAGTTAAGTCAGCATCGCTTCGGTTGAACAATCCAGCAAGGAAAACGCCAGTATCCTGTCCAACTTCTTCTGGAATCCATCCCTTTTCTGTCTGTTGACCAAAGATACCACGCTTAGACTCACGGACATCAGCCGTTGTCATTTGCTTGCCAGATGATTGTGCTTGTTTGAATGAGTTACCATCCCAGAACACTGGTCCAATTTCTGTATCAATAACCTTAAAGGCTGATTCGGGGTGAAGAGCAGTATACATAGTATCAAACCCAGAAGGAATATAACTGCGTCCTTCAGAGTCTTTGTATCTTTCCATAAGGAATGACTTGAGACGGGTTTTCTTTTCTTCCGTGGTGAGGTCTTTTGTTACTTCTCTAGTTCCAATCGTTGTCTGAACTTCAGACATAGAAGGAAGTATATCAGCCATACCAACACCAGCAGGAACGGTTTCGCCCATTACCTTTGCTTTAACATCTCCGTATGAAGGAGGAGTTTTCTTTAGAGATGCATAGTTCTTTTCAAGAGTTGGAATTGAAGCGTCTAGTTGTTTTATTCTAGCCTCAAGAGCCTCTTTTGCTTTTATCTTTTCAGTAACACCCCACGGGCTACCAAACACTTGTCTTCCTACTTTGCCGCCAGTCCACATACTGTGTGTGCCAGTATCTTTTTGAATTTGAAGAATTGTCTTCCAAGAGTCTTGGTATGCTTGTGTTTCTTTGAGTTCATTGTCAAAGAACAGACCTCCCTTCAAGATAGGTTTGCTTCTGTTTTCGATATTTAACTTGTCTGTTTTTAGTCCAGAAGGTGAGTTATCCCAAAAGAAATTATCACGAAATTGTCTATCAAATTCAGGAATAAGAAAATCTTCATCGTTTGTCCATCCACCAAGCACATTTGCGTCAGGTCCGTAATAAGGTGCTTTTCCTTTAATTATTGAATCAAGATATCCTTTAAGACCTGACCTTGCTCTCTTTGATGCTTCAATTTCTTTTTCGTGTTTTCTGAGGTCAGCACCCCACGCTTCTCTTACAAGTGCGGCTTCTTCTGGGCTACTTGCTGAAGAACGCTTTAACTCAAGACCAGCAGTAGCACCAGCAGGTCCAGCAGTTCCAGTAGTTCCAGAATCTCCTAAAACACCAGCGGCTTCTTCTGCTGTCATTTCACCTTCAATAGTTGACTTTCCAAGAATAATACTGTCACCAACATTTGATTTGTTACGGTCAATTCCGCTTTCCTTCATTAAATCTTCAACCTTTTTAACAGAAAGACCAAACCGTTTTGCTACCTTTGCGGCTGTGTCTCCTTTTTCAAGGTCATATCTAAGATTGCCGTCATCACCAGCATAAGCACCTTGCTCAATTCTTCTTTGAATTCTTGCTCTTTGACCTTCAACAGACCTAGGGTCAACATACTTAGGTTCAGGTGCAGGAAGTCCTTCAGGAGCGGCTGGAGCGGAAGCGGCAGACTCAGGAGGAGGAAGTGCATCAGCAGGGGCTGGCGTGTTTATTGCTTTAAACCATTGCTCAGGAGACATTCCATTTGATTCTGCATCTTTCTGGAGTTTCTTGTAGAACTCAGGAGCAGACATTCCGTATTCTTTAACAGCCTTTGTAAATTCAGCCTCACTAATCCCAAGAGACCTAGCATAAGCCTGAACGCTAATATCGGTTTTTCCTGCTGGCTTAGAAGTAGGCTTTGCCTCTGCCGCCTTAGACGGAGGAGGAGGGAGTGCTTCTGGGGTTCTAACAACAGGTGCTGGAGCAGGGGCTGGGGCTGGAGCGGGAGGGGGCAGGGGAATAACAGGTGCAGGTACAGGTACAGGTGCAGGTACAGGTGCAGGTGCAGGTGCAGGTGCAGTAACTACAGGAGCAGGGACAGGTGCAGACGGAGGAGGAGGGAGTGCCGCTGGTACAGGTGCTGGAGCAGGGACTGAGGCTGAAGGAGGTGGAGGTACAACTACAGGTGCTGGAGCAGACGGAGCAACAGCAGTTGGAATTGAATCAGGAAGTATATCGCTAGGATATTCTTGATTAACCTCAACACGAATAAGACCACGCTCTGTATTTACATATCTAGCAATTGGACCTCTATTAATTTTAGAAGAAGAAGAAGGAGATGGAATTGTAACAGCAACAGGCTTACCACTTGCATCTGTAACAACTGTCTTTGTACCTGTAACAACTGTCTTTGTGCCTAAGAAGTCCTTAACCGTCATTCCAGAACGCTCTACATCATCAGCGTATGGCGTTGCTCCAGAAAGTTCAGCGGTCAGTTTTTCTTGAAGAGCATAAATCTGGTCAAGGACACCACCTCTTATTTGGTAAGATTGCTCAGGACTAAGTCCTTCAAACGCACCGTCAGCGGCATTGTTTTTGACATCTTCAAGCCAGTTGTAAATTGCTTCATTGTCGTCTCCTGTGAATCCAGCCTTTCTTGCATTAGAAAGTTGTTCTCTGAATGCATTATAATTTTCTATCCCGCTGATGTTTGGATTCCATTTGGTTCTAGCAATTGCTGGCTTTTGTCCAGTCAATTTATTGTTACCCATTTCCGTTTCGCCTTGACCAATGTCTCGTCTTAACTGGTTTGCTCGCATCGTATCGTACATCTTGATGGAGTTACCGAAGTCATTGAATGCAACTTCAGCACCAGCAAGAAGTCCTAACTTTTTAGGAAGAGCAAGTTCAGGAATCTTCTTAAGTTTTTCAATCTGAGGAAGAAGAATCTGTTCAGCGTACTTAGCGTACTCAGGGTCTTTACTAAGCATCCCGTAGTAACCTTGAAGTTGCTGTGCCATCTGTCCAGCCTTGGCGTTAACCAAATCTGCCTTACCTTGGTTTTCATTGTAGGTAGCAATCCCGTCAGCAAGAGCATTGCCAAAGTTCTGCAATCCAGATTGTGAAAATTGACCTATCTGAGCACCAGCCTGAATAATTCCCTGAACTGGCTGGATGCCATTTTGATATTGAGAAAAAGATGAAGCCATAAATTATTAAGCAAAGTTAGCGTTCTTAAGCAGTCCACCACCAATAGAACCAGCCATACTCATAAGCCCAGCAGAATAACCCGCTTGAGCCTGTTGATTAGCAATTGCTGTTTGAGTAGTGTTGGATTGGTTAGCCCCGTAGATTCCAGCGTTGTACTGAGATTCAGGCGTAAACAACTTAGCACCAAGAGCACCGTAAAGACCGCCAGCAGTTCCTACAAGTGCAGTAGGCGACATCTGGTTAAGTGATGCCATAAGAGGTTGACCGTACATAGCGTTAGCCGACTGGGTTTGAGCCAATCCAGCCGTGTACATATTTCCACCAAACTGTCTAGCCCTGTCTTCACGGGCTTGACCAAGTTGATAAGAGTTCATAACTTCTTGAGCAACAGCCTGATTGCCAGAAAGACCTCTAGCCGCCATAGCCTGTCTAGCAGATTGCTGGGCAAACTGTTCCATCTGAGGGGTAAGCCCACGACCAGCATTGAGGTCGTTCATAGCAGACTGTTGCATAGCCGCATAAATGCCCCTTGTACCTGAGTCAAGAGACTGCTGGTAGTTCTGCATAGCCGTTTGACCTACCTGATTATAGATACCTCCCTGCATACCAAGATAATCGCTCTGAAGCCCACCAGACATCCTTCCTGCCTCACCGTACAGGTTTCCTAGAGTCCCAAGAGACCCACTAAGTCCTTGCCGTTGTAGTTCTTGATATTGAGGAGTGTATTGACTTTCTAGGGCAAGAAGGTCTCCCTGTATTTGACCTTGAGAACGCAAGGCATCTTGCATTTCTCCAAGGTAAGAGCGTGGGGTTGGGGCACTTATGCCTTTAGGTTTATTGGCAATTCCACCAATCATTCCAGCACCCATACCAACAGCGGCAACGCCAGTCATAGCGGCTGTTCCAGCGGAAGCACCAAGCATTAAACCGATAGGTGCAAGACGAATTGTAAATAGTTTATTCATTAAAGTTAAGTGTAGTTAGTTCTATGTATTTGTTTTTTAGTTCAACAACCTTTCCCTTCCTGACAGCCCATTTCTTTTGGTTTTTCCAGTTAGGGAATCTGTTACAAAATTCATTCATAATTTTGATTCTGGACTCTGGGTTATTAGCCACAGCATCCATCAAGCAAAGTTGCTTTAGGTGCTCCGTTTCTTTTCCAACGGTGCAATCGTTTGGAAGAAGAGAATCGAGAGTTCCATCAGAGTACATATGCAAAGGATACGCAACAAGGCATCCAGAAATTCCTTTTTTATCATAGTCTATGAAGAGGTAGTTAAGAGAGAAAGCCCAAGAAAGATACTGTACAAGCCCTTCATCAGTCCACGGAAATACCTTACCATCCTTTTTTTGTTGGGTATCCTTTATGAAACTGATGAGTTCGGAAAGAAGCATTAAGCAGTTTTGTACTTTTGGATAGTATAGGATGCCGAAAAGGATGACCCTAATCCACCACCATCTCTAATTCCAACCTCTACTTCTTTAGATGTAAAAGTAGTTCCTGCTGGAATAGAAAGAGTAGTATAAGTAAAAGCAGTCCAGTCATAACCAGCAACACTAATTATACCGCAATCGGTTGTAAATCCATCAATATAAGTAGAAGGAGGAATAAAAATTGATGGAATAGGGGCATTAAAAGAAGTGCTTTTACTCCAAGTGGCACTAATATGAAAAACCCAGATTTCATCTGCTGGCTTTGTTAATGAAGACCATAGACCAGAAGGATAATTCTGTTTGTCTCTAACTACTTCATATAAACCATAAACAGGTGTTCCGTTATACTGGATAGCACCTGTCACATTTACAGTACCATCAAAGGTAGCAGAGCCACTAGTTACTCCATTAATCCAAGCCGTACCGCTGTACACCTCTAGGACTCCACTTGTTGTGTTGTATCTGATTTGACCAGCAACAGGGCTGGCAGGTCGTTCAGCCGTAGTCCCTGTAGCAATCTTTACGGCACTAGTTCCGTTGATATTTCCAGCAACATTAATATTTCCAGCAACAGTAAGACCACCAGAAACATACTCAGAGCCAGCAACTGCCGTAGAGCCGTCAACATACAGGTTTCCAGCAACCGACTCGTTTGCAATGTTCTTAACCAATCCCTTCTTGGTGTACGAAAGAGAGCCACCACCAGCGGTTGCCGCTGTGGTCATCACATAGGTAAACGAGTTTGTAGCGACAGTAGCCACTCGGAATGTGCCGTTGTATCCAGTCCCAGCAGACGCAATAAGGATAACCTGTCCAACAGTAAGAAGGTGAGCCGTGGAAGTAACTGTAACAGTTATCCCGTCACCAGAAGTGTAAGCAACTCCAGTAACAATAGTGCCGTCATTAGGCGTTACAAGGATGTCGCTGTTAGCCCCTGCTGTGATAGCGGATGTTGTGACAGGGAGATTAGACCCCAAAACATCAGATACATTAGCCTCACGGAGAGCCGTTGCCGACAAATCGTATAAAAGCACGGAGTCGTTAGATGCAACTGTATTTGCTGTTATATTTGTTTGGTCGGTTATAGCACCCACAGAAAGTGTTGCGGAATCGACAAGTTGATTGAGACGAGCACCAGTAACCTGTTGTCCGTCTGTAAAGGTATCTCCTTTAGATAATTGAGCCATAGTTATTGTTTAGATGTGTTGTTTTGTTTTTGCATAGTTGCATACACATAAGCAGACCTTATCGATGGTCTTAAATTTGTAGATGTATATTGAACTTGCAATCCTGTTCCTATTTTTCTTATAGGAATTCTTCTTGCCGTGTCTTCGGTGAACTCAGAACCAAATGTATCAATGTTTGTTACGGTGTCTGGGTTAAATGTTTCTGCTGTTGTTAGCACTTGAGAACCAGCATCGCATACAATTTCTGTTTCTATTGTGCTGTATCTCTTATCCCCAATGCTATTAAAGGAGTAACGCCTTGTTTTTAAAATTCCAGTTATACTGTTTACAGGAAAAGATGCCGCAGAAAGCGTTGAAGGAAGATAAAAAGGTAGAATTGGTTCTCCAGCATTTGGGTCTCCAATCTCCCAATTTCTATACTCGTCCCAATTTAATTGCTCCATTAAAAAAACACCTTGGTCTGTATCAACACCGAATAAACGCCTTTGATTGTCTTTTTTAGCAATAACAAACGCAAAAACATCAAAGCCAGCAGGGTATGTGTCTACCGACTCCCATTGTTTTAAAATAAAATTATATACCAAAACAGCGTTATTATCGACAGAGGAATCAAGCGGAACGGAAAGATAGTACCTATTGTTCCAGTAGGTTGCAACAGCACGGTGAGCGTAAGTACGGTTAATTCGTTGGATAACATCATCAATAGGGGATGAAATCGGGTCAGCCATTGTGAGTAACTTCATAGACTCAGCAGAGGCTGGTTGAGGTTGCAGGAAATAAACTCCGTTATCTGAAAGGAAGAAAACGCCACCACCAGCCTGTACAACAGACTTTCTGGCAGAACATCCGATATCCGTTGCAAGCGTCTTTATGTAAGATGTAGCCGAAAGACCATTTCCCGTAGCATATCTATCATCTCCTACATTAATGTAAAATATACTGTTACGCATAAACACTAAGAACTCGTTAAGTGTCCACGGAGCAACTCCAACAACTTGGTCATTGCTACCGCTGTTTATAGTAAAAGCATCAACAGCATCCCAATGGTAAAAATCTAGAAAGTTACTAACAGAAATAGTATCGTAATCTCTTACAATAGTTGTTTCTGTGTGATGCGAGCCAAGTGCAATCATACGATTTGCATAATAAAGCAAACCTGTTGAACTTGGGAATTCGTGTCCTGTTCCTGCCATTGAAGGAAGTGCAGTTATTGTAACAGTTGTAACATCCCACTCCAATGGACGCTTGGCTCTTCCACGGCTTATGTAAACCATATCCATAGCCGCTACGACATCACACCCGTCTTGAGTTGTAATCGTCTCTGTTGCTGGAAAACTAATTTTAGCAGACAGCAGTTCTGTTTGTGGATTGTATTTATACAGTCCGTCAGTAACAACACAAATTATAATTTCTTGACCTGTGGAATCAATGTATGTACCTACGCCATAGATTGTCTGACCAACAAGTCCACCAATGGTCTTGCGTTGCATACCCTTTCTGACGGTAGCAACACCTCGGTCTAATCTAAAATTTTGAGACTTACTAACAATACCTTGAGGCAGAGCACTAGGGTTATCACGGCTGTTAAGCCCGATAAACGCTATGTCTCCATCCTTTTGGTATTCATTAGGCATTAGTCTTTGGACTTTAGTTTATTCAGCATTTCCTTGCCCCAAGAAACCTTCTCCGACTTGGCGTTCTTAATGCCAGCGTAGAAGCCTCCTAGGAAGGCTAGGGCAACGACTATAAAGGATAAAAGGAGTGTAAACATAAAATATAAATTAACCAATCCACCAAGTGTTAGCCGCTGTTTTGATAAGTGTTTTAACAACACCATTAGCCTGAGTATAAGACATAGACCCGCCATTAAGCGTAACGCCAGAATCAGGACTTACAGAACCAGAAGTACTGGCAATAAATAAAATAGTGAAAGCACTTCCAATAGGAGGATTATTTACAGAATCGTCATTTAGAGTTAATGTCTCTGAGTTATTTAAGACATAGATGTAATAATTATCAGTCTCATCAAGTGGTTGACTTCCAAGAGATAAAGTGCGGAGTAATGGCTGGGCTGGAGGAGCAGATGTAATGTAACCTTGCCCAGTTACATAGGCATTAGTAGCAAATGGATTTCCAGCCGTTGGAGCATTAGATGCCGCACCAATAGCCGCTAACTGGTCAGCACTAATCTCGTTACCGACCTCTACGACATTCGTAGGAATCATTACACCAACTGAAACAGAAATACTCATTAGACAGTACTGATTGTGATGTTAATAGCAGGTGTACCAGAGTTAGCCACAGCGTAAAGAACGCCTTGATAGTTATCAATTGAGAACTGAGACTGCGGAGGAAGAACAACACCAACTGTATCAGTAGCGTTGCCCATAACCTGTACGGTTTCAGTAGCAGATGTGTTCTGCACAAGAACAATAATACGCTTGGTAGTAATGTCAGGTGGAAGGGTAAGCACTTGAATCTTAGTAGTGCTTAAAGCCGTCTGTGTAGTCGTATAACTACGCAGGAACGGAGATGATGTTGAGATGATTGCCATAAAATTAGTAAGTTCTGGTTATATTTAGTTTACCGTATTGTCCTTGTTGATTGAGGAATTTATCGTATTCCTGCTCAATTACTTCCTTAGCCTTGGCTTCAATTACTGGTGCTTCTTGAATCTGACCTTCAGAAACAAGCCAGTTAGCCGCCGCTCCCCAAGCCATAAACGCAGAGAAGATATACGGTATCTCTATCTTTGTCCAAGACGCAGGATGCGTGTTAGGGTTTTGCCCAACAGTTGTAGATACAACCGTGCAAGTGTAGAAATTGCCAGCGTGAGGCTTACCAAGAACTGGAGTGTATGTTCCAGTACCTGAGCCAGAGTCAAAGTAGACCTGAACTCCTTGATAATAAACTACAGTAGGGCTGTACAACTCTCCCTCAAGGGTAATGCAGTCTTTTCTGTACAAGTACCAACCTGACACAATGCCATTTCCAATGATAATTTTACGGACAGAGCCGCTGTCGTATATCTGGTATGGGACTTGAACCGCTTGTGTGGTCTCTTGAGGGTTCTTTGTGTAGACAGCAAGAATCTCATCTGCTTCTGTCGCTGGAGAGAAAGAAATAACCCCGTTAGCGTCAGTTGTTGTCGTGAACTCTACAAGTCTGCAAACATCTGCCCATTGAATGGTTTCCCAAGCCTCACGAATCCTTGCGGATGCAAAATCACGGAACTGAGCGAATGTCTCAGCGGTGATGTTGTGACGGTCATTTCCAGAATACTGGAGAGCGTCAAAGAGGATTTGTGAAAAGTTCGCAGTTCTCATTATGTGAGATAACCGTCAGCCGTGAAAATTGTGCCGTTAACGCAAGTACGCTTGGCGTAATTGGAAACGGCAGTTTCTGGATTGTCCCGAAGAAATTCTCTGAGAAATGAATCATCATCCCAGCACTCGTACCCCAGCCGATGTCCCCAGTAATGGAAAGCGGCTTGGGGTATCCGAGCCTTTAGTTGACCAACACCATCGATGCTTCGGGCTTCGTTGGCGTGGTTAAAAATGGCTGACTGTTTCGCTTCGGCATATGCCTTAGTTTCTTCCATTCTCCACCCACGCAGAAGTTCATCCCTAACCCTGTTTCTTAATTCAGGGGGGATAACCTCCGCTAGGTCTTGAATGATGTCAGCCATTGTCTGATTAGGCGGTGAAGTCGAACACGCCAAATGCCAGCGGGTTGTAGACGCAAAGTCCAGCAACTGCTTCAATCATTCGGGCTTCGCCACCACCGTTGTTGGTGAGAGCAGTAACTCCAGCGACATTGCCACCATAACGAATCTCAACTTGGTCAAATGGGATGACATAACCAGCAAAGGTTGAGCCAACACCAGAAGTAGGGTTGAGGTAGTGTGATGGGTGGAGACGGAGTTTACCGAAATCGCCTTCAAACACATCAACCGAAGAGATGTAGGACGAAGAGTCCGACTCACGGTTAAGGGTTCTGATAGCGGTCATCGGGGCTGTGCCTGAGCCTTGAGTAGAGGTGAACGCAAGGTTAGTAAAGGCTCTCTTAAGAGCAGTACCAACAAGAGCGTCATAGTCTCTGTATTGACCAGTCTGGCTGTAGATACCCGTGAGGATATTCTGGACAACCGTTTCAGTCAGAGCCGCAGTTCCAACCGTAGAACGGTTAGCCGTAGGCGTACAGAAGGTGTCAGGAACAGGAAGCGTTGAGTCCTTAGAAGCAGTCGGCTGAAGCCACTTGTGGAGACCACGAGTGAGATAGGCGTTTGTGCCGTTGTCAGCCTGAGCACCGTTGTTGGAGCACATTGTGGCTTCCATATCACGCTTGATAGCCTGAATGCCCTTAGCGACATTGTTAGCGAGTTCATCACGAACTCCAGCAATCGTAGCGATGTCCTGCGTAAGCGGGGACACACGGACGGCTCTGCGGAAGATTTGGATGTAGTTGCTGAGTTCAGCACGATAGGTCACGCCGCCATCCTTGACATAGTTGTCATAGGTGGTCACATCCGTACCATCGACTGTACCAGTCGTCTTAGGTGTTGGAAGTGAATCGGCTTGCCATCTGAAAAGTGTATTTCCAGGTTTTGAACCCTTCTTTGCCATCGATGTGAAAGGAGTATCCTTTGCATCAACGAGTGCGATGAGGTCAGCGAGGTCTTCTCTTTTTCCAGAGGAGATGTCTTTTTCTAGGAGATTTGCCATAGTAGTTATATAGGTTTAGGGATTACAAGAATTTGTTAGCGATGATTATGCTCAAATCGTCACGGGAGTTAGAAGACGCATATCGTTGCTTTGCGACCTGTTCAGCAACCTGATTTTTCTTCAGGGGAACTGGGCTTGCAGACGACCTAGGTTGTGCGAGTACTTTTTGAGGAGTAGTTACTCTCTTCTGGTTCTCATAGACTTTTATGCCTGTAATGAGGTGACCTAGTACTAACTTATGGTCAGGTGCTCGAAGTATTTCTGGAAATGCCTTGATGAAAGATTCTGCCATCTGTCGTTCCTTACTGGAACGGTCTTTCCACCACACATAATCCTTTTGAGCCACCGCTTCAAACTGATTGTACGCTTGAAGGAACTGTGCTCTTTTTGGGAGATGTTCTTCAAGTGCATCCATAGATTTAACTTTAATCTTTCGGATGTCCTCAGCCGTGTACTCTACTTCTTCGCCATCTGACTTTGTCACAACAGCACCATCAGGGTTCATTTCGCACCAACGCCTAATTTGTTTGGCTTGGTCAGCCTCTCGGCTGATTTCTTCCATACTACGGATGTGGCTGAACGGGTTGCTTGAATCTGGGACTTGGGCTGGCTTGGTAGCCTCTTGCTCCAATCGTTCCACTTCTTGCTTTAGTCGTTCAACTTCCGCTTCGGCTTCTCTACGCTTGGCAGAGAGTTTATCGATGCGTTTCTTAACGCCCTTTGGTAGACCTCTTTCAATTTCTTCATCGTCAGACTTGGTTTCTTCGGTTTCCTCGGAGTCTTCTGATTCTGAATTGTCAGCGGTTGTTTCATTTTCCTGTGAAAGAACAGCACTATCTTGTTCATAAGCGGTGCTTTCACCTTCCGCTTGTTCCTGACCTTCTTGGACTTCAGGAGACCCGTTCTGTTCCTCACCGCCTAGGAACTTATTGCTGATAATATCAGCGATTTCATTTAAACCAAAAACTGCGGAATTGTTTTCGGTGTTTGTCGTGGGGTTATTTTCAGCCGTCCCAAGGTCGGCATTATTCTTTGTATTCATTAGATAAGGTCTAAAGTCCTATATACAGAGTTTTAGAATGGACTCAGAACCATTAGAAGCCTTTAAGAGGCAAAAAGTTGTTGTTGCAAGAGGATTACTTATCCAAGCCAATTTCGCCTGAATCATATTGCTCAGGTGCTTTTCCTTGGTCGGCAAGCACTTCGTCCCGTGTAAGTATAAGAAGGTCTCTAAAACTGGTTAAAGAAGAGGCTCTTCCTGAATGCCAAGCCCTGTCTTCTCCCTTAGAATCCTTTGAAAGTGCATCAGAAACTTCTGATTCAATGCTGGCATTGATAAGAAGCATAACAGCCCCCCAAGTTGGATTTCCCTTTTCAAAGGAAAGACCGTTGATAATTTCAATAGGAAGGCTCACATCATACCTCCTTGCTGTTCAGGGGCTTCCTGCTGGGCTTGCATTTGCTCTGCTTGCTGAATCTGTTGTTGCATCTGATTCCCAGCCTGTTCAGCAACAGGAGTAACTCCTGTTCGACCAATCTGCTTGTTCTGTTGCTGGCTTACGGACATTTGCAGGTTCTTGATGAAGTTATCCATAAGAGCACGGAAATGCTGGTCGGATTGCATCATTTGTTGTGCCTTTGGATTCTTAGAGATAATGTCTTGCAGGTACTGTAGTTTAGACGGGGCTGACGGGTCGTTTTCAACATAAGTAGCCTCGTTTCCAAGCATCATAAGACCGATGTCAGATTGAATTTCCTTATACAGCATCTGAGAAGCCGTTGCCGTGTTGATGATGAGTTCTTTTGCCTTATCAGGGTCGATAGCCTCAATAGCCGCTTTAACAAGTTTGTTCTTGTCAATAACTCCTGCACTATCAAGAGGGAGAACAAATTGCGTAATTGCTTTGAGTTTCTCGATGACAAACTGAGTATCAAGTTCTCTAACATCGTATTTAACTTGGAAGTCATAATTATTGCTAATGGAACTCAAGTTCTGAGGAAGCGAGCGTCCAGTAATTTGTTCAATCTCGGCTGAGTCCATATACTGGAGCATCATTGAGAATGTCATAGAAAAAGCCTCACTCCAGACATCCAGCCAGTTATTCACAAGGAATTGCTGAGTTGTTTGGGTTTTTTGTGGCATTATATTCGGATGATAAAGTCCGAAGTACGCACAATGCTCCATATCAACCTTGTCCATTAGGGCGAAGGCTGTGTTAGGCTCTCCAGTTGGAGTAGGCATAAATCTGTAGTCATCAACTGATGTAACAGGCAAATGAACCCCCGGAGAAATCTTATTGATACCACTTAGTCTCTTCTTTACTAGGACTGGTGGAAGCGTTGTGAAGGCTGTTCTATCCCGCACGGAGTCACGCTGGGCTTTGACTTCCTCTTGGTCTGTCTGAGCAATTTCAGGGATTCCACGGGTTTCGTAGATTGGTCTTCTGATTTTCTCTCTGCGGTAGATAACAAACGGATACTTATTTTGAGCACTTCCAAGCAGTTCGTGCGAAGCGTATTCCTCGTCTCCTGATTGTGGGCAGAAGATTGTTTGATAGATTCCAGCAATGCCATCGCTGTCAATCAATCTGCTGTATGCGTAAACCAGTTCAACCAAGTGGTCATTTCTGCTTACTTGATAGTTCAACAAGGCGGCGGCAGGGAGAAGGTTAGGGTCGTTGAAATTAGACTGTTTACCAGCAGTATTGACGGCTTGTTCAACAAACGAGTTACTCCACTCGTATTGTTTTGCCATTGTACGAAGTTCTACCTCAGTAACATAAGTTCTTCTGAAGATAACTCTGGCTCTTTGAATATCAATTGTTTCTGGCGGGAATGAAATCTCGTCATATGGCTTCAAGGAAACCAAACTTGGTTGATTCTTGGAAATAAACGGTTCTGGGATATGAGCAGTTCCAGTTTCTCTTAGTTCTTTAATTGCCTTCTTAACTGTTGCAGGAGAAACAGTCGGAAGGTACATCTGGATTAATGACATAGCAAACTCTTCCTTGGAAGGGTCTACAATGGCATCTGGGAGGTCTTTGAGGGGCGTATTAGGGTCTTTCTGCATTCCCATCTGAACAGCCTGAACAAGTTCGTCCATAGACAGTTTCTGGAAGCGTGTAGACATCTCTCGTTCCCACAGGATGTGTAATCCAGCCCATCCGTATTGAAGTCCGTTCTGGGCAAGCAATTCAGCCTCTTTTCGCAGTTCGGTACGCAGTCTTGACTCAATAAGCCAAGACATAAGCACATTAGCGGTAGCGGCTGTTTCAGAATCGTTGAATTCCGTACCTTTTACTTTAATCTGACACCTATCAAAGGTTGTCATAAGGATAGCAACTATTTCATTAATCGTTCTATCAACAAGTCTGCAACGAACATCTGAAGCACCTTCAAAGGGGAATGCACCGTCACCGTTCATACGGTTCTCGCTGTGCTTCTTGCCGTCATCCGTCTGACCTTCCCATCTAGCAAGTCTTATGTCGTCATTTTCCGCTATGTTAGCGGTGTTTCCTCCGTTCTGCGTGGAACGCTGGTATTCCGAATAGAAGTAGGGAATATCAGGCTTATCCGTTGCAAATACAAATTTATCTGCGTTGTTGTTGTATTTTTTCATTAATAAAATTAATTAGGTCGTCTCGAAAGTATCGTTTATGGTTGCCTTTTGTGGTATATGTTCTTATAACACCCGTTTTAGCAAGTTGTTCAAGAAGGGTTCTTGAAAGTCCAGAACAAAGCATTGCTTTTTTTCTTGGAAGTAAGCAAGGAAAATAAAGTTCCATTAGTAACTTCCTCCACCCGTTCCACGCATTGTGCTGTCCGAAATGTAAACAGGATTCATAGTCATTAGGTATCGAAGGCAATCTATTGGGTCTTTCGTTGCTCCCTTGTCGCCATCTTGACCAGTCCACTCCTTGATGCAGTATATTAGATTTTGACATTTGTCTGAGATGTATAGTTTAGGTTTATTCAATGGACTGATGTCTTGGGACATATCATAAGCAAAGCCGTCATTAATTAAAGTAACACCTTGTTCAATTCTAATTCCTGCGGCTGGGATAAAATGCATAGGCACTTCCCCGTCATCAAGCATATCAATTAAAGTAACTCCTCCGTCTTCCGTTACAGCCTTAGTTCCACCTGCACGGGGGTCGATATATCTCTCAGATATTTCTTCTCCGTTCTCAAGGTCTAGAATGAGTTGCTTGTAGTCGGCTAGGGAGCGTCCTGCTCCGTTTCTTTGGGCTGTACCAGCCTTCCCGTCAGGCTCTCCAGCAGGTAACGCCCACTCGCCTTCTGAATCGTCTGGGAATTCTCTGTAGACAATAACATCTCCGTCTTGTGTTACCTTTGCCCAGATGATAAACCAGTTTCTAGCACCAGCAGGGTCTACAACCATATAGTTAGTACCCTCGACTGGAATGTTTTCTGACTTAATAATATTGACCTCTGGGGTAAATCTTGGGAATTGGCTACCGCTGATGTTGTCAGCCCAACCATACGCACGAATCTTAACTTCGTAAGGTTTCTTGCCCATCAGGGTCTTCTTTAACTGTTCAAATGGGTTATACGGGTTAAGTTCGCTATGAAACCACATAACGCCAGCAGGACGAACATAAGATTGTGCCTTATAAGGCATATGACCCCTTGGGCATCCGTTCACATTGATGTTGTCTGGCAAGAGTGGGCTTTTACGGTGTTCAAGTATCTTAGCACCGCTTACATACTCTTTTACAACGCTACTGTACCCCGTGATTGGGGTGAATGTTGTGATTAACTTACAAAAACGAGTAACAATACGATACCTCAGGGTCTCAATCCAATCTAAAGGCACTAATTCATCGCACCAAATCAAATCTACCTCGCCACCCTCAATAACATCACGCTTTTGAGCGTAATTCATAAAGAAGCATTGGCTTTTGTTAGGTAAAATAAAAGTGTTGTCAGAAAAACCGTTTTTTTGCGTGTACGATACATTCTGAACCTTGTTTTTACGCAAATCTTTGAACTCAGATGGCAGGTACTTATGGATAACATTTTGTTGCATCTGAATTGACGACTGATTGGTCGTGTGCAGACACCACACTCTAGCATCCTTTGTGTTAATCAAGGTTTGGACTACACGCTTTGCCGCCCACTCTGTTTTAGAGGCACGGTTTCCACCAAGAATAAGAACCTCGTTGTTTTTCTTAAGCATCTCATCCGCTTCAAGCCAATGAGGAAGGTCAAACCCGTGCCTGTACGGGTCTAGTTTTTCGGCAAGGATTTTGTCCTCTCGGATAGAAAGAATCTCAGCCGTCTTTTCCTCACCAACCTTATCAACCAACCTACGGACATCTTCCGTGGTAGGCATCAATAGAACTGGGTGAGGCGTTAGGTTCATCTAGCGGGTGGAGTTGTGTCTGGCGTTATGCCGCCGCTTTGCTCTTTCAGGAATTGAGCATATGTCATTCTTTGCCCTAAAGGGGTTTTGCCTGTGCGGTCTTCTGGAGGTTGTGGATTTGGATTTGGAACGGCTGGCACATTAGCAAAGTAATCAATGTCTGAGATAGGAAGAACACGGTTTTGCCGTTCTTGCCAACTTTCTTTTGGTGCAATTGCTTTGTGCAACTGCTCAGGATTGTTTAAATCTAGTTTGTGTGTTTTTGCTCTATCCTTAAGGTAAGCGTACATTATCTTACGAGCGTTGGCTGGGTCTGCCGCAAGGTCTGGGTTTTTAACAATGTCAATTCCAGTTAGTTTAGCAAGACGCTCGTAGTTTGCTCTTCCAGTAAGATGAATGAACCCTCTTCCATAATATTTAACTGCATCTTCATCCGTCATATTTCCTAAGTTTTTACCAGCAGTAGTTTTTGGACCATACATCTTTGTGAAGTATTCTTCTGGAGTCCCGTTGTATGTTTCTTTCATACGCATTTTTGGACCACCCTCAGCAAGCATATGTCTTAATAGGTTTTTTTGAGTGTTTGTATCTGTGAACCCTTCTTTGTTCATATCATCAATTTCATTATCAATCCAACTGTAATTATATATAGGGTCTGTTTCTACAGGTTTCTTTGCCGATTTTTTTGCCATATTACTGAATCTCTCCTTCTTGTTTATATTTAAAGATGTCAAAATCAACGCTACCATCATCAAAACGCTTAGGGATATAATAATCTGTGTTTGGAAGAATTTTCTTTTCTGCAATGTTTTTATGATATGCCTCTAGTGACATAATGTTTTTCTTTTGCTCTTCAGTCATATAGGAACTCTTTTTTGAGTTCTCAATAATCTTGTCTACCTCTTCTGGCTTAAACTTATACTGTTGCGAATTAACAAATTCTTGTTCCCAGTTGCTTGTAGCCCCCTCCCCTGTAAGAGCATCTTTAGCAATAGGTCTTTCAAGAGGAATCATTTCAGTAGGGTCTACTGTGTAAGGACGCTCAATAGTAGCCGAAGGAGGTTTGTACTCCGTGATGATGCTACCCCCCATAGGGATTGTGTAGTGTCTTCCGCTTTGAGTGATTTGCAGGTTCTGCGTCTTGGTGTCGTACCCGCTGATAAGGTAGCCGCCAACAGATTGACCAATCTTAGCCCACTTAGAACCTTGTGGAGTGTGGATAGAGAAAGTATCGTTACCAGTCATTCCCCTGAACTCAACAGGTGGTTGTTTGTTAGGTTGTGCCATAATAAAAATTAATATTTGCCGATAAAACGAGGGTGGCGGGTAACAACCCAGCGAGCACCGTCCCATCGTACCTTGACTGCCATACCAATGCCAAATTTGGTCGATTCACGGCAAATTACATTTTCCTGCTTGCCATCAATCACCACTCCGATTACACGGGGATTCTTGTACTTGCAATAAACTGTTCCCTGTTTCTCCGCAGGGGAAACAGTCAAATCGACCTCCTTGAAGCCGATGTTTTCCTTGAGAGCACGAACACCTTCCTCTGTCCAAGAAATCTCCCAGAGATGTTTAGGACGCTTAGATTCAATGCGTGTCCAATGAACAACTTCCTCATAAGATGAGCGAAATTGGCGTAAGATGTCTTTTGAAAGACCTAGGGCTATGGAGAGTTCCTTTTCGTTCATATGTCGATATCTGGTTGATGAATCGACAAGAGTCAAGCAATATGTCGAAATGCAGAGGGGGTGGGATTTGAACCCACGGTGGGTTTCCCCACGCCAGTTTTCAAGACTGGAGCAATAAACCTCTCTGCCACCCCTCTAAAGGTGGGCGTGAAGGGAATCGAACCCTCGACTTAAGCCTTATAAAGACTCCACTCTAACCGCTGAGTTACACGCCCGAAAGTACGGCAAGCGGGGGTCGAACCCGCAACATCCTGCTTGGAAAGCAGACACTCTGCCAATTGAGTTACTGCCGTGAAGGTGGGACTGACTGGACTTGAACCAGCAACAAATCGCTTAAAAGGCGACTACTCTAACCATTGAGTTACAATCCCTAAAGTTGCAGGGGCGGGAATCGAACCCACCTATGGGTGCTTATGAGACACCTGCATTCAACCAGAACGCTACCCTGCACAAAGAACCCTGACAGGGATTTGAACCCCGACAAGGAGTACCAAAAACTCCTGTGCTACCGTTACACCATCAGGGTAGAAGGACGCATAAGAGGAACTTTAACCTCTTTCCTCCGATAAACGGAATTCAACTTAAACTAATGCGTCAAAATCGACCCACTAGGAATCGAACCTAGATGACCCGCTTAGAAGGCGGGTGTTCTATCCGTTGAACTATAGGTCGTAAAAGGGCGGGGGAGGGGAGTTTAACCCCTCGTACTATATTCAGAACTTCCTATGACCGTGTTTTTAACCATTGCATTCATTGGTTCTGAGAATAATGTACTCGTAACGAAAACGACCCCGCAAAGTAAGCCTTGTGTAGGATTTGAACCTACGACCTTCTGTTTACAAAACAGACGCACTACCGCTGTGCTAACAAGGCAAAGTCAAAGAACTCCTGCTGTATGTTCAAGTACTTTCTCATAGTCAAACCAATTCTTTCTAATTCATCGAAATCCCTTCCCCCAGAATTGGGGGACTGAGGGGGTAAATAACAGGGGGTATTAGGGGGGTGAAAAAAAATTGAGTCAAGCCTAAAATGCTCTAAGGGTTAAAAAAGTTCTGTTCGCTATTTGCGAATAAAAAATGTCTGAGTGAACCTGATAAAAAAAATAACCAATAGTAAAAGAGCCACCCCCCCGCCCCCTTAAGGTGACATCTTTGGTCAGGTTATCAGGGTTCAGTCGGAAATGAACCGTTCCTTATGGGGTAAAGCCTCCGAATCCATCAACAGGTTCAAAATCCATACTGAACATCAGTTCACATAGGGATTTAAAGGGTCTGGCTGGTCTCAGGAGCGGCTAGGATGGTCTGGTTGGTATGTAGACACGGCTAGACCTCAGGAGTGGCTACCTGAGGCTAACTGTGATGGACTATTGAGGGGCTTGGGCTTACTCGTAGGTCGGGGTGCGGAGGGTCTGGAATTCGGCTGGGAAGGTCTCCAGTCGGATGGCATCGTAGTTGAGTTCCATCCGAGCGGCTTCACCTGCGGCTACGGCTAGGAGCACATCGTAGTCCCGTTCACCGTAGTTCAGGAAATGGGTCACGGGGAAGGTAGCGACTAGGGTGTGGCGGTCGTACCAACAACCGCCTTCGGCTGGGCTGTAGCACTCACGGCTGACCTCGTAGAACGAGACATAGCGGATGCCATCGAGTCGGTCAGAGCCGTAGGAGTACAGACCTGCGAAGCGACCTGCGAAGACCGAGAGGTGGAGGTCGTACGAGTCACGCTTGAGGGTTCGGTTTTGGTTGTAGTCGCTGACCTTCTTCAAGCAATCTTTTAGGATGACTTCAAGAGCCTGATGACGCTGGTGGTCGTCTTCGGCTTTGGTCGCTTCACCGACCTGCTTCCAGATGTCATCGTGGTTGATGAGGCTGGTGTTCTTGCGGGTCAGTTCGTTGATGGCGAGCATCGTGCTCACCCAGTCGGAATGAATGTTCATTTTGGTTCGTGTGTAGGAGATTTATAGTAGAGGCACGGCTTATGCCGTGACCTCCGTTTCTGGTTCGGTGACTGCTACGCCTTTGAACTTCGTCCAGCGTTTGAAGGCTTCGCTGGCGGCTTTCTGGATTAGCGTTTTGTCGTTGGAGAGTACCTTGAGCCAGTTGCCAAGGTAGGCACTAGAGTTGTCGAAGACGGTGGTAGCGAGCAGACCAGTCTCGTTGAGGCAGATGCTGGAGAACAGTTCTGCGACCAATTCCTCCTTAGCGTATTCCTTTGTGCCGAAGCCATCGGTCGTGTGTGTGCCACGCTCCTTGAGCGAGTGGCCAATCTCGTGGAACAGCGTTGCGTAGTATTGTTCAACGCTCTTGAACGATTCCTTCCGTGGCATTTCAATCGTGTGGAACGATGGAGAGTAGGAAGCGGATGTGCCACCGTGCGTCACGCTGACCGTGTTCAGAGCCGCCAGTTTTTCAGCCGCTTCGATTGGGGTGAACACGATTTGCTTGTTAGCCCGCTTGAAGTTAGGGAGGTTGCACTTGTTCACGGGGAAGACCGTGTAGTAGCGAGCGAGCAGGAAGGTGTCGGTAGAGCCGTTGACCTTCGTCTTTTTCTTGTCTTCGACCTTAGCGAAGTAGGTGATGGGCAGACCCTTCGTTCCCGCTTCCAGCGTACCACCAGCCGCCTTGATTTGGTTGAAGGTCAGGTAGTAGTCGTCAGAACCCCAGAAGGCGAGGGTGAAGGCGTTCACCCCAGAGTAGGGCTTACGGCTCACGCCATTCTGAGGCGAGACGGATGCCCAAGGCTTCTGCCAAGGTGCGACTCCGTTCTGGAGGCTGATGATGAAGCGGTCAGCGATAACATCGGCGACCGTGATTTTGGTGGGCTGGCTCATTTGGTTTTTGGTTTTGTAGGTGTCGTCAGGCGACTCACACACCCTAGTAGTCCTATTGATAGGAGTACAGGAGATTCTTCGTGTCGATTGTTACAATTGTGTGACGGGAATCTGGAGGCTCAACCTTTGTATTGGACGGGCGTGCGTGCGTAGCAGAGACCGTGCCAAGTCTCCTTTACAGGTGCAGATTTATATGACCGATAGCAGACGATTATTTGAACTTTATAATACGCTGAAACACGCATTCCGACCAATGATACCAGCGGTTTTCTCATTTTTACCAATTTTTACACTTCTTTGGGGTGTCAGAGGCGTTTACAGGGGGTAGTCAATAGCCTTACTCGTACAGAGGGGTCAGGGCTTCTGAGGGCATCCTAGACCCCTTAGCGTTGATTTGCTTGTTTTTGCGCAACCTGATTGACAGGTCTTATCCTGATATCTTTAGTCAGGATTCAATCATTAGTGCCGCACCTATGATTCAGCCCGAATACCCCTTGACAGACCTATGATTAGAGTTCCTGCTGGGGGTCATTAGATTTGCTTATAGCATCATCTGGCGGCTTGACACGAGTGTGTGTGTAAGTCGTTGATATTCAACGCTTTAGAACTTCACTCAGAATAGGGTGTCAGAGGCGTTTACAGGGGGTAGGCAAGGGGGTAGCATCGGCTGGAGAAGCCACCCTCTTAGGGCAATCTTGACAGTATCAAGGCACTTGGCACGGTTCGTGCTATGGGGGTGCATTAGCCTGTCCTTATAGGGGTCATTAGTTCTGCTACTGCGTATCAAATACACTGATATGACCTTGCACTCAGCCGCTAGGGGCATATCTTAGTAGGAGTAGGGACAACACCTACCCGCTCTTTGAAACCCTTCCCGAAGCCGAATGTTCTATGTGGAACAATCGGGGACGGGTAACCCAAACCAACCAACCACACAAAGATATGAGCCTCGACTGGCTTGCAACGAAAATCCCGAAGAGCGTCAGGAACTACACATTCCTGAGCGACAAGGGCGAACCGACAACCGTGATGCACCCCAAGATGGAAGCCCTAATTTGGCTAACGCTGACCCTGCGTATGAACTACACAGGCGGCTTGGCTAAGAAGAGCGAAGTCTTGAAGCGAGTCCAATACCTGCGAGCGAAGGGTAAACTGCCAGCCCTATGGGTAGGCGAGAACACCCTGAAGCAAGACCCTGCCAGTTGGCAGGGAGCAGACAAGGACGGCAAGTATATCCTAACCGACCAAGATGTCCTAGTTTACTGGGGTCTCTGGACGAATAGCGTGTACTCGACTGGGAACACTTTCAAGCAATGGAAGACCCTAATCGATAAGCGGGACGCAGAATAAAGCAGAGGGGGAAGTCACTAACCCTTCTTTTCTTGGCTCAATCAGGTTGACAACTGGGGGAAAGGTGTTTCTATTACTTTTAGTTCTTTTACAGTCCAATTTCCGTGAACCCTCAAACCTGAGGGAGCGGGATACACAAAACCAAAAACCAAAACTACCGTGCGTAACTGGCTAGCAAACTGGCTGGGTCTCAACGACCTTGCCCTCACCCTGACGACTGTCCGTAAGGACTTCGTGACCCTCGAAGAGAAGGTCGGAACGCTCTCCATCGAGAGCGAGCCTGACCTCTCCGATGTCGAGAGCCGTCTGGATGACCTCGAAGAGAAAGTCAACGACATCGACCCTGACGACTTCGTCAGGAGCAACGACCTCGATGACCAAATCGATTCGTGGATGTCCAATAGCGACTTTGTCAACGAAGACCGTGTGACGGAACTCATCGAGGAGCAGACTGAGGAACTCAGCGACAACCTTGAAGAGAAGGTCGCTGAGGCTGTCGAGGAGATTGACCTGACCGATAAGGTCGAAGAGGTCGTCAAGAAGATGGATAAGGCTTCCTTCGGCGACACCGAGGAACTCAAGGCTATCGTCACCGAAGTCCTCAAGACGCTCAAGTTCAAGGTCGAGTAAGTTAGCAGAGGGGGAAGTAACTAACCCCTCTTTTTTTGGTTGCGTTTTGTATCACAATTGGGCTTACTACTTTCAGTTCCTTCTCATTCTACTTTCCCTAAACCAGCAATATCGCTGGAGGGGAACACCAAACCAAAAACAAAATGACAAAGCCAGACCTGCGAGAGTTCTCCTCTTGCTCTTATAACCGTATTAAGCAGTCAATTGACTCCCTTGAAACTGCTCTTTACTTCGCCTTTGCAGGTGAAGAAGAGATGTTTCGTGAGGCTGAACGGCTTCATCTAAAAGGTGAGCCTACTATCAAGCAGACAGAAGAGTATTTGACCCTTTGCGAATACTGGCGAAACCAGCAAGACACTTGCGTTTCCATTGCTAAAACGATTCAGTTACTGAACCCTGAGTTCAGGGACGAGCGTTTCAGGATGGCTTATGGAAGTAATCAAGTCATCTGCGTTAAGCCATATAAGGAGCGTCAGGAAGAGAAATTGCTCATCGGGCAAAAGTAAAAGTCAGGGGGAAGTCACTAACCCCTTTTTGGTAAGTAGAATAACTTTCAGTTCTTTCACATCCGCATATGAGCCAAAAATACATCAATGTATCAGCCGTTAAAAAGTTTGTTAAAATGCAATCTGGAAAAAGGGTAAGCAAGGACTTCCTTGACGCTCTTGACAGATTTATTGAACATAAACTTACTGACGCAAGCCGTGAGCATAACGGGGGTAAAAAAACCCTTTGCTCTGGTGTCGCTGGATATCACCTTGGTCGTAAGTAAGGCAGGGGGTAACTCCCCTTTATGCGGAAAACTTAAGGAGTCGGCTTTTATTAAACGAAATAAAAGTAGCAGGGCTAACGACTTAAACCTTGGGGTCGCTCAAGGGAAGGTGGTCTTCGACAGCCACCCCTAACAAATTAACCAGAGAGGCGAGAGGGTAGCGTAATCTACCACGGGCATCGGTTAGCGTTGGCGTGTTCAGCCCTGTTGAGCCGACCTCTGGTTATTCACTTTATGCCCATAATAAGTCGGGGAGGTAAAACTCCCCTTAACTTTAACTATTAGAAAGAGACTGGTGTCGTGCTGGAAAGCAGTTTAAAGACTGCGGTGGTTCGTAAGAACTGTCGGGTGAAATCCCAAGGCATAAAGGTTCGATTCCTTTTCTTTCGTCATTTTCCTAAAAAGACCTTGCTAAACCTAAAAGAGTAATACACTCTAAACCTATGGATACTTACCAATTCAAAAACCTAAAAGTCCAATACGGAAACATCACCGTCCTAGCCACAGGCTACGCTCACTTTGAACTCTGCGACATCGGAGAGGGTCATTATGAGTTCTGGGGCGAAAAAGGAAAAGAAGAATACCTAGTCGCTTTCTTCGACAAGTGCGTCCTTCAGGATTATAACCTAAAAGCGAAAAAAAGCATCGCAGAGATGGGCTTGACCCATATTGACCGAAAAAACATTGAGAACCTAATTATCGAAATGCTCAATGAAGACACGGGACTTTGCATCGACCTCGCCATTCAGGACGACCCTGAAGAAAAAAACTAAAAAGATAAAAAAACCCCTTGCTAAAAAGCAAAAGACTGTAATACTTTCATTCTCACCCACCTAGCATCCATCCAGTAAATAAATCCTATGAACCCAATCGTTTATCTCATCATCCGCTCTATTGTCGAAGAAGACAATAACAAGGCACAGACCTTTGTGTACAGCAAAGACTCCGCTTTGGAGGCTCTTGCCACCTACAAGAACTGGCAGTACATCTGGAAGGGTTGCACCATCACCGTTGAGCGTGTGGTGTACCTCCAAGCCATCAAGTCCTTCTCCACCTCAACCATCGAGTACTCGGAACTGGTTAAGGCGGCAAAGGAAGAAATCGACAAGGAAATCGAGCCTTCCTAAAGGCTAATCCTAAAGGAACAAGGGTCACCAACCGTAACGGGTTAGGTGACCTTTTTTTTAGGTATAAATCTTAGAACCTAAAGTGCGGCAGAGATGCGAGTCGTTATTTAAAACGGCTACAGCAGACTCAGCAATCTGTGCTAAGACCTCTTTGTCGGTAACATAGCCAGACTTTCCAAGTGCATCGTAAAGTTCCGCAGTCTCAAAAGCGGCTTGCTTCCCATCTTCCTCGTAGTCTTCAACTACATAATGAGCCTGTCCACAAACGAGGTATTCGCTACCTTCGTGTTTAATATTTAAGTTTCTAATACGGTATGCATACATATCGTGCATATATGTAGGACACTAGTATTACCCTGTCAAGCCCTATTCTTTGATTGGCACAATGTCGATTATGTCACCCTTGAGCATCTTATTGATGTCTTGGTGGGTAACCTTAAGGCGGTGCTCTACGACCACCGTAGGAGCGTCTTGAAGAGCCATAACCTTGTCGGTCATAATGGCAATGGCTAGGGGTAACTGACCTGCTGGGATGTTCTCAATCTCCTCCAGAAGCCTGTGTGAGCCTTTGCTGACAATCTGGGATAAAAGGGCTGAGGTGTTTTTCTTCCAAGTGCCTAGGTCGAACCCCTTGTGGTCTTCGATGTCTTTCCTTATGGCGAGCACCGCTGGCTTGCTAACGCCCGTCTGGGCTGATACGGCACTAGCCCCTAGCCCGTCCTTAAGCAGTTCGATGGTCTTGTCACGCTTTTCCTTGGGGACTTTCTTGCCAGTAACCCTTAAAGAAGGGTTCGTGCTTAAGCGTTCTGGGCTTGATTCGTATTCCATAATGTTATAGGCTTCTAGATGGATGCATTCCTGCAAGTTGGATTTCTAGTTGTAATCTTATTTCTATGCGTAACTTATGTCTTGTCAATTCTAATCGCCTGTATTAGTAGACCTAAAAATGAGATTAAAGCCAAAAGACATCTCTGGATTCAGAGATAAGGTCATTCTTGAACAGGGTGGCGTATGCTGGCTATGTGAAATTGACTTAAAAACTGTTACCCCGTGCCTTGACCACAACCACGAAACGGGTAAGATTAGGGGTGTACTGTGTCAGAACTGCAATGGCATTGAGGGTAAGATTAAGAACCTAGCAAGACGAGCCAAACGGGAAAAAACCAGTTACGATTTTGTTGTAAAAATTCTAGCGTACTGGAATTACTTCTCTGCTCATCAGCGTCCTGAGTTCCACCCAACACATAAGACAGAAGATGAGAAGCGATTGAGACGAAATAAAAAGGCGAGAGATAAAAGAAAAAAGAAGATTGGGGGTTGACTTGTTGTAATACCGATGGATACTAGTGTTGTTCCTATGAGCAATACCATCCAAATCCGAAAGGGCATTGACCCGTCCTTTGTCCCTAACATCGTTGATTCCGATTATCGGAAAGCAACTGGCTTGAGCAAGTCTATGCTCAGTCACTTCCTCAAGTCTCCCGCTCACTACCTCGCACATTGCGACCAGATGAGCGAGCCTACTGCCGCTATGCAGTTCGGCACGGCTTATGATGCTGAGATTCTCCAGCAGAAGCCCAGCGACTTCTATGCCGTGATGCCAGATGTGGACGGCAGGACTAAGGAGGGTAAGGCAGTCAAGGAGCAGTTCAAGATTGATGCGGCTGGTAAGGCTGTTATCTCGCCCAAGGAAGCAGAGATGATTCCGCTGATGAAGAAAGCCCTGTACGAGCACCCTGTTGCTAACCGTCTTCTCCGTACATTGACGCACAAGCAGGTCGCTTGCTTTGGCACATATCAGGACTCAAAAGACAAGCAAGTTCGCTTGAAGGGCTTGCTAGACGGCTACAACGAAGCCGAGGGTATTATCGTAGACCTCAAGACGGCAGAGGATGCTTCTCCTGAAGGCTTCCGTAAGGCAATCTGGAAGTACAAGTACGCTTATCAGGATATCCAATATCGCTGGCTCTTAACCAATGCTGGTAAGCCTGTCAATGACTTCATCTTCATCGTTCAGGAAAAAGAGCCTCCCTTTGCGGTTGGTTGCTACTCCATCAGCGTTGATGACCTAGCCTTGACCTACCAGTCTTGGGAGATGGCTATGATTCGATTCGGTCATTGCCAGAAGAGCGGACAGTACCCCGCTTACGCTGACGAGGTCGTGAACCTGAAACTCACCAAGTGAGCGAGCCTAAGTTCACGGGGATTTGGATTCCCGCCATCGTCCTGACCTATCCCATCAGCATTACCGCTAAGGTGTGCTTTGGGGTGGTCGATGGGCTGGACAACGAGGACGGATGCTTCGCATCCAATGCGTACCTCCAGAATCACCTTCAACTGGAAAAGCGTCAACTTCAGAACATCTTGAAGGAACTGGATGACGCTAAACTCATTGTCCGTCAAGAGGTTGCAGGACGCAGAATTATCAGGACTGTTAGTAAGGTTGCTTTAGTAAAAGCCCGAACTGACGCACAGGTCACCCGCTCAGAGGGGTGCAATCCATTGCACGGGGGGGTGCAAAATAATGCACGGGGGGGATGCAATAAATTGCACCCATATAGTAAAGATGATAATAAAGAGGATAAAGATACAAAGGATTCTGCTCCTTGGTCATCTCCTTTACCCTTTGAATCAGAAGAGTTCTCCAATGCTTGGATGTCTTGGATTGCTTACCGAAAGGAAATTAAGAAGCCCATCAAGGAGACCACGATGAAGGCTCAATGGAAGGAGTTCGCACTATGGGGTGAACAGAAGTCCATTATCTCAATTGAGATGTCTATTAAGAACGGCTGGCAGGGTCTCTTTGAACCTGCTAGGTCTCAAGGTGGAAAAGGTAACACAAAACCATTGACAGCCAGCGACCACGAAGCATTCTAATACCTATGCAAACTAATCCTATGTTACGCCAAGGCTTTGGTGCTTGGGCAGAAAATATCATCGTGAACTACATCGAAGATTGGCGGGAAGTTATTCTCGCCAGCCAGAAAGGTAGCCACACGATTGAGAGAGAAGATTATACTATGAATGCTTCTTGGGACTATAAGTCCTTGAGCATCTCGATTCGTGCCTATGTCGAGGGTGACGGCTGGCAGACTCTTGAACAAACTATTACCATCAAATGAGCATTGAAGAATTGAAAGCCGAAAACGCCCGCCTCAAGGCCGAGGTCGATAGGCTGGCTATGTCTGAAGGCTATCATTATACTGCAGTTTCTATCAGTACGCTCAAGGAACAACTCCATCAAAAGCACCTTGATTATATCGAAGCAAGGAAGGCAAATGAGGCTAAAGTGGAGATGATTAAGAGCCTCAAGGCCGAGGTCGAAAGGCTGACCAAGGCGGGGGATGCGATGCAAACTCGCCTTAACTTCTTTCAGAAGCGTTGGGATAACGATGAACTTTGTGAAGAAGCGGAAGCGTGGAACGCCGCCAAGGAGGGCAAGCAGTCGTGAGCGATATTGCCTGTCATTGTGGTCGTAGGGGTGCGTTGTTTGCTAAGAACGACAGCACTCATAAACTGGTTCGCTGGCATCATTGCCGTGAGCACCTAGATGCCGTCCGTGTAGCCGATGCTGGATTGGTTGATTCTACTATCCCTCCATCTATGCCAGAAATTTTTAGGGATACTGACATCGCTCGCCTTCACCCTAATATCCAGAAGGCTTTGGATTGGAAGCCCAGCGGTGATGTCTCTGGTCTCCTCCTGCACGGCACTACGGGCATTGGGAAGACCCGTGGTATCTGGGCTATCATCTGCCGTATGTGGGCTGAGGAAGCCCTAAAGGACAAGCAATTGAACTTCCAGTTCTTGACTATGCGTAAACTGGAGACCACCATTGAAATGGGTTTTAAAGACCAGAAGCACGGTACGGCTCTAGACCAGTTAATCACGATGCCGTTCTTAATCCTAGATGACTTTGGCAAGGAGCGGCTTACCCAGCGTATGGCTTCTGACCTATTCGCTATCATTGACGAGCGTAGCACGGCTCGTAGGGCTACCATTGTTAGCACGAACTTCAATGGCTCTACCCTATTAGAGCGTTTTGACGCTAGGGATAAGGAGACTGGCGTTGCCCTTATCCGAAGACTAAAGGACTACTACCAGATGGTAGGGGCAGGGTCATAATAGTATAACTTTAGCCTTGCATTAGTAATACCCTTCTGTTCTTCTTCGCTCCTTCCATTATGAAAAAAACTTATTTAAAAATTCGTCAGCGTAACAAAGAAATGATGTTGACTCTTCGCATCGAAAGTAAGACACTCTCTCGTCTGAATACTCTTTCAAAGAAAAACGCAATGACCCGTTCTGATTTTGTCAGAAATATTTTAGAAAAAACGGTTGACGAAACCAAGAATGTATAACATATTGTTTTTATGAATCATTTCAGCACTTTCTTCGATAATAATCCTATGAGCCAAAACACTCCAGAAACCCAAGCCATCCTGTTCAAATCCCTAGTGGACTTCATTGAAGCCAGCAAGGATATCCACGCAGATTCCACCAATCCATTTCATCGCAATCGTTATGCCAGCCTATCCGCTCACCTGCTCGCACTTAAACCCCTTGCCGCAAAGCACGGACTTGCCATCATCCAGATGCCTATCGGTGATTCCGAAAGCGTTGGTGTGCGAACCCTCGTCATCCACGCTTGTGGTGCGTACCTCTCGGCTGACGCTCTTATCCCAGCAGAGAAGGGACTCAAAGGACAAGATGCAGGAGCACTCATTTCTTATCTTCGCCGCTACGCTTTGGCTTCGGTGGCTGGCGTGGCTACTGAGGATGACGATGCAGAGACTGACCGAGTCTCAAAGACTGGAAGTACTGTCTCGCTTGAGAACCCTCCAAAGGGAATGAAGTACATCCCTAACCCTAACGCTGGTAAGTCCGTTAAGGCTTCTGGTGCTATGGTTGCCCCCTTTGGTGACCGCAAGGGTACTTCTCTTGCTGAACTACCGAAGAAGGAAGATGACCGTAGCGTTAAGTGCGGTGACCTCTACTACTTCGCTAAGGTCTGGACTCCAAAGCCCTTTGGTGAATCCACCACCGTCTCCCCTAAAGACCTCGCTATTAAGGCTGAAGCAATTCGTCTCTTTGAAGGCGAAGCACCACAAACCGCTGACGAAATCCCTTTCTAATTCTAACCCATAATTCATATGTCCAATACCTATAAGTACTACGGAAAAGGCACGAACTACATCATCCTTTCGGATGGTAACATCGCTCGCCTCCTGAAGCCCACCAAGATTCACCGCCAGACCTACTACAACTTCACCGTTGAAGGTAAGTACAAGCGGTACAACCAGCAGGACTTAGTTAAGTTGCTGGAAGCAGACAAGAAGGATGCCTGAGTACCAGCCCAAGACAGAGGGAATCACCTACCTCCGTCACGCCATCATCCAACAACGCAAACGCAAAGTAGGAAAGTTCATCTCTCTATCTATGGAACAAGCCGAAAAAATTGTTAGCCAAGCCGAGGGGTTCGTCCCTCGTAAGGCTGGCTATGACCCACGCAGGAACTCAGAAAAAGCGGCGGCACTAATCCTTGGCTTAGAGGTCAAGGAACTGGTGGCTAAACTTGATGCACCAGACACGGCTAGTCTTTTAAACAAACTAGCGGAAGCAAAGAACTACATCAAGATGCTAGAAGAGGGTGGAGACATCCTGTACTCTCATTCTACTTCTGGTGGTGGGCGACAAGGCTGGTTGAACACACGGAAGTTCCGCACGAACAAATGAATAAAGGCACAAGCACATATGGTTACGGCAAAACCCTATTGCTTGTGGTTAAGGCTTATTGTGATGGACTGACTATGCCAGAGACAGCCAAGGCTTGTGGGCTGTCTTATGCGGCAGTCTATGGTGTTAAGAGGCGTATGAATCTAGATTTTAAACTAGATAAAGGCAGACGCAAACACGGCTCAGTAAAAGACATTGTTATCCTTGAACATCAAAACGGATTAACTCCAAGAGAGATTATTAATAAACATAACTTAGTTAGGTGTTCAGTTTACTCCGTTTTAAAAGACTGTTCTATTAAGCCTAATAAAAAATGATTCACGAATTCCGCAATCCAATCCCTGTCCAAACCGATATCGGCTATGGATGGATGATGTATGTGCGGGATGGTGGCACTTGGAGTAACGACATCTTTGCTATTGTGCTAGAAAAAGACGGTGTTATCCGTCATATGCGTACCGACCAGTTCAAGGTTTTACAAAACCCCACTTTCGATATCTCTAATGAGCAAACTAATTAAGTTCGTAGCCGTAGGTGACAACCACGGTGATATGGTGGATAAAAATGTTGCGGCTGAGTTCTTCAAATTTCTGAAGTGGTTTTCTCCTGACCAAGTCATCCACCTAGGTGATAACTGGGATTTTAGAAGCATCAGGCGTGGTGCTGGTCGCAAGGAAGAAGACGAATCGCTGGTTGCTGATGTAAAGGCTGGCAAAGATTTCATCACCCGTGTCCAACCTTCTGTATTCCTAAACGGAAACCACGATGACCGCCTTGACCAGATTATCAACGGCTCGACTAGCGGGATGATGGTAGACTATTGCCACGACCTAAAGGAGAGCATTAAGAGCCATCTTAAGAAGAATGGTTGCAAAAAGATTTACGACTACCACGCAGAAGAAGGCGTACACAGATTAGGCAAAATTGCTTTTGTGCACGGATACACCTGTGGTGTAAGAGCCGTAGAGGAACACGCTATCCATTACGCAGAGCCTCAGGGTGCTGTCATTATGGGTCACCTCCATAGCATCCAGCAAATCAACGCTAGGAAGCACCAAGGTGCTGTCGGATTCTCTGGAGGTTGCCTATGCGGTAAATCCCCTGAGTACGCCAAGAACCGCCTAGCCACCAGCAAGTGGGGGTCAGGCTGGACTTACGGGTTCACCCAAGGCAACGAATGGAAGGTCTGGCAAGCCCACCGAGTGGGCAAGAAATTTATCTATTCTATCAAAGGACTATGACCAATAAAGAACTCAAAGAACTTGAACGAATGTTTGGCACTAAGTGCGAGGAGAACCCTGCCAAGGGCTTTTTCACACGCAGACAATTGCAAAAAATGTGGAACTGCGGTGAGAGTTCTATCTCCAAAAGAATTAATCTGTGCCTTAGAAATAATCTTCTTGAAATGAAGATGTATCGTGTGAAGTCTGGTATGGTCACACGCCCAATTCCTCACTACCGTATCATCAAAAAATAATTATGTCATCCGATAATAAACTCAAGAACTTCCTCAAGGACTTCGATGAATCCATCGTTCCCGCTGATGGTTTAGACTACGCTTTCTATGGCGTAGCAAAGACTGAGACTGGCTATCAAGCCATCTACTCAACGGAGCGAATCATCGCCCATTTGATGGAGGAAGATATGATGGACTTCGATGCCGCTGAAGAGTTTATGCACAAGAACATCTTTGATGCATACCAAGGCGAGAACCCGCCTATCTTTATGGACATCATCCCTGAGGAGTTCTGGAAATGAGATTACTCTTCATTCTCTTTTGCGTCTGCTTCGTCTTTGAGGCTGTCCTTTTTGTAGCGATTCTTAATACTTTTAATAAAGACGAAAAGAAGTCCTGTTGCTACAACTGCAAGACTTGTGCCGACAATCCAAGCAAACCATTGGCTGTCAAAAATCCAGAGGCTACCCATAGCCAAAGCACCGCCACCCATCAGAATTAACCCCTTGGTCTTCCAAGGCGTAAAGGCAATTACTGCTAGTCCTGCAACAAATAACCCTAGCCCTGTGGTACTAAACTGCCATAGGGCTTTCTCTTTTAAAGCAACTTGACGCTCTTTCTCCGCATTGTCGGCTATGGCTTGGGCGATAGCGATGGCGTTCTCCTTCTCTTCTACCAAAGCCCACAGGTCGCTAGTCTCAGAATCAATCTTCAACGCTTCTTCTTTGTCCTTCTTGACCGCCTTGTGGTCTTTTGATTCGACCATCCGTCTAAAAGATTCAACTCGTTCTTGCTTTGGCTTGCTGACCCCGCTGAGTCTTGCGACTTGCCCTTCAACGAGTTCTCTAGCAATCCCATCAGGAATGGCAGGAGCGACAGCAGTAAGGGCAGAAGCCGCTTCAGAAACGATTCCTTCGATTTTGTCAATGTATAGGTCTTTCTCCTTGTTGTTGATTATTACTGGAGCAATTGGCTCTTGGGTTGCACATCCGCATAAAAATATTGACGCTATTATATATCTCATTTGAGTCTTTCTAAAGCCTTGGTTCTGACCCAGTCAAACAACTCAGGAGCAATAGAACCAGCGATAGAACATAGAACGCTTTTGTAAATAGGCTCTATGTCCACAGAGTACAGGGATAGGCTTGTAATTACGCCCACTACAGCACCTGCCGCTATCTTTCTGAACCATATAAAGAAAGTGTACTTTTCATTTCTGAGGACAAGGCTAGTGAAAGCACCAAGAGCACCGAAGATAGCCATAATCCATCCCCCTCGTTTGAGTTCTTGAATAAGGACTTCATAGTCGTGGTTGTCGTTCATCGTCAGTTCCTCAATGCCCGTTTTTTGGCTTCTTGTTCAGAAGCGTAGATACCGACCTGAACTTTCTGAGAGTTATAGACCTTGAACTTGTCTCCTTGAATCATAATGATGTATCCGTTGATAGCCTGTAATACCTTTCCATTAGGTGCGACTTTCTCCGCAAACTTTTCTTGTACGCTGTAATTAGCCATCATATCCCTGTAATCTACCTGACCAACAGCCTTGGTTCTGGTTGCACCGTAAGGGTTGCTATTCATACCAAGCAGGTTTGTCTGCACATTACTTGGAAGGTCTGAGAGTTTACGCTCACCAGAATTAGCGGAGATAGATGTTTCGTGCAGGTCTAGGACATTGATAGGTCTCTTAAGTAACAGAACCTCAGGCTTCTGTCCGTTCTTTTGAACAATGCCTGTGTTATAAGACCTGTGACCAGAGTCCATAGATTCCACAAAATCATTGAACTTTATAATGGCGTAGACATCTCCAGACTTAAGTCCTTTTGTTAGGCTGTCTGCAAGCGTGTTGCCCATTGTGCTCTTGAGGTTAGCAAGGCTGAATTCTCCTGCTGTTTTAGAGCCGTCCCATTCAGGGAAGAACCGCATAACTTCCTGCTTTTTCTTGTCGCTAAGACCTTTCATAACCCTATCCCAGACAGCACCCATAAAGTCGTCCATCATAGGTGCTCTAGTTCCAAAGTTCTGAATATTACTGTCGTCAAGGGTGAGCATCACGCCAGCGAGCATTTCATCCCAGTTCGCCTTGTTGTCGCTGACAATCTTTTTGAGGGCATCCTTTTGTCGGGGTTCAATGACAACTTCCTTCTTAGGCTTGCCAGTAGTCTCGTCTATGACGACCTTGCCCTCAGCATCCTTAACAGTTCTTTCAGGTCTATCGACCTTTTCGACAGCCTCAAGCATCGCAAGTCTAAGGTCTTTTTCAGAGACAATCTTACCACGCTTAAAGATGTCAAAGACATTGTAGTAGAACTCAGAGCCTTGAACTGACGCTCTAGCCTTCTCGTAAGATGTAAAGGTAAGAGGCATAATTGCTGTAACACCTTTGCCCGCATCCCTGTTTGCCCGTATAGCGTTGTTAGTTAGGTTGACAAACCCTTCACCTTGCGATGCCCAAGCCGCATTGCTTCCTCTTTCTGCCTGAAGCATAGGGTAAGGAAGACCTCCAGCACCCTCAGCAACCACCCTGCCTTCGGCTGTGGTGATGTCTGTACCCGTAAGGGTATCAGGAGCGTGGCTGATTGCCCTAAGCCCTCTGAGGTTATTTAAATCCTCAGCGGTGGCGTACCTGACGAAGCCTCCAGCCGATGCCATAGCCTTCTTGAACCAAGGCATATCCTCAGACTTACGGAGGACAAGCATATCCCTTTCGTTCAGGGAGTACCACTTGTCAGATTGAATCTTGCTCCAAGCGTACACCCAGAGTTCGTGACCCTTGTGCTTCTCGATGTTGACCGTGCCGTCAGCCTCAGTATTGTGAATCTCCATCTCAGGGTACTTCAGTTTGTTGAAGTTATCCATCGTGGCTGGCATATACTGCCCGCTGTACTGGTCTAGGAGTTTAGAATAGTTCTCGCCAAAGGTCTTGACCTGCGACTTGAGTGGAAGACCTAAATCGTTTTCAATACGCTGGAAGAAGTCCGTAGCACCCATCGCTCTGGCTCTTTCAGCGGCTTCAGAGTACAGCAGGTGCTGGTAATTCTTACCTCGGTATGCAGGTTCAACGCTGACGCTAGGGTCAGAGAAAATCTTTCTGCCATCCTTTGCCCCAATCTGAGTCTTCCAAGTAATGTGACCAACCTCTTTACCAGCCTCAGTAATCTGAAGGTAGTGGTTGTGTGTGCTCTTACCCGCAACCCTTCCAGCCATCACAGCCATTCCTCTGCTTGCACTAGCCTTTTCAGTTTCAAATGTAAGTTTAAGTTCCTTTGACATCTCAGGGTTCTCACCTGCATAGCGTCCAATGAATCCCTTCTTCCACTTCAGGCTTTTTTGGTTATAGGTTTGACCGCCCTTGTCGTTTTCGTTTACGCTGTAGTAACCAGTATTTCTGCTTTCTCTTTCTGCACCTGTATTAGAGCGTCTAGCGTCCGTATCTTTTACTGTACGCTTATTGCCCATTACTTCTTGGACACGCTTGGCAAGGTTCTTTCTTTCACTTCTGATATTGTTCAGTTCATAGTTATAAGTGTAGTAGTCTCCTTCCCACCGAAGTTTTTTTGTAGCCTCTGTCAGACTTGTTTTTCCTTCTACAACATCGCTATAGATTTGCTTTGAAACGCTGTCGCTTCTAGAAGCCTTTTCTAAGGCAATCATCATATCGTCTTTGCTGGCTGATGTAAATACATCAAGGTTGTCAGCGATGTCTTTAACATTTTGAGTCATCTCAACCTCGTGCCAAGATTTGACTGAACCTCTTAGTTCACTAAGCCAAGAACTAAGTTCAGTTAAAGAAGAACTGCTTTGAATTCTGCCTTTAAGTTCCTTCTCCTCTGGGCTGTAGTAAGCATTCTTATCAAGTGTGCTTCTGGTTACATCGTAGTAACCGCCATTACCAAGGCTCTCTGCGTTCCCAATAGTACGCATACGGGCGTGGTAAGGTCTGTTCTCTGGGTCAATAATAACTCCATCAAGATACTTAACGCCCTGAGAGCGTAGTCTCTCTGCGGCTTCAGACATCAAAACATTGTTAAGTTTCTTGCCACGCATTGACTCAGCAACGCCTGTGCTTTCTACAGATGCCTTGTTGCCATCTACATTAATGTGTATGTTAGCAATGAAGTTAGGCTTTCCGCTTTTGTGAAACCCTTGTTTAACCTCAAGAGTAAATCCGTATTGAGGGTCACCAACAGAACGATGTGTGTTTTTAAATTCAACTGTCATTCCCTTTGGAAGCGTATCCTTGTTGTCGTTGAAATACTTCCCGATAAATGTTCTTTGGAATGCGTGACCAAA
>Ga0114978_10000289_pt1 | contig 42493 bp, 45 predicted proteins | sample S_140212_EF_Meta_FD_87027 | JGI IMG/M metagenome (GOLD analysis project Ga0114978, IMG submission 87027) | Freshwater microbial communities from Lake Simoncouche, Canada to study carbon cycling - S_140212_EF_MetaG | ecosystem: Environmental > Aquatic > Freshwater > Lake | place: Lake...
TCAGCGATAAATTTGAAAATGTCGAGTACTCCAAAGGCATTGCAGGTCTTCCCTATCTTCACGATTGTGTGGCCCGCTTTGAATGCAAAACGCTACACCGACATGAAGTCGGTGACCATATTTTATTTTTAGGTCAAATAGAAGCCTACGAACACACTCATCTTGAGCCTTTGCTGTTTTGCAAAGGTCAATATGCTCACAGTCACGCACTGAATTAATTCAATTAATTTTTTACCAGAGGAAAGCACTTTGAAATACAGCATGTTCATGATGCCTTTGCATCCCAAAGATAGAAATGTGACGCAAACACTGCAAGAAGACAGAGAAGCGATTTTGTTGGCAGACAAACTTGGATTTAGTGAAGCGTTTGTGGGTGAACACGTGACCGATGCAGCAGAGACGGTCACTTCGTGTTTGATCTTTTTGGCCAGTCTTGCCGCAGAAACCAAACAAATCAAATTGGGCTCAGGCACACTCAATTTACCCAATATGCATCCTGCCCATATCGCAGCGCAAGTGGCCATGATCGATCATTTACTCAAGGGTCGATTCATCATGGGTATTAGCCCTGGTGGCTTGATGTCCGACGCAGAAGTATTTGGTAACTTTGAAAGAAATCGCAACGCGATGTTTGTTGAATCCATCAACACCATCCTCAAAATTTGGGAATCAAGTCCACCCTACAACATTGAAGGTGAATTTTGGAAAGTATCAGTTGCCAAAACCATGATTCCAGAAATTGGACAAGGCTTCATTATGAAACCTTTTCAACATCCGCATCCGCCTATTGTTGGAACAGCTGTCGCGCCTTTCTCTCAAGGCGTTACCGAAATGGCCAAACGCGGTTGGGGTCCTATCTCTGCTAATTTTTTAATGCCCGAGTGGGTCAAATCGCATTGGCCTAAATACGTAGAAGGACGCACTTCTGTGGGTGCCTCCGCAAACACGTCTGAATGGCGCGTAGCCAAAAGTATTTTTGTAGCAGACGATCAAGCCACTGCAGAAAAATATGCTTACGGCGAAGGCGGACCCTATCACCATTACTTCAAACAACTCGTGCGCAAATTGGTGGGTGGCGGCAGAGGCAATGTATTCAAAACTGACCCCAATATGCCTGACAGCGAAATCACACCAAGTTATGTCACGCGCAAATTAGTGATTGCAGGAACGGTCGATTCAGTCGTTCATCAACTATTGGAGTTTAGAAAGTTTGTTGGAGACTTTGGCAACTTGGTGTACGCCTGTCACGATTGGAAAGACCCCGTGCTTGGCAAACGTTCGATGGAGTTGTTTGCGACCGAAGTAATGCCACGCGTCAACGCAGCCATCGCTTCATCTCACTGATCATTTCAATACTTTTAAAGGTGGTGGTGCGCCACCAGGAACACGTGTTCGATCCACATTGAGCACCATTGCGACGGTGCTGTAATAGCCATTGACCGCAATCAAATCCATCACCCCTTGCTCGCCAAACAAATCGGTCACTGCTTTAAAAGATGCATCGCTCAGACTCTTGTTGGTATGCAATTCTTGACAAAAATTGTAGATAGCTTCTTCGTCGGCTTTCATATTCGTAGGTCTGCTCCCTTGCGCAACAGCCGCAGCCACTTCAGGATTTAAACCAGCTTGCATGGCCAATCGATGATGTGCATGCCATTCGTATTGCGCAGTCCAATGCCTGGCTGTGATCAAAATCGCAAACTCACTCAAGCGCGAACCCAAAACACTTTTGAATCGAATGTAAGAGCCTACATTTTGCAGATGATCCCCAAGTTCGGGGCTGCGCAAAAAAACATTAAAGGGACTACCCAATGTAGCGCTGTTAGCAGCAGAACCTGCAACATTAGCACGAGGACCCGAACGAATACGAGTGGCCAACTCTTTTTGAGCAGCGGTCATCTGATCGTTGGACAACAATGGAAACCGAGATGGTCCGTCATCGGGATTAGCGATATCAATTTGACTCATATTTTTTTCAAACGAATCAAGAACCGCTCTTGGTTAACTCTTTCAGCGAGTCCACTTGGCGCTTGACACCTGCTATCAAACAAATAATGTCAGATGTCAGCATCACCATATCAAAACCACGCTTAATCGCACCTGAGGCAAACTCTGCGCCGCCGCAATGCATACACACTTTTTTTCCATGGCGATGCGCCACTTCTTTGATTCGATCACAAGTGGCAACATGCAATGGATCGGGATTATCTGAGCGAGGCGCCATGCCTAATGCATAAGAGAGATCTGCAGGGCCAATATAGATGACGTCTACACCTGGCGTTGAACAAATTTCTTCTAGATTCTCCAGACCTTCTTTGGTTTCAATCATAGCCATGACAAGAATTTCTTCGTTGGCTTTTGCAAAATAGTCAGGTCCATGAATTTGTAACGCACGCACGGGTCCCGATGAACGCTCACCCATGGGTGGATAACGACAAGCTGCGACTGCTTTGCGTGCTTCTTCTGCGTTATTAATCAGCGGCACAATAATCGATGAAGCGCCAAAGTCTAAAGCCTTCATGATGGCTGCGGGTTCATTCCATCCGACTCGAACGACAGGTGAAGCATCTGTGGCAGAAACCGCTTGTAACATTTCCATTAAATTACTCAAACCTGTGACGCCATGTTGCATATCAATGCAAACCGCATCAAAGCCTTGTCGGCCCATGATCTCCGCAGTAAAAGTATTGGCAATAGAGATCCATCCCATGGTGACGGGCTTGCCTTGGGCCCACATTTGTTTGATTTTGTTTGGCTTCATGATGGATCCTTGTTGTTGTCTTGGTTATTGAAATGCTTTTTTCATGCGAACGATCCAATCTTCAAAAGCAGTCATCTGCTCTTTCATGATTTTTAAAGTGGGCTCGTCTGTAATTTTTCCATTCGTATCAAATTTTGTTTTGCAATGGTTAATAAAAATTTCTGGCTTGGATAAAACCAATGCGCCCAAACCACCAATCGAGCGACGCAAATCGTACTGACCCCGCGCACCACCTAAAGGGCCAGGTGTAGCAGAAATAATCGCACAGGGCTTTTGGGCAAAAGCTTGTTGCCCCTCAGGAAAACGCGATATCCAATCAATTGCATTTTTGAGAGGCGCACCAATCGTCCAGTTGTATTCAGGAGACGCCAAAATGATGCCATCGGCACTTGCCATTTCGTCGCGCAATGTTTGAACAGATTTTGGAAATCCATTGGCGTGCAAATCGGGGTTATACAAAGGCAAATCTTGAATAGACGCCATATGCAAACTCATACCAGAAGACATCAAACTGGCGCAATTTTGAAGCGCCCACGTATTGAAAGACCCTGCACGCAAACTGCCACTGATACCAACGATTTTTAAGCCCGCCATATTCACTCCACAAAAATGAAAATTGAAAGTCTATGAGTTTAGGTGAATATGTCGCGGGATGCGGTCAAGGAATTGACTATATTCAGAAATTAATACCAAAGTCATCATGACCATATAGAGAAAACCCTGTGATACCTAGCAAACTCCGTTAAGGACTATCACTTGCTAACTCTAGAATAGATTTCAAAATTTCAACCCCATACAAATATGATTTTTCGACCAATTCCAAAAACCAATGAGCTCATTCCTGTCGTGGGCTTGGGTACCTATAAAAACTTTGATGTAGGAGCTCACACCCCATCCAGAGAACCCCTCAAAGAGATTTTAAAAATCATACACCAACACAACAACGCCATGATTGATAGCTCACCCATGTACGGCTCATCCGAGGGCGTGGTGGGTGATTTGGTGTCTGATTTGAAATTGCGAAAATCTTTTTTCTTTGCCACCAAAATTTGGATTCAAGGAAAAGAGCAAGGCATTGCACAAATGGAGCAATCGTTTCAACGTATGAAAACTGATGTGATGGATCTCATACAAATTCACAACTTGGTTGATTGGCAAACGCACACCCAAACATTGCAAGGGTGGAAGGAAAAAGGACGTGTTCGTTATTTGGGAATCACCCACTATCAAAAAGATGCTTATTCACAACTCGAAAATGTTTTAAAAACCAAACAGTTTGATTTTATTCAGCTCAACTATTCAATGATTGAGCGAGAAGCTGAGGAAAGATTGCTTCCGTTGGCGCAAGGGCTGGGAGTTGCTGTGATTGTGAATCGACCTTTTGCGCAATCAGCTTTGTTTTCAAAAGTCAGGGGCCAGTCGCTACCCGATTGGGCATCAGCCGGTGGGCTTCATTCATGGGCGCAGTTTTTTTTGCAATTCATTGCATCGCACCCCGCCGTGACGTGCATGATTCCCGCCACGCAACATCCCCATCACTTACAAGATAATTTAGATACGTTTAAACATCCCGTAATCGATCACCGCATACGTTTGCAAATGATCGATTGCTTAAAATCACTTTAATTGCACATGATGGCAACTGATTTGGTGTTGATATACGCCTCAAGCGCTTCCGAGCCGCCTTCTGATCCATAGCCCGAATCTTTGACGCCACCGAACGGCATTTCTGGCCAAGCCACGGCAGGCTGATTGATCCACAACATTCCAACTTGTAAATTTTGTGATAACTGATGTGCGTTTTTGAGTGAGCGTGTGAATGCATAACTGGCCAAACCAAATGGCAAACGATTTGATTCATCGATCGCCTCATCCAAGGTTTTGAATGTGCGAATCGCTGCCATTGGTCCAAACGGTTCTTCATTAAAAACTTTGGATTGCAACGACACATCGAGCAACACGGTCGGCGCGAAGAAATTGCCACTGCTACCGATGCGCTCGCCCCCTGTGGCAACTGATGCACCGTGCTTAATGGCATCGGCTGTGAATTCAGCCATCGCTGTTAAACGACGTGAATTAGCCAATGGCCCCATGGTGATGCCGTCATCCATGCCGTTACCCACTTTAAGTGATTCAGCTTGTGCAACCATTGCTTTTGCAAAGGCATCGCGCAAACTTTCATGCACCAAAAATCGAGTGGGTGAAATACATACTTGACCTGCATTGCGAAACTTCGCAGCACCTGCGGCTTTTGCAGCCATCTCTACATCCGCGTCTTCAGCAACAATCACGGGTGCGTGTCCACCCAATTCCATGGTGGCTCGCTTCATGTGTTGACCCGCCATCGCTGCGAGTTGTTTGCCAACAGGTGTTGAACCTGTAAAAGTAATTTTTCTAATAATGGGATGCGGAATTAAATAATTTGAAATTTCTGCAGGATTACCATAAACCAAACCAATAACACCAGGGGGTACACCTGCATCTACAAATGCACGCAACAACTCTGCAGGAGAAGCAGGCGTTTCTTCTGGCGCCTTCACAATAATGGAACAACCCGTTGCCAATGCAGCCGACATCTTGCGAACAATTTGATTAATCGGAAAGTTCCAAGGTGTAAATGCAGCTACTGGGCCCACAGGATCTTTGAGTACCAATTGTTGCGACAACAAATTGCGGGAAGGAACCACGCGTCCATACACACGACGCGCCTCTTCTGCAAACCACTCGATCACTTCGGTTGCCATACCAATTTCGCCTTTGGCTTCGGCCAATGGCTTGCCTTGTTCTTGCGTCATTAATGCGGCGATTTGTGGTGTGCGTTCACGAAGCAATGAAACGGCTTGACGCATAATTTTTCCACGATCAACCACGGGTGTTTTGCGCCAGACTTCAAAACCTTTTTGAGCAGCTTCCAATGCACGGTCTAAGTCGGCAATTGCTGCATGGGCCACACGGCCAATTTCTTGACCCGTTGCAGGGTTGTGTACAGCCAAGGTTTTACCATTGGCAGCGTCGCACCATTTGCCATCAATCAGAAGTTGGGTGTTTTGGTATGTCATGGTTGTTCACTCGATAAAGATGAGAATTTGCCAGTATATGGGACAATCAGAACATTCATTCATCAAAGGGTTGATATGCGAATTTCAGGCATGAATCACTTTACCGTTTTATGCAACGATTTGGAATCGACCGTTGGCTTTTACCAAAAGGTTTTGGGTTTAACCACAGGCTTTCGACCCGACCTTGGTTTTCCTGGCGCTTGGATGTATGTTGACAATCATCCTATTTTGCATATCGTGGCTGGCAAACCCGTCTCGGATTTAAAAACAGGTGTCATTGATCACATGGCTTTTACAGGACACGACTTACCTGCGTTCGTCGATCACCTCAATCGACTCGGCATTCAATACCAACACCGACAACAAGTTGAATCCAATATTTGGCAGGTTTTTTTCTTCGACCCAAATGGTGCGCGAGTTGAAGTTGATTTTGATCCCAAAGAACAAATGCCAAGCTAACACGGGTTTAATTTTTTTTCAAACTTAACTCTTGTATTTGCGCTGAAGAATACCCCAACTCTTTGAGTAAGTCATCATTGTGCTCACCCAAGTGCGGTGCCGATGTTCGAACGCCCAATCGTTCACCGTCCATCATCAACGGCAGCAATACGGTTTTCGCAGCGCGTCCATCGGGCAATTCAATCGATGCAAGGCTGCCATTTTGTAACAAGTGCGAATCGTCCAATAAAGCATGCGGCTGCGTAATAGGTGCAAACGGCAATCCATTGTCTTCAAACCGGTCGGCTAACTCTTTGGCAGTGAAGTGTGACATTTTTTCACGCAACACGGGCATCATCCAATCGCGTTGCATGACACGATCGTTGTTAGTTTGTAAACGCGCATCGGCTTTTAAATCCGTGAGGCTAAACACACGACAAAAAATTTCCCAAGCTGTATCAGTGACAACCGCTAAAAATATTTGCTCATTGTTTTTCACTTCAAATACATCGTAAACACCCCAAGCGGAGATGCGAGCTGGCATTGGCGCTGCCGCTTTTCCAGTCACTGCGTATTGCATCATATGTTGCGCAACCAAAAAGACATTGTTTTCAAATAATGCACTTTGTATTTCTTGACCCAAACCGGTTTTTTCTCGGTCGGCTAACGCAGCCATCACGCCCATTGCCCCAAACAAACCGCCCATGATGTCGTTAACACTGGTGCCCGCTCGCAAAGGGTCTCCAGGGCGGCCCGTCATATAAGCCAAGCCTCCCATCATTTGGACCACTTCGTCAAGCGCGGTTCGATGTTCATAAGGTCCAGGCAAAAAACCTTTGTGGCTCACATAAATTAATCGAGAATTTGAAGGTTTGAGTGACTCGTAATTCAAACCTAATTTTTTCATCGTTCCTGGCTTAAAGTTTTCAGTCACCACATCGGCGGTTGCAATCAATCGCAACACAGCCTCTTTTCCTTGCTTTGATTCCAAGTCCAAAGCCAAGCTTTTTTTATTACGATTGAATAATGGAAAAAAACCAGCACCCGAACCCACGAGATGACGCGTCGAGTCTCCCTTGCGCCCTTTTCCAATGGGCTCTACTTTGATTACTTCAGCACCCAAATCGGCCAGGGTCATGCCACAGGTAGGCCCCATCACCATATGTGTGAATTCAACGACACGAATGCCTTCGTACGGTAATTTTTTAGTCATGTTCTTATCAATCGATGGCGCCTGCGCTCCATTTTTTATCTGAGGATTGTGTGAGGATGTGTTCTTTCAATGAAAGAATCAATGCAGTGATTCCTTGAGTCATATCTTCTAACGACATCACTGCGTTGCCATGAGGCTGACTCTCATTGGGCAAAGCGGGCAAGTGAACAAAGCCGCTCGGTATGCCAGTTTTATAAAGTATGTGTTGTAAAAAATAAAAAATATGATTACAAACAAAAGTGCCTGCCGTTTGTGAAATCTCAACCGCAATACCTTTTTCGTACAAATCCGAAGCCAAGTATTTAATTGGCAAGGTACTGAAATATGCATCAGGGCCATCAAGAATAATAGCCTCGTCGATGGGTTGATTGCCTTGGTTATCCGCAATGCGCGCGTCGTCTACGTTAATCGCGATACGCTCAATCGATATAACGTGGCGAGTATCGGCTTGACCCAAAGCAATGACGGCGTCATAGACAAGCTGATTGGTCGATTGGGCTAAAACGTTCAAAGATTGCTTAAATACACAAGGCAAACACACGACATCAATTTCAATATCCTTGAGCTGGTGGTGGTTGAAATAATCGGCCACCTCCCACGATGAATTTTTGATGCCCCCACCAAAGGGTTCAAAGCCCGTTAATAAAAATCGCATGCCAGTCCTTTGATTATTTTTATACCCCTAAAATGGCCCGAGACCTCACTCTATTCTGACATACCCATGACTTCCAACCGCAAACCCAAAGTAGCCCTCATCAGCACAGGCGGCACCATCACCTCTCTGAGTCATGTGGGCGAACTCGATATGTACGAATACACCACCAGCGGTAATCGAATGACTGCTCAGCAAGTGCTCGATAAATTTCCACAATCCCAAACCGTTGCCGACATCATTGTCGTCAACTTCGACTCACTAACCTCCACCGCATTGGGTTTTGAGCAATGGAAAAAATTAGTCATCACGATCGAACAACTCACACACGAAAATCCTGATTTGACTGGCGTCGTGATTTTGCATGGCACTGCGACCATTGAAGAAACCTCTTATGCACTCAACCTTGCACTCAAAGTTGATATACCTGTTGTGATCACGGGCGCACAAAGACCCGCGAGTGCGTTATCAACCGATGCGGGCTTAAATATTTTTAATGCAGTTCGCGTTGCAGCGTGTCCGCAATCCAAAGGTATGGGCGTGTTGGTTTGTTTAAACGATGAAATCAACGCAGCGCGTGAAGTGACTAAAACATCCACTGGACGACTACAAACATTTAGAACCATTGATTTTGGCGCCTTGGGACATGCAGATGGTGATGGCGTATTTTTTTATCGCCAACCAATTCGCAAGCGCGCACCCAACACACCTTTTGATATTCGCAAGCTTGAACAACTGCCTCGCATTGATATCGCCTACTCATACGCAGACAGTGACGGAACGGCGGTTCGAGCATTTGTAGCAGCGGGTGCCAAAGGCATTGTGGGTGCCGCCTATGTACCAGGTCTTTTGTCACCCAAAGAGTCCGACGCCATGAAACTAGCTGTTGATCAAGGTGTGATTGTTGTGCTCTCCTCCAGAGGCGGGTCAGGTCGCGCATTTGGCCCCGCCAAAAACCGTGACCGAGGTTTTTTAAGAGCAGATAATTTAACACCTCAAAAGGCTAGGATTTTATTGGGCATGGCCCTTACCGTGACGAACGACCCCCAACATATACAACAAATTTTCGACGAGTATTAATCAATAACGAGGAGACAGCGATGAAGAAATCATTTGCATTTACTTTTTTTTCTTTTATTTATTTATTTTGTGCAACACCTGTTTGGTCACAATCTGTTAGTAGCTATCCCGAGCGTACTGTGCGCGTCATCATTCCATTTCCACCGGGGGGAACCCTCGACAAAGTGGGTCGCATGCTGGCTCAACGATTAAGCGATCAGCTTGGTCAAACATTTATCATTGAAAACAAGCCAGGTGGCAATGGAACCATCGGCGCCGATACTGTTGCCAAATCTGTAGCGGATGGCTATACGCTTTTGTTCAATGCCAGTACTTTTATATCTGCACCTTTAACTATGAAATCAGTACCTTATAAAGTACAAACTGATTTTGCACCGATCAGCCTCATCGCCATTGCTCCACTATCTATTGCCATCAGCAACAAAGTTGGCGTTACAGATCTCAAAACTTTGATTGCATCTGCTAAAAATCACTCGCAACAATTAAATTTTGCTGTAGGCTCGATTGGTTCAGCAGGACACTTATGCACTGTACGTTTAGAGCAAGCAGCAGGCATTAACCTAACGGTCATTCCCTATAAAGGAACGGCCCCCGCATTTCAAGATCTCATCGGCGGTCAAATTCAAGGCTTTATCGACCCCGTATTGGGCTCTATTCAGTTTCATAAAAACGGACAACTCAAAGTCGTGGCTGTTACTTCAAATAACCGTTTAAGCAATTTGCCAGATGTACCCACCGCTTCAGAAACACTCTCAGGTTTTGAGTGCGCAAGCTGGTATGGTTTATGGGCACCTGGAAAAGTGGCGCCCGCTTTGATTCAAAAACTCAATATAGCCGTCAACAAAGAATTGGCAGGTCCTATGCGCGAACAATTGTTAAGCGATGGTTTGGTTCCAGGGGGCGGCAGCGTTGCAGAGTTCACTAAGTTTCAAGACAACGACATCGCACTCTCAGCCAAAATCATTTCTGAAAAAAAGATTACATTGGATTGATGTTTTCAATGTCAACGTCACACTCCCCTCTTGCTCTCATCACTGGTGCAAGCTCAGGTATAGGCTTGGCAACAACTCATTTGTTGATTAAAAAAGGCTGGCGTGTTTGGGGGCTTGATGTACAAACAGGCGCCATTGAATCGAATCAATACACCCATCATTTAATTGATCTATTAAATGAACCAGAAGTAGACTCACTCATCAAACCGTTGCTAAAACTTGAAACACCCATGGCTTGGATTCATGCAGCTGGCTTTTTGAGAACAGGACGTATTGGCTCACTCAATCTCAAAGATGGAACGGATATGTGGCAGGCACACGTGCAATCTTGCATTCAAATCGGCAATCAACTCATCGAGCAAATGAAAGTAGCCAAGCAAGGTCGTGTTGTGTTGATCAGTAGTCGTGTTTGGAGAGGTGTTGCAGGTCGCAGTCAATACGCAGCCACCAAAGCAGCACTAGCCTCATTGGCACGCAGTTGGGCCAGTGAGATGGCACCACACGCAATCACGGTGAACGCCGTGTCCCCTGCCGCCACCGATACACCCATGCTAATGGACGCACGTCGAGATGGAGAGCCTCCACGACTGCCGCCCATCGGTCGCTACATTGATCCACAAGAAGTGGCTCAATTGATTGAATTTTTATTAAACGCACCCGCGATTACAGGTCAAAACATTGAGATCTGTGGTGGCTCTTCTTTGGCATAAACATGCAACACCATCAAACAGTTGGAATTGTTGGTTTAGGCCTTGTGGGTCAAGCGATTGCCAAGCGACTCCAATGCGCACAAATTTCATTGCTAGGATTTGATACTTCCAAAGCAGCCTCAGATGCATTTAAAAATCTTCAATTTGAAGTCGCTGAAAATTTAATGGCATTGGCTCAAAAAACACAGATTTTAATTTTGTGTGTATTTAATTCCAATGATGTTCAAAAAATTGCAAATCAATTGATTGATTTTTTTAAAGATACAAAACCGCTTGTCTTGATCGACTGCTCAACTGGAGACGCACGCACATTAATTCAAGTCGCTCAGCAACTACAAAAGGTGGGCATGAAATTGATTGAAGCGCCTTTGTCTGGATCAAGCCAGCAAATCGCCAACGGACTGGCCACGATGATGATGGGCGGCTCCTTACAAGTCATTGAACAACACGCTTCGCTCCTAGACGCCATCTCGCAAAATCGCATTCATGTGGGGCCCACGGGCATGGGTGCAAAAGCCAAGCTCGCAACCAATTTAGTATTAGGACTTAATCGCGCTGCATTGGCTGAAGGAATGGTATTTGCACAAAAGCTTGGTATTCAGCCTCAGGATTTTTTAGACTTAGTTCTGGCGTCTCCTGCGCAATCGCAAGCCGCAGTTGCCAAAGGTCAAAAAATGGTCGATCAAGAGTTCAAACCCCAGTCACGTGTTCGACAACACCTCAAGGACGTAGAACTCATGATAGACATGGCGCAAGAACAAGGGCAAAATTTACCTTTATCGAGTATTCATGCAAAACTACTTCAAGATTTGGTAGCCAGAGGACATGGCGATTTGGACAACGCAGCCATCATTGAGCAAATTCGCAGATTAACGATTTGAATCATCAATGTCATCGGATTTACATCATATTTTAAAAACCAGCAAAATAATTGCGGTGGTTGGTATTTCTGCGGACCACACAAAACCCAGTTTTACAACATCGCAGTATATGCAATCCAAGGGTTTCACCATCGTTCCAGTTAATCCACGTTACGCCAACAGCGCAGAAAAAATATTAGGCCAAACCTGCTACGCAAGACTTGAAGATATTCCTTTTGCCATTGATATCGTCAATGTATTCAGGCCCACATCCGATGTTTTACCCATTGCACAATCAAGCTTTCAAATCAAAGCAAAATGTTTGTGGCAACAACTGGGTATTGAAAATATTCAAGCTGGCCAACTCGCAGAAGAATACAAGATGACGTCTATCATGAATCGATGCATCAAAATTGAACATCAGCGCCTTGAGACCAATCACTGATTCAAACCTATCATCCACAGGAGTCTTTTATGACAACGCATGCAGATCTAGTCCTTCGCTCAGACGACTCGCGTGGTGTTTGCACACTCACTCTCAATCAGTCCGATTCATTCAACGCATTAAGTCAAGCCATGCTTAGCGCATTGCAACAACATATCAAAGATTTAACGCAACAAGATGATGTGCGCGTATTGATCATTGCAGCCAAAGGAAAAGCATTTTGCGCGGGTCACGATCTCAAAGAAATGCGCACTCAGCCCTCGCAAGAATACTATCAACAATTATTTAAACAATGCGCAAGTTTTATGATGAGTTTGCAAACTTTATCTGTGCCTGTCATTGCAAAAATACAAGGTATCGCAACAGCTGCAGGTTGTCAATTAGTGGCTCAATGCGATTTAGCCGTAGCCTCATCAAAGGCGCGGTTTGCAGTCAGCGGCATTAAATTAGGCTTGTTTTGTTCAACACCCAGCGTTGCCTTGTCTCGAAATTTATCTCGCAAAGCCGCTTTTGAAATGCTCGTCACTGGCGATTTCATCTCCGCACAAAATGCACTCATCAAAGGCCTGGTGAACCGTGTTGCCGAACCCGAAGACTTAGACGCAGCGGTTGAATCTTTGGTTGAAAGTATCCTCAAAAAACCCGCTGTGGCGTTGACCATGGGCAAAGCATTGTTTTATCAACAACTCGAATCGGGTATGTCCAATGCCTACGAGCAAGCCGCGCACACCATGGCTTGCAACATGATGGACCCCAGCGCCCTAGAGGGCGTACAAGCTTTTATCGATAAACGACCACCGAATCGGTCGTGATTATTTTTGCGTGGGTTTTTCTTGATGCCCACCAAATTGAAAACGCATCGCCGATAAAGTTTTGTCAGCAAATGTTGCGTCCTGGCGCGAGCGAAAACGCGCATTCAACGCAGCAAACAATACATTAGCAGGAACGGCCTCTTCAATGGCTGCATTGATGGTCCATCGACCCTCTCCCGAATCTTCCACATGACCCGAGAAGGCATCCAAATTGGGATCCTTTGCCAATGAGATCGCTGTTAAATCCAACAACCACGACGACACCACGCTACCTCTGCGCCACAGCTCTGTGATATCGGCCAAATTCAAATCGTATCTTCTTTCTTGCGGAATAAAAGATTGTCCAGCGCCTTTTAAAATATCCAAGCCTTCTGCATAGGCTTGCATCAAACCATATTCAATACCGTTGTGAACCATCTTCACAAAATGCCCAGAACCCGCAGGGCCCGTATACAGGTAACCATCTTCTGCCGTTGATTTTCTGTCTTCACGACCCGGTGTTAATGGGATATCCCCGATACCAGGCGCCAAGGTTTTAAAAATAGGCTCCAGATGTTGAAAAGCAGTGTCATCGCCTCCAATCATCATGCAATAACCGCGCTCGAGTCCCCACACACCACCACTGGTGCCCACGTCAATGTATCGAATGCCTTTTTTCTTTAACTGCTGTGCACGTCTTACATCGTCTTGATAGTTGGAATTGCCGCCATCAATCACAATGTCTCCCGATGACAAAAGACCTTCCAATTGTTGAATGGTTTTTTCTGTGATTTCACCAGCAGGCAACATCACCCATACGGCGCGAGGCGCTTTGAGTTTAGCCACCATATCGGCCAAGTCAGAGGCTGCAACGGCGCCATCCTTGGCCAATGCTTGTCGACTCTCTTGTTGAGTATCAAAGACCACACAATCGTGACCACCGCGCATCAAACGACGAACAATATTGCCGCCCATTCTTCCCAATCCAATCATGGCTAATTGCATATCAACATCCTTTTAAAAAATTAAACGAGGGCTTTGGCCGCTTCAATCGATTGTGTCGCCACATCTTCCAACCAAGACAAATCCATGGATTGATGTGCTTCACAAAAAAACCAAGGCTCGCGTGAATCAGGCTCGAGCATCACGCCGCGATCAATGAGTTGCCAAGAAAACTTTTGATACAAGCTGCTGTTAGTTACTCGCCAATCGCGATAGTTGGTAGGCACGTCAGGTGTGAAATGAATTCCCAACATCGCAGGTGGTCCTGCAAACGCATGCTCTATTCCTGCTTTTGTAAACACGCGGCCCAATATTTCTTTGACGTGTTGACCCAAACGATTAACGGTTTGTAGCGCCGATGTTTGCGACAAAATTTGAAGCGTTGCGTGAGCTGCACGCACCGCAATCAAATTGGCCGTATAAGTACCGCCATGAACCACGCCGCCTTTGTATGAACCCACGACATCCATCACATCGGAACGACCACCAAACGCAGCAACGGGATAACCATTGCCCATAGCTTTTGCAAATGTTGTGAGGTCGGCATAAATACCATAAAGTGATTGCGCGCCGCCCTTGGCCACACGAAATCCAGTTTTCACTTCATCAAGTAATAGCAACGTTCCGTTTTGCGTACACAAATCTCTTAACCGTTGAAGCCATTGGGGTGTTGCAGAAATACTTCCTGCATTACCAATGATGGGTTCTAACAAAATGCAAGCCAAACTGTCTTGGCGATTTTTAAATAAATTTTCTAAGCCATCAAAATCATTGAGTCGAATGAAATCAACCAACGAACGTGTACGTTCAGGAATGCCCGCGCCAAAAGGAATCACTTGGGGCTCAGCCGATCCTTTGGGATTCCAATTTTCCAAATCCGACTTCCACATCATTTCATCAAACAAACCGTGAAAGCTACCTTCGACAATGGCGATGCGGTCACGCTTTGTAAATCCTCTGGCTGTTCGAACAGCACCCATCACTGCTTCAGTACCCGAATTGGCAAAACGCATTTTTTGAATTTGTGGACACAACGCTTTGACTTGCTGAACCACTTGGGCATCTAATTCAGTTGAAAATCCAGATAGAGTTCCTTGCTCGGTAATTTGTGCAATCACTTGGCGATCTACTCGCTCATCGCGATAACCCAAAATAATCGGTCCATAGCCCAATCGAAAATCAATGTATTTTTTACCATCACAATCGGTGATTTCACAGCCTTTGCTATGTGCAACAAAGACCGTTCGATCGTCACCCCAATAACGATAATTTTCGGCAACCCCTTGAGGCATATGTTGAATCGCCTCTTTCATTAATTGGGATTGTCTACTTACCGTCATCACTGTATCCTTGAAGAAGTGTGAGTGCTCGATTGTGAAGCATCCCAAGCGACACCGTGTGGGGGCCTGAGTAGCAAGCCTGCTTTTTCTTCAACCAAACGTACCACATGCAACTCCGCTGCAGAATCACCGTATTGCGCTCTGGCCTTTTCAAATACAGATTGAGCCAATGCACCCATTGTCAGTTCATATCCTTGTTGACGCGCAATGTCATTGATCAATCCCAAATCTTTGCAACACAAGGCCAAAGAAAAACTCGGGTCATAGTGTCCTGCAAAAATCGATGGAATATCGTGCTTGGCCACCCAACTGTTGCCTGCACTTGATTGAATCGCTTCAGAAACGATGTCGAGTGGAACTCCCGCTTTGGCACCCAACATCAAAGCCTCACCCATCGTAGCCGCCGTTACAAACCAAAGCAAGTTGGTCAATAACTTCACAGTCGCACCATTGCCAGGAACACCGACATAAAAAATCTTTTCGCCCAACACATTAAAAATGGGTTTGTGTTGTTGAAAACATTTTTCTGAGCCGCCAACAAAAATCGACAAACGACCCAAAACGGCCATGTCAACGGCGTTGGTCACAGGCGCTTCTAAAAAATCAACGTGTGTGGATAAACCTTCGTTAAATAATTGCTTTACCAGATCAACCGCGCTGGTGGATGTATCAATCACACAAGTGCCCGCTTTCATGTTGGCAATTACGCCTTTTGCGCCCAGCATCACATCTTTGACTTGCGGAGGCCCTGGGAGTGAAGCAATCACAAGGTCTGCTTGACGCGAACCCTGTTGAATATCACCCGCCCACGTAGCGCCCATGGCAATTAAATTGTCAGCCTTGTCTCGCACAAGGTCAAATACCTGCACGGGATATCCTGCCTTGATGAGATTGGCAGCCATGGGGTTACCCATATTTCCCAATCCCACAAATAAAATTTTTTGCTTCATCATTTTTTTTGAAATACTAAAAATTGTCGATCGGGCGCGGGCTTGTATTGATATTCAAATCCATGCACACCCAACATATCACACGCTTCTTTAAAACTGTAGGTTCTGTAATCAATGGTTTGCGACATCAAGCGCTTATCGCCATCGTCCAAATAATAATGCTTGATAAATCCATGGCCATTGGGTTCGATTTTTTGCGAATACACCATACCATTTGAAATCGGTTTTGCATAATCAAAGTGTGGGCCTTGTATGCCCAATAATAATTTCGAGTCATCACTCATGTGGTTCGCTAGTTTTGCAAACCCAGCCACATTGGCCTCATGATCAGAAATATGGCTAACCAAAAAAGGTTCCTTGTCACCATCAATTACAAAATACCAAACGCCACCATAAGAAAATGAAAAATCAAATTTTTGATTCAAACTCAATTGCGTTAAATTTTGTTGTTGTAATTGAACGCTTTTAAAAGTTTGAAGTCTTTGATGCGCAATATCAAGCATGGCCTGCGTCAAATCAATGCCCGTGATTGAAATATTGTGTTGACGTTTTGCCAACTCTTCCAATATCAAACCCGTACCACAACCAATTTCAAGCACATCCCGTACGGGGCCGTGCACCAACAACCCATCCACAATTTTTTTGTAATCGTAATAGCCAGAGGTCATGATCAAGTCGTAATAACCCGACATGTTTGTGTAATCACCCATCACAGCTCCATTTTTTTATTGCATCGAAGCATAACAAAGTAAACGACTACTTATCTAATTAATTGAGCAAACAGGAATCATTATAAAATGAACTATAAATAACTACTTTAATTCTGCTTCCACCTATCGATTGATCGTTGCTACGGTGATACGCTTTGCCATGCACAAATTTTCAATCGGAGCTTTTATTACACGTCGTCGCCAGATCGTCCAATCAGCCATTGCGTTGAGCCTATTTTCTGCACTTCAACCCCTCAATGCTTGGGCGCAATCATGGCCATCCAAGCCCATCAATTACTTGGTTGCATTTCCACCAGGCGGCACGACAGATATCTTGGCGCGAATCGTTTCACAAAAATTGGGCACTGCACTCAACACGCAGATTGTGATTGAAAACAAAGGTGGCGCTGGTGGCAGCGTGGGATCAGAAATCTCTGCTCGCGCACCCGCTGATGGCTACAACTTATTGGGTGGCACGATTAGCTCACATGCGATCAACGTGAGTCTTTATCCAAAAATTGGCTACGACCCCATCAAATCATTCACTCCAGTTTTTTTATACGGTACCAATCCTGTTGTTCTGGTTGTGTCGGCCAACAGTCCCTACAAAAATTTAAAAGACCTCATCACCGCTGCAAAAGCCAATCCCGACAAAATTTCTGGCGCATCAGCAGGCAATGGAACATCGCAGCATCTCGCGCAAGAACTGTTGGCATTCAAAAGCGGCGTCAAATTTACGCATGTGCCTTATAAAGGAAGTGCGCCAGCGATTCAAGACGCAATGAGTGGGCAAGTTGATTTCATGTTTGACACCACGGTTGTTGCGGGTCAACATATTCAGAGCGGAAAACTTCGTGCCTTGGCTGTTTCATCGGCCAAGAGACTCACCGACATCTTGCCCGATACTCCCACAGTTGCAGAGTCGGGATTGCCTGGACTACAAGGCTTTGAAGTGGTGTCATGGCAAGCATTATTTGCACCTGCAGGTACACCCAAAAATATCGTTGACAAATTACATGCAGAAATTTTAAAAATCATGCAAACCACTGAGATGCAAGAGCGACTCAAGGCCTTGGGTATGCAACCGTCTTACCTATCGCCTGAGCAAATCAGTCAATTTCAAAAATCAGAAATCGACAAATGGTCACAAGTGATTAAGTCTGCCAACATCAAGGTCGATTGATTTTTTAATTAAGTATCAACAGGCCAATCGAGATTGCATGTCTGAGGCCTGACCCATTTGATCCATTCGCGGGTGGCGTCCATGCATCCACCCGACTCATAAACACCTTGCGCATCGCGCAAGCGAAACATACGACTGAAAATATTTTTTCTTTGCGTCGAATCTGCAAAAGTCTGATCGACCCGACTCTCCACAATCTCTTCATTGATTTCGAGTTGACCAGAAATGTTTTTTTGCAAGCCATCACGCCAATGAAAAACTTCAGTGCACTTGTGCTCAAGCGTGTAAGGCCTGTGACTTTGCCAAAAATTAGCAAACATCCCGCCACCCAAATAAATAATCCACGAACCCTCATAGCCCGTCACGTCTGACGATACGTCATCAGGGTTTCTAAACCAAACGCGATCGCCCGGCACATACCATGTGATGGGCAATGGTTTTTCTAATGAACCGAGTTCTTGCAAAAAAACATCATGAAATAAACGCGATGAAATTGCTTTTTTTTGCCATCGATCTTCGAGTGCTTGATATTTTTTCGGATGCGTCAATTTCAACTCTTGCGCAATCGCCAATAAAATAATGTATTCAGTGGCGCGATAACAAGAAAATGCGTACACATACCCCGACAAAGAGGGTTGGGTCGCCATCTGAAGCGCATCAATCAATGATTTATTTTTCTTTAATATAAAACCTGTCTCTTCGCTGTAATCCCAATAATCAGTGGGCCTGTCAGCTGATTCGGTTCTAAAATTCATCGAAGTTTGGCGTGCCGCCTCGACTAAAAAATGTCGCATCCGTACCGCACTCATCCATTCATCCAAGCTTGGAAAAATCAACTCCATCGGACTTGCCAACAAAGCAATAATAATTTCTCTTTGCAATATTTTTTGAGAATTTAATAAGGGTTGATCTAATTTTTCGAACATATAAATAGTGTCGAAATCAGGCGTCAATCGATCAAAGTCTATTTTCTTTAATCGATACTGCGTTGTAAGTGTTGATTCAGCGATATCGAACTCAACCATCGTGACTAACCCCGCAAGCTCGAATTGCTCCATCATTTGTTGATGATCGTGCGGTTGGTGCTCAATACTTGCATGCTGAATTAAAAAACCGATCGGCATGTGAATTATTCCATCCTTACGGAACTGAATATAGATCGAATTAACATCAGCGGGTCCACCGCCTTATAGGGGTTTCTACCCAAGCATTCAATCCCAAACTCAATAAACCCATCGCCAAACAACCTGTGATCGAGTAAATCAAAGCCCAATTAAAACTGTCAATACCCAATACACCCCACAATGCAGTCATCAACATTAAAAATGGAAAATGAAATAAAAACAATGCATAAGTTGAATTTGACAAACCATCAATCCACCGATGAATAGAATAGGATTGAATTCGCCAATTATTAGCCATGATCAATATCAAACTCGTCGCCAGCGAAAGCAACAAACGATCTCTTGGATAGACCCAACACGACAAGGCTAGCAACAAAATACACATGATCCAAACCATCAACGATTGCTTGTAAATACTAGCCCAAGCGGTCAAAACGCCCAATCCATAAGCGGCAAAAAAATAAACAGCCCAACCATCCCATTCGGGTTGAAGATTAAAAAACCAAGCGGATGCCAACGTTAATATTGCAATACCCACACTGGCTTTGACAACGTGCATCTGTTGATTCGAATTTTTAAGCACCCACAATAGCAAACACAAACAAGCAAACAACTGCAAATCAATCGCCACATACCAAATACCAGCCGACATTGCAGGCATATGCAAAATATCTTGCAATAAAAGAATATGCGCCATCCACTGAAACAATCCTTCCTGTGTCGGCAAGATTCTCGGTGTCATTCCTTGCGCCAACATAAAAGACAAGATAGCTGTCACACAAATCGCCAATAAATACAAAGGCACCAATCGTAAATAACGCTCCATGATTGGGCTTAAAAACTGATCTACATTTTGATTAACAAAAGTCTTGGCGGATAAAAAACCCGCACAAACCAAAAAAACCTGAACGGCCATGCGCGCGCTGTGATAAAAAAAATTAACCCCACTGGGCCATGTCAACGCAACCACATCGGCCATAGGCGTATAAGCACTCCAGTGGTGCCAAAAAATCAGCTGTGCGGCTAAAATTTTTAAAATATCGATGATAACAATGCGATCTTGCAACAAAACCCCTTCGGTCGATAAAAGGCACAATCGAGCATCATGCCATTAAATAAGCCCTCGTCTCCTGCTCTGCCTTGGGTGGACGATAAAACACCCCTACCACCTCCAGAACAAGCTTGGGGGGCCCAATCCCCAGCGCCTGGCTTGCTGGCCGCAGGCGGGCGACTCGATACACCGATTTTGAAGCACGCCTATCAACAGGGGTGCTTTCCATGGTACAGCGACAACCAGCCGATTTTGTGGTGGAGCCCCGACCCACGAATGGTTCTTTACACCGATGCATTTGAAATCAAAAGATCTTTAAAAAAAATACTCAAAAAATTCATTCAATCTGACTCTTGCGAAATTCGCTTTGATTCGTGTTTTTCGGATGTGATTGAACATTGTGCGCACGCTGATCGTGCAGGACAAAACGGAACATGGATTCTTCCAGAGATGATCGACGCATACGTTCAATTTCATCGCGATGGCTTTGCACATAGCGTTGAGGTTTGGGAAAACAATCAACTCATTGGCGGCTTGTATGGTGTGTGCATCGGCAAAGCCATGTTTGGCGAATCCATGTTTTCTCTTCAAACGGACGCGTCCAAAATTGCTTTAGCAGCGTTGGTTGCTTTTTGTAAAACCTCTGGCATCCAAATGATCGACTGCCAACAAAACACCCGACATCTGGCTTCTTTAGGTGGGCAAGAAATAACTCGAGCTGATTTTTTGTTCCAAATTGCAAAGACCCGAGAGTTACCGAGTCCCAATTGGCGATTTGACCCCTTATACTGGAACCAAGTTATCCCTTCACCTCAAAAACTGTGACGCATTTACAGGATTTACCTCTACAAACCTTGCAGTTTTATGCAACGGCGCCCTATCCTTGCAGTTACCTACCCAATCTTCAAGCGCGCTCTCAGGTTGCCACGCCTAGTCATTTGATTCAAAACGACGCGTACTCCGAGTTGGTGGCCAAGGGATTTCGTCGCAGTGGCATGTTCACCTATCGACCTTATTGCGACGGTTGCAAAGCATGCGTACCTCTTCGTGTCAATGTTCAAGATTTCAAATCCAATCGCAGTCAATTGCGTGCTCAAAAAAAACATGCTTATCTACAAACACGCATTGCAGGATTGGGTTTTTTTAAAGAACACTACGATTTGTATTTGCGTTACCAATCGGGGCGTCACGAAGGTGGCGGCATGGATCAAGACAGCGTCGATCAATACGCTCAATTTCTTTTGCAAAGCCGTGTCAATTCGCGATTGGTTGAGTACAGAGAACCCGACGTCAATGCAGTCGCAGGTACGCTCAAAATGGTCTCAATCTTGGACGTACTAAACGACGGCATCTCTGCGGTCTACACGTTTTATGAGCCCGAGTTATCGGCCAGTTATGGCACCTACAGCATCTTGTGGCAAATTCAACAAGCGCGCTCGATGGGATTGACCTATCTGTACTTGGGTTACTGGATCGAAAAAAGTCAAAAAATGGATTACAAATCTCTTTTTTTACCCCATGAAAAGTTAATCGACGGAATTTGGCAAGCCTGATAATTTCATGATGTAAAATTCAGAAATGAAAAATAAAAATTCAAACGTACCCCAATCGCCCTCGATTCAGGTCCTTGAACGGATGTTTACCCTTATCGATGTTTTGGCGAGCAAAGAAGAAGCCATTTCACTCAAAGAAATCAGCGAAAAAACAGGGCTTCACCCCTCCACCACCCACCGCATTTTGAATGACCTCACCATCGGCCGATTTGTAGAGCGCCCCGAGGCTGGCAGTTATCGTCTAGGCTTGCGATTGCTCGAACTGGGCAATATGGTCAAAGCCCGACTCAATGTGCGCGATGCGGCCTTAGGGCCTATGCGAGAGTTACACAAACAAATTCAACAACCCGTCAATTTAAGCGTCAGACAAGGCGATGAAATTGTTTATGTCGAACGTGCATACAGCGAGCGCTCTGGCATGCAAGTTGTTCGCGCAATTGGTGGACGCGCACCATTGCACCTTACATCAGTGGGTAAATTATTTTTGGCCAATGACGAGCCGCAACGCGTCAAAACCTATGCAACGCGCACGGGACTTCATGGTCAAACCAAAAACAGCATCACACAAATTGCCGTGCTAGAAAGAGAACTTTCAAAAGTGAGGCAATACGGTTTTGCCAGAGATAACGAAGAACTTGAATTGGGCGTTCGCTGTATGGCCGCAGTGATTTATGACGATCAAGGTAAATTAATTGCAGGATTGTCTATCTCGGCGCCCGCAGATCGATTAGAAGATTCATGGCAAGAAAAATTGCAACGCACCGCTGCAGAAATATCCTCTGCGCTGGGCTATCGCCAAAACAACCCAATGTAATTGATCAATTATCCGTTGATGCGAGCTGAGTGATAGGTTTCAACCCATTTACGTACACGCTCTGCATCAGCAATGCGACTGAAGCGACCCGCAGAGTCTAAAAATACCATGATGAGTTTGCGACCCGCAATTTTGGCTTGCATCACAAGGCATTGACCAGCTTCAGATATATAACCTGTTTTTTGCAGTCCAATATCCCAATTTGGACTGCTCACCAAATTATTGGTAGTTTTGTATTGAAGCGTTTTATTGCCTACAGAAACAGCATGACTACTTGATGTGCTGAGATCTCTAATGACCAAATCGTTGTATGCAAATCCAACCAAAGTTGCTAAATCTTTTGCACTCGATTGATTCTTACTCGACAAACCTGTGGGCTCCACATAAAAAGTATCTTTCATTCCGATTTGTGTAGCCTTGGTATTCATCAACTTTACAAACTCGGACAGGCCACCAGGATGTGATCGACCCAAAGCATGCGCTGCGCGGTTTTCACTGGCCATCAAAGCTAAATGCAATAACTCACCTCGACTGAGTGTTGCACCCACCATTAATCGTGAACGACTTCCCTTTTCGGTATCAACATCTTCTTGTGAAATGGTGATGGGCTCATCCATCGAAAGATTCGATTCACGAACAATCACGCCTGTCATTAATTTGGTGATTGATGCAATGGGCAATACCGCCTGATCATTTTTGCTGAGCAAGATTTCTTGCGTCTCTTGATCGATGACATAAGCAACGCTTGACTTGAGAGATAAGGTGTCGAGCGTGTCGTGCAAGCCCGCCAATTGACCAAACGATGGTCTTTGTGGGATTTTGGAGACGCTAACTTTTTTAATGGATTTAACTTTTGCCTTGGCAGAGGCCTTGGACTTGGACGCGATGTTGGTTTTACTTGGGGTATTTCTTGAAGGGGTTTGATTTTGCGACCAAACCAATGAATACGAAAGAAATAATGAAGTTGCCAATATGAGTCTTTTCAAGCGCATTCCTTTGAGCAGTGAACCTGCTGTTTTATAGGTGCCGAGTGTAACCCCAATCAAAAAATCATGCAATATCAATCACTTGCACGAAACTCATCAAGTTAAAAAAGCTGCGGGTCCTTTTTTAGCCTTGGGCGGCCACCCGCTCGGCTTTGCTTTGTAACTTATTTAACGCATTAAGGTAGGCCTTGGCTGACGCCACTACAATATCGGGGTCGGAGCCCACGCCGTTAACAACTCGTCCGTTATTTTGAAGTCGAACGGTAACCTCGCCTTGACTCTCGGTCGAACCGCTGATCGCATTGACCGAATACAAAACCATTTCGGCGCCACTTTGCACGTGTTTTTCGATGGCTTTGAGCGATGCATCCACAGGACCATTGCCGTCTGATTCAGATTTGATTTCTTTGCCGCCCGAAGTGATCACAATGCGTGCGTGAGGACGCTCGCCCGTTTCACTTTGCTGTGCCAATGAGACAAATCCAAAATGTTCTTTTTCGGCAGACACGCTTTCATCGCTGACCAAAGCCAAAATATCTTCGTCAAAGATTTCACTTTTGCGATCCGCTAATTCTTTGAAATTTGCAAATGCGGTATTGACTTCGGCTTCGCTTGCAAGCTCCACACCCATTTCTTGCAAACGCTGCTTGAATGCATTACGACCACTGAGCTTGCCCAACACCAATTTGTTGGCGCTCCAGCCCACGTCTTCGGCACGCATGATTTCATAGGTATCGCGCGCTTTTAAGACGCCGTCTTGATGAATGCCAGAAGCATGAGCAAACGCATTGGCACCCACCACGGCTTTGTTGGGTTGAACAACAAAGCCCGTGGTTTGGCTCACCATGCGGGACGCCGCCAATATGTGTTTGGTATCAATGTTAAGTGTTAATCCAAAATAATCTTTTCGTGTTTTAACAGCCATCACAACTTCTTCTAAAGAACAATTGCCTGCGCGCTCGCCCAAGCCGTTGATCGTGCACTCGACTTGTCTAGCGCCACCAATTTGCACTCCCGCCAAAGAGTTGGCCACAGCCATACCCAAATCGTTATGGCAGTGAACAGACCAAATCGCCTTGTCGCTATTGGGAATGCGATCACGCAAATTTTTGATAAATAAACCATACAACTCAGGAACCGCATAACCCACTGTATCTGGAACGTTAATGGTCGTTGCACCTTCGGCAATAGCAGCTTCAATGACTCGACACAAAAAATCAGGGTCGCTGCGATAACCGTCTTCGGGACTGAATTCGACATCTTCGACCAAATTGCGCGCGAATCGAACCGATTGCTTGGCTTGCTCAAATACTTGATCGGGGGTCATTCGCAATTTCTTTTCCATGTGCAACGGAGAGGTTGCAATGAATGTGTGAATGCGTGAACGTTTAGCGCCAGCGAGCGCTTCAGCAGCGCGTGAAATGTCACGGTCATTGGCGCGCGATAAAGAACACACCACCGATTCTTTGATTGTGTTTGCAATCGATTTGACGGCCTCAAAATCACCATTTGAACTAGCTGCGAAACCTGCCTCAATGACGTCGACCTTCAATCTTTCTAACTGTCTAGCGATACGCAATTTTTCTTCGCGCGTCATAGATGCGCCAGGAGATTGCTCGCCATCGCGCAAGGTGGTGTCAAAAATAATCAATTGATCGCTCATGATGATGTCCTCGATTTAAAAATGCCAAGGTGGTTGCCACAAAACAAAAGGCCCGTCGCGGTTTGCATACGGGCCTTGAGGTTGGAGTGAATCGCGCGCTACCAACCGAGCCCGTTAAAGCTTAGTAATGTCAATGGTAGTTTTAAATTCACGGTATCTAATATATCACAATTTTTAAAGTTGATGCAAAAAATTTTTACTTGTGCAACCCTTCTTCGTCGGGTTCATCGGTGGATGTGCTGATGACGCTGGTTTGCAAACCCTTGGATCGACGCCAAAAATAAACCACGTAACCACTGAGTCCATAGACGAGAAACAAAGTGAATAAAACCGATGGCGGGTCAATGTTGATGACGGCAATAATAAGCGTGAGCAACACAATGGCCGCAAATGGAACGCTTTTTTTCATTTGCACATCTTTAAAACTAAAAAATGGCAAGTTGGTGACCATGGTGAGGCCCGAGAACAAACAAAACGCAAACATCAACCACGACACAGAATGACCGGGCATACCCCATTCATTGATGAGCCACACAAAGCCCATCACAATGGCCGCGGCAGCAGGCGAAGGCAGGCCTTGAAAAAATCGCTTATCCACCACCGCAGTATTGACATTGAAACGAGCTAATCGCAACGCCGCGCACGCGCAATAAACAAAAGCTGCGATCCAACCCCAGCGACCCAGGCCTCGCAGGCCCCATTCGTATGCAATCAGAGCGGGGGCAGCACCAAACGATACCATGTCTGACAAAGAATCCATTTGCTCACCAAACGCGCTTTGGGTATTGGTCATGCGAGCAACGCGACCGTCGAGGCTGTCTAACACCATGGCGCAAAACACACCAATGGTGGCCATGTGAAAGTTTTCATTCATGGCCATCACAATGGCATAGAAGCCGCCGAACAAAGCTGCAAGCGTAACCAAGTTGGGCAACATGTAAATGCCTTTGCGAGGCTTTTTAACGGTCTCTTCTTGAGTAGTCTCGTCCATAGTATTAATCTGACCTTTTAAAGAGTAGCTAATATGGTGCTGGCGGCAGAAACTTTATCGCCAGGACCGACACAAGGCTTGGCCGTCAGAGGAAGATACACATCGACCCGAGAGCCGAATCGAATGAAGCCATATCGCTCGCCTTTTTGGAGAACTGCTCCTTCTTGAACATAACAAAGAATACGTCTGGCAATCAGTCCAGCCACCTGAACCAAAGTAACGGTATGCGATCGGCCATTGATTTGTGCATCAATGACCACCGCATTGCGTTCATTGTCCGATGATGCTTTGTCTAAATCTGCATTGACAAACAAACCAGGAAAGTATTGAACGAGTTTGACAACACCATCAACACTCACCCGATTGCTGTGAACATTAAAAACATTCATAAAAACACTGATCATCAATGCATCCCTATCTGCATAAGGGTCGCGTACTTTTTCAATTTTGACAATGCGACCGTCAGCGGGTGAAAGAACCGCATCTGCTTGGGTTGGTATGGGACGCGCAGGATCTCTAAAAAATTGAATCACAAAAATAGAGATCACATAAAAAGGCAAAGCCCATTTCCAACCAACCAAAACCGTTATCACGGCTGATATCACCAAGCTGAACGCGATAATGGGCCAACCTTCACGCGCCAAAATAGGATGGGGATAGTTCATTGATAAAAATCAGTTGCGAGTCTGGTCGACCAATTTGTTTTTAGCAATCCAAGGCATCATGGCGCGCAGTTGTGCACCAACAATCTCAATGGAGTGCTCGGCATTTAAGCGACGACGCGCTGTCATGCTTGGGTAATTGGTTCTGCCTTCCAAAATAAAGCTCTTGGCGTACTCGCCTGTTTGAATGCGCTTGAGTGCATTGCGCATCGCAACGCGTGACTGCTCGTTAATGACTTCAGAACCTGTGACGTACTCACCATACTCTGCATTGTTAGAGATCGAGTAATTCATGTTGGCAATACCACCTTCATAAATCAAGTCAACAATGAGTTTGAGTTCATGCAAACATTCAAAGTAAGCCATCTCGGGGGCATAGCCAGCTTCAACCAAAGTTTCGTAGCCCATTTTGATGAGTTCAACGGCACCACCGCACAACACCGTTTGCTCACCGAATAAATCGGTTTCAGTTTCTTCACGGAAATTGGTTTCGATGATGCCAGCTTTGCCGCCACCGTTGGCCATTGCATAGCTGAGTGCCAAGTCACGGGCTTTGCCGCTGGTATCTTGATGAACTGCAACCAAGTGAGGCACGCCGCCGCCTTGTGTGTATGTTGAGCGAACGGTATGGCCAGGTGCCTTGGGAGCCACCATCCACACATCCAAATCAGCGCGAGGCACAACTTGGTTGTAATGAACATTGAATCCGTGTGCAAATGCAAGAGAAGCACCTTTTCGAATATTGGGTTCCACGTCGTTTTGATAGACGCTTGCAATTTGTTCGTCAGGCAACAAAATCATGGCCACGTCAGCGCTCTTGACTGCTTCAGCCACTTCTAAAACCTTGAGGCCTGCCATCGCAACTTTATTCCAGCTCGCGCCGTTTTTGCGCAAGCCCACAACCACCTTAACGCCAGAGTCGTTGAGGTTTTGTGCGTGTGCGTGCCCTTGTGAACCATAACCAATGATGGCAACGGTTTTTCCTTTGATGACGCTTAGATCACAATCTTTGTCGTAATAAACTTTCATGATTTCTCCTAAAAAAATTTGAGCGGTCAGACCCGCAATACACGTTCACCGCGACCGATGCCACTGGCACCTGTGCGGACCGTCTCCAAAATGGCGCTGCGATCAATCGCCACCAAAAACGCATCGTTTTTGGCTTGATCGCCCGTCAATTCGATGGTGTAACTTTTTTCGGTTACATCAATGATGCGACCTCGAAAAATGTCGGCCATTCTTTTCATCTCTTCGCGCTCTTTGCCCACCGCGCGCACCTTAACCATCATCAATTCGCGCTCGGTATACGCGCCTTCGGTGAGGTCCACCACTTTAACAACTTCAATCAAGCGGTTGAGATGTTTTGTAATTTGTTCGATCACGTCATCTGAGCCTGCAGTTTGAATCGTCATGCGAGACAAACTGGGATCTTCGGTTGGCGCAACAGTTAATGATTCGATGTTGTAGCCGCGTGCAGAAAATAATCCAACCACGCGTGACAAAGCACCCGGTTCGTTTTCAATTAAGACAGCAATGATGTGTTTCATGAGATTCCTCTTTTCGTTGCCCTCCCCGAGTCGCGGTAACGACAAGGCTTGGCAAACAATAGATTCTTCTAAAAGGTTGATGAATAGGTTTAGAGGTCTTCGCTACCCAAAAGCATTTCGGTAATGCCTTTGCCTGCTTGAACCATGGGGAATACGTTTTCTGTGGGATCTGTTCTGAAGTCCATAAAAACCGTGCGATCTTTGAGTTTGCGAGCCTCACGCAATGCAGGCTCTACATCTTGAGGTTTTTCGATGAGCATGCCCACATGACCGTAGGCCTCGGCCAATTTGACGAAATTGGGCAACGCATCCATGTAACTATGGCTGTATCGACCTGAGTATTCGATTTCTTGCCACTGACGAACCATGCCCAAATAACGATTGTTGAGCGCTACGATTTTGATGGGCGTGTTGTATTGCAAACAAGTTGAAAGTTCTTGTATACACATTTGTACAGAGCCTTCACCTGTGACGCAATACACCTCGCTATCGGGCTTGGCCAACTTGATGCCCATGGCGTATGGAATACCGACACCCATAGTGCCTAATCCACCCGAATTAATCCAACGACGGGGTTCATTGAATGGATAGTATTGAGCAGCCCACATTTGATGTTGACCGACATCGGAGGTGATGTATGTGTCTGCATCTTTGGTGAGGTTCCACAAAGTTTCAACCACGTATTGGGGTTTGATCACATCATTGCTACCAAGGTCATAAGCTAAACATTTGCGACCGCGCCAGCCTTGAATACTCTCCCACCAACCTGCGATGGCTTGAGGATCGGGTTTGTGCCCACCCTCGCGAATCATTCCAATCATTTCTGTGAGCACGTCTTTGACATCGCCAACAATTGGAATATCGACTTTGACTCGCTTAGAAATGCTTGATGGATCAATATCGATGTGAATGATCTTGCGTTCGTTTTGTGCAAAGTGTTTGGGGTTACCAATCACACGATCATCAAAGCGTGCACCAACGGCTAACAACACGTCGCAGTTTTGCATGGCATTGTTGGCTTCAATGGTGCCGTGCATTCCGAGCATGCCTAAAAATTTAGGATCTGAAGCAGGATAAGCACCCAAGCCCATGAGGGTGTTGGTGCAGGGATAACCCAACATATCCACCAATATGCGTAACTCTTGCGATGCATTACTCAAAATAACACCGCCGCCAGTGTAAATATAAGGTCGCTTGGCTTTGAGTAACAACTGCAATGCTTTGCGAATTTGACCGCCGTGCCCTTTAAGCACAGGGTTGTAAGAGCGCATCTCTATTTTTTTGGGATAGCCGTGATAGCTTGTTTTTTTGAATGAAATGTCTTTAGGAATATCCACAACCACTGGGCCAGGTCTGCCCGTGCGCGCAATATGGAAAGCCTTTTTCATGATGTCTGCAAGTTCGCGAACATCTTTGACTAAAAAATTATGTTTGACGATGGGGCGCGTTATACCAACGGTATCGCATTCTTGAAATGCATCCAAACCGATGGCGTGCGTTGGCACTTGCCCCGTGATGATCACCATGGGAATGCTATCCATGTATGCCGTTGCTATACCAGTGACTGCATTGGTGACGCCAGGCCCTGATGTGACCAGCGCAACACCCACCTCACCAGTTGCACGCGCATAACCATCAGCCGCATGAACAGCTGCTTGCTCGTGTCTGACGAGCACGTGTTGTATCGAGTCTTGTTTGTACAAAGCGTCGTAAATGTAGAGGACCGCACCGCCTGGGTAGCCCCACATAAACTTAACGTTTTCAGCCTGAAGGGCTTTGACCATGATTTCTGACCCATTGAGCTCGTTGGGCGCAGATGAAATGTCAGATACGGCAGATGCCGATTGAATTTCAGCTTTGGTGATTTCCATGATGAACCTTTTGATTTTCGAAAACGAAAAACCTTGGGTGCTCCTACTCGACCCCTTGTGGAGGCGCGTCGGAACTTAAGACCTGAAGCCAAAGGCGCTTAATGCGCCAAACCCAGACCCGTTTGCCTTGGTGATGAATAACTTTAGATTATGTCATTTTTATCTGTTGTTTTTTAAATTCATTGAACATTTTTTTGAAATGTCATAATCGCACGCCATGTCAGTCCACCATTTTTCACTTTTTTGAGACAATTAAGCTTTGGCTTCAGAAAAAGAACTTCATCAGTTTTTAAGCAGCGTTGAAAAACGCGCTTTCAAGCGATCATTTTATCACGTGAGAGATGAGGATGCAGCCTTGGATATTGTGCAAGACAGCATGATGAAGCTGGCCGAAAACTATGGCGATAAGCCCATCGATGAGCTGCCTATGCTTTTTCAGCGTATTTTGACCAATACCACGCTGGATTGGTTTCGCAGACAGAAAACCAAAAATGCACTTTTTTCTAACTTCAGCGACTTTGATGGTGCGCAAACTGACGAAAATTTTGACATTTTGGAAAAATTGGGCAATTTTGGTGCCCCACAGACCTCAGAAAGCGCAGAAGACGGCTTAAATCGGGCAGAAATCTTGCACATCATCGAAGAAGAGGTACAAAATCTACCAGGACGTCAACGGGAAGCCTTCCTGCTGCGTTATTGGGAAGAGTTGGATGTCTCTGAGACAGCATCTGCCATGGGTTGCACGGAAGGAAGTGTCAAAACACATTGCTTCCGTGCCGTACAGGCTTTGCACAAGGCGTTAACCGAAAGAGGACTAAAACCATGAAACACACAACCGCCTACACACCTACAGCCAGCGATTTAATGGGTCGCAAAATAGCCGCTCAACTAGATCTGGCCAGCAACCAACTCGGTCACGATATTTCCGAGCGTTTGCGTGCTGCGCGAACGCGTGCAGCGGCTGCACGCCGTCAAGAGGCCTTTCAAACTCAAACGGCATCTCAATTACAAAATCAAAATGGTGTTTTAGCCGCTACGCCCCGCTTCAAATTTTGGAATAGCTTGGCTTCATTTGTGCCGCTCATGGCTCTCGTAGTGGGTCTTTTTGTGATTCAATCTTTTCATACCGATCAACGCGCTTTCGAATTAGCCGAAGTTGATTCGGCCCTCCTCATTGACGATTTGCCACCTACCGCATACGTTGATTCCGGTTTCTTGCAGTTTCTCAAACTACAAACTCAGGATTCAACCGAAAAATAATGTTAACAAGCCCAAGAATTTGGATTAACTTGACAACCCCTTGCTTGCACGGAGTTGTTATTTTTCTTGGGTGTTTGTTTTTCAATTTTCAAGTTCTCTCGCAAACGCAAACTGCTGCTTCCACACCATCCGCTTCTACAAAAGTTGAATCCTCCCCCTACTGGAAGCAACTCACAGAAAACGAAAAAATTGCTTTAGCGCCATTAAGCAAAATTTGGCCTGTTCTGGGTGAGGCCCACAAGCGCAAATGGCTGGCACTCAGCAAAAATTTTACCGACCTATCCAAAGACGAACAAAGCAAATTGCAAGGTCGAATGAGAGATTGGGCCACCTTAAGCTCACAACAACGCGCACAAGCAAGACTCAATTTTGCCGAGGTCAGTCAATTGAGCAACGACGAGAAACTCTCCAAGTGGGAAGCCTATTTGGCATTGCCATCGCAAGACAGACAAAAGCTTTCTTCGTCCAAATCTATCCCAAAAGGCGCGGCTACTGCACTTAAACCCGTTGACCCTCAAAAACTTACATCGCCCCCAACCCCCAAGCCCGATCAAGTCTCGCAACCGCGCGTCGAAACAGAACAAGTGCACCCCGTTACTTTGTTGCCGATTGTTCAAGGCCCTTCACAACAAACTCAACACTGAGCCATTCGGCACTTGTTGACGCGCGCTCTGTTTTTTTATGCAAACACCCAGTTTACGCAGACGAATGGCCTGCTGGCTTTATGAAGGCATGCTGCTTTTTGGCGTAGTATTTATCGCAGGTTATTTATTTGGCACATTAAGTCAAACACATCACGCCATGCAAAACCGATGGGGCTTGCAAGCCTTTATTTTTTTAGTTTTTGGAATTTACTTCACTTGGTTTTGGCATAAAGGTCAAACATTGGCCATGAAAACATGGCACATCCTAATTACTCAAGCCAATGGTGAGGTACCCACTCAAAAGCAGGCGCTCATTCGCTATGTCTCCAGTTGGATCTGGTTTTTACCTCCATTGATATTGTCTTGGTTTTTTCATATGAATGCGATACTGTTGTCTGTGAGTGTCATAGGTTGGGTTGTCTTGTGGGCACTTCTGAGTCGCTTACATCCAACCCAACAGTTTTGGCACGATCGGTGGGCGGGCACTCAATTGATTCATCAAACTATACCTAAGTCGCACGTTGAATCAATCAAGGAAATCGATGAAGCATGACTTTGAAAATTTACAAAAAGATCGCAAAGGCTTATCGCGCATTTGGCACGCACTGGGATACTCTTGGGCAGGCTTAAAACAAGGCATGCATGAGCCCGCTTTTTTTCTCGAATTCAAACTTGCAATCGTACTCATCCCCATTGGTTTTTGGTTAGGCGCCAATTGGGTTGAAAGCAGTTTGTTGATCGGCTCAGTTTTATTGGTGATGATTGTTGAGTTACTCAACACGGGTATCGAAACTGCTATCGATCGAATTGGTCCCGAGTTTCATGATTTATCCAAACGCGCCAAAGATTTGGGAAGCGCGGCTGTCCTCTTGAGTTTGTTGTTATGCGGTGGCGTATGGTTAGCCGCTATTGTTCACAGGTGGATGATTTGAAACCTGCTTTTTCAGTGTGTGTCTATTGCGGATCTCGAATGGGTGCACATCCCATGTATGAACAAATGGCACAAACCGTTGGGCAATGGATTGGCGAACATCATGGCCAATTGTTATATGGCGGCGGTCAAAATGGCCTGATGGGCGTGGTGGCCGACGCCACTGCAAAAGCTGGGGGTCGCGTGGTGGGCATCATCCCTATTGCATTGCAAGAGCGCGAATGGGCTCGCAAAACCTGCGATGAATTGCATGTGGTGGACACCATGCACGAGCGCAAACGCATGATGGCCGAAAAAGCCGATGTGTTTTTGGCGCTACCAGGGGGCATCGGCACGTTTGAAGAATTTTTTGAAGTTTGGGCTTGGCGTCAATTGGGTTATCACGACAAACCCATCGGGCTTCTCAATACACAAGGCTATTACGATGGTTTGCTCGCTTTTGCCAAGCATGCGCATCAACAACAATTCATGGTCGATTGGCAAATGGAATTGATTATTGCCAATGACAATCCGATTGAACTTTTAAAAGAGTTGGTACAAGCGGCAGGATTCAATCCAACGTCGCAGTTGTCTGCGCTTTAAAAAACTCAAACAGCAGACTCGTCTTCTTCTCCTGTGCGAATACGCACCACGCGTTCAACAGCTGTAATAAATATTTTTCCGTCGCCAATTTTGCCCGTGTGTGCAGCCTTGATGATGGCGTCAACACAACGATCAACGTCACTGGTTTTGACAACCACTTCTACTTTTACTTTGGGTAAAAAATCAACGACGTATTCTGCGCCGCGATAAAGCTCTGTGTGTCCTTTTTGTCGGCCAAAACCTTTGACTTCGGTGACCGTGAGTCCGGTGACACCACATTCTGCAAGCGCCTCACGTACTTCTTCGAGTTTGAATGGTTTGATGATGGCGGTGATTTGTTTCATGGTCAGAATTCCTTAGTTTGTATGTTAAAGGTTTTAGGCGCGAAATTTGTTGGTAATAGGATAACGCCAATCTTTGCCAAAACTTCGATGGGTGACGCGAATGCCAACAGGAGATTGCCTACGTTTGTACTCATTGATTCGTAACAAACGGGTCACCTTGTCAACATCGGCTTGGGCAAAGCCCGCATCAGCAATTTGTTGTGCGCTTTGATCGTTTTCCATATATCGCACCAGTATGGCGTCGAGGATTTCATAACTGGGCAAACTGTCTTGGTCTTTTTGATCGGGTCGCAACTCTGCGCTGGGTGGACGCGTGATGATGCGCTCGGGGATGGGGTTGTCACAAGTGCCATAGGGATTATTTTTATTACGCCAGTGTGCCAATTGAAACACCATGGTTTTGACCACGTCTTTGATGACGGCAAAACCACCGGCCATGTCGCCATAAAGAGTGCAGTAACCCGTGGCCATTTCACTTTTGTTACCAGTGGTTAAAACAATCGAGCCAAATTTGTTGGACAAGGCCATGAGTAAAGTGCCGCGAATGCGCGCTTGTATATTTTCTTCGGTAGCGTCTAAGGCCAAGCCATCGAACTCAGAAGACAAGGTTTTTAAAAATGCTTCAAATTCTGGAACGATGGATTTTTCGTCGTAGCGCACTTTCATGCGTTTGGCCATTTCGCGCGCGTCAATCAAACTGATATCCGCGGTATAGGGGGAAGGCATCATGACTGCGCGCACACAATCGGCGCCGATGGCATCGACCGCAATGGCCAACACCAAGGCCGAATCAATACCACCTGACAAACCCAAAATCGCAGAAGGAAATCCATTTTTTTGGATGTAATCACGAACACCCAAAACCAAAGCGTGCCACAAATCGCTTTCTAAATTGCCTGCATTGGCAATGCTTGATTGCCAATGTTGTTTGGCGCTGTCAAATGTGGCGTCTAAATGATCTTCTTGAAAACTCAATGCGCGTGCAACCAATTGCGATTGGTGATCCAACACAAATGATCGTCCTTCAAAAACAACTTCATCTTGACCACCAACCAAATGGGCGTAGACCAAGGGCAAGCCCGTGGCTTTGACGCGATCTTGCATGGTGTTTTCGCGCTCTCCCAATTTGCCCACATGGAAAGGAGACGCGTTGATGACTGCTAAGAGTTGAGCACCTGCTTGTTGTGTTTGAATAGCGGGTTGATCAAACCATGCGTCTTCGCAAATCAACAATCCCACTTTGACACCCAGCACTTCAAAAACGCATGGCGCATGGCCAGGTGTGAAGTAACGTCTTTCGTCAAACACTTGGTAGTTAGGCAACTCACGCTTGGCGTAACTGGCAACTATTTTTCCTTCAGACAAGACGCTGGCTATGTTGTATCGCTGTGCAATTAACACTGATTTGGTGCGTTGATCACCTCCCGAGGGGTGACCCACCACCAAATGCAGGTCTTTTAAATCGGCCAAAGACACTTGGATGAAATTCAGGGCATCATCGCAAGCTTGAATAAAAGACGGGCGCAGAAAAAGATCTTCTGCCGCATAACCGCAGATGGACAATTCGGGTGTGAGCACCAAGCGCGCACCTCGCTGGTAGGCGGCGCGCGAGGTGTCTATCATTTTTTGGGCATTGCCCATCATGTCGCCAACGACAAAGTTGAGTTGAGCGATACAAAGTTGGAGTTTCATAAAAGAGCATGCAAAAAGAGCGTATCAATTATGGCATCCGCGTGCATGACCATCCCAATGACATTGATTCTGAGCTTTGGGACGCGCTATTGGCACTGCAAACGCACCCCACGCCCTTTATGCGACACGGCTATTTGTTGGCCGTGCACGAGAGTCAAAGCGCAGTGAGCGCGACGGGCTGGCAAGCGCAATGGATCAGTGTGTGGGCGGGCGAGGAAATGGTGGCGGCTTGTCCCTTGTATGTCAAACCCCATTCTTATGGCGAATATGTGTTTGATTGGGCTTGGGCGCGCGCTTATCAACAGCATGGTTTGGATTACTACCCCAAGGCGGTGATTGCTGTGCCGTTCACGCCTGTGCCTGGCTCACGCTTGCTGGCGCGCGATGCGCAGTCGCGACTCGTATTGATACAAGCCGTTCAAGCTTTTTGCGAGGAACAAAAACTATCGTCCTGTCACCTGCTGTTTGGTACCGATGACGACATGCAAGCGTGTCAACAATTGGGCTGGATGAATCGACAAACGGTTCAGTTTCATTGGCAACAAAGTGATTGGCCCAGCTTTGATGATTTTTTAGCCAGCATGACGCAAGAGAAAAGAAAAAAAATAAAACAAGAAAGAAAAAAAGTAACGCAAGCAGACGTTCAGTTTCGATCGATGCAAGGATCTGGCATCAGCGACACCGATTGGAATTTTTTTTACCAGTGCTACGAGCGAACTTATTGGGAACACGGCAACGCGCCTTATCTGAGCCGAGATTTTTTTAAACGCATGCAAAAAAGTATGTCCAATAATTGGTTGCTTTTTATTGCACAAAAAAATAAACAAGACATCGCTTGTAGTTTGATTGGCTTGCAGCAAATCGCAGGTCACCCAACGGTTGCCTACGGTCGTTATTGGGGCGCCCTAGAGAGAGTGGATTGCTTGCACTTTGAAGCGTGTTATTACCAACCGTTGGAGTGGTGTATTCAAAACGGCATTGCGCGTTTTGAAGGTGGGGCGCAAGGCGAGCACAAAATGGCGCGTGCCCTCATGCCTGTGATGACTCATAGTGCGCATTGGATTGCCGATGATCGATTTGCAAACGCCATACATGAATTTTTAAAACGCGAAATTCAAGGTGTTGACAATTACATGGAACACTTGGGTGAGCGCACGCCGTTTAAAAAAATAGAAAGCGACTTTAGCCGTGAGCCTTTTGGTAGTTAGCAATACCATCCATCACTTCTTGCTTGGCAGCTTCTGGGCCTTCCCATCCCAACACCTTGACCCATTTACCTACTTCTAAATCTTTGTAATGTTCAAAGAAATGCGCGATCGTTTTGAGTCGCATGGGGTTGAGGTCTTCGGGTTTTTGCCATTGGGTATAGATGGATAGGATTTTGTCAGTGGGGACAGCCAACACTTTGCCGTCCATGCCAGCCTCATCCTCCATTTTGAGAATGCCGATGGCCCTGCATGGAACAACTACACCAGGAATGAGTGGTACTGGTGTGATGACCAACACATCAACAGGATCGCCGTCACCGCTGATAGTTTTGGGGACATAACCGTAGTTGGTGGGGTAATGCATGGAAGTACTCATGAAGCGATCAACAAAAATAGCGCCTGTTTCTTTGTCGACTTCGTATTTGATGGGGTCGGCATTCATGGGGATTTCAATGATGACGTTGAAGGCTTCGGGCACATTTTTTCCGGGCGTGACGTTATCGAGTGACATGATGATGAATCGCTTTAAAAAAAGAAAAAGAATTGAAATCCTGCCGAACACAGGAAAACATGTACGTATTAACCCTTATTTTACTTGCAATAGGCTTGCACCATCAGGGAAAACCTGAGTTTTTTAGATTACAGTCCACGGGTTGGCCAATCGTGATCCGGCAGCAAAGACCGGATGGAGGAAGCAACGCAACGGAAGTGCCCTACTAACATCCGTGCGTGGGGCACATCTTTCAAGCGAAAACATCTCAAGGAGATTTTATGTCTGGCAACACAGCACTGTTATTTGTGCTCGCATGCGGAATCGTAGCCGTGATTTACGGCTTTTGGGCCCGCTCTTCAATCCTTTCACTCGACGCTGGTAATGCGCGCATGCAAGAAATTGCAGCTGCCATTCAACAGGGTGCGGCCGCCTATTTGGCGCGTCAGTACCAAACGATCGCCATCGTTGGTGTGATTTTGGCCATCCTTATTGGTCTCTTCCTAGGTTCACAAACAGCCATTGGCTTTGTTTTGGGTGCCGTTTTGTCGGGTGCTTGTGGTTTTATTGGTATGAACGTTTCTGTTCGCGCCAATGTCCGGACAGCTCAAGCGGCAACCAAAGGAATTGGCCCAGCCCTTGACGTTGCCTTCAAAGGTGGCGCAATCACGGGTATGTTGGTGGTAGGTTTGGGTCTATTAGGTGTTGGCTGCTTTTACTGGTTCCTTGTTGGAAACGGTAACCTCACACCCGATAAAAACTTGGCTCATTTGCTCAACCCATTGATGGGCTTTGCTTTTGGTTCATCACTCATTTCAATCTTTGCTCGTTTGGGCGGCGGTATCTTCACCAAGGGTGCAGACGTTGGGGCTGACTTAGTGGGTAAAGTTGAAGCAGGCATTCCTGAAGACGATCCACGCAATCCAGCTGTGATTGCTGACAACGTAGGTGACAACGTTGGCGATTGTGCAGGTATGGCCGCTGACTTGTTTGAAACTTATGCGGTGACCTTGATTGCAACCATGGTGTTGGGTGCATTGATGGTGGCTGCAGCACCAACACAAGCGGTTTTATATCCCTTGATGTTGGGCGGTGTTTCTATTCTTGCATCCATTGTGGGTTGCTTCTTTGTGAAAGCAACGCCTGGCATGAAAAACGTGATGCCCGCACTCTACAAAGGCTTGGCCGTTGCAGGCGTGTTGTCATTGATAGCGTTTTATTTTGTTACCAAAGCCATCATGCCTGATGATGCTTTAGGTGCAGGAACACAAATGCGTTTGTTTGGCGCGTGCGCTGTTGGTTTGCTATTAACAGCCGCTCTCGTTTGGATCACCGAATACTACACAGGTACGCAATACCCGCCTGTTCAACATATTGCACAAGCCTCCACAACAGGACACGGCACCAACATCATTGCGGGTTTGGGTGTATCCATGCGTTCAACTGCATGGCCTGTGCTCTTGGTTTGCGCTGCAATTTTGTCAGCGTATCAATTGGCTGAGTTGTATGGCATTGCGATTGCTGCAACAGCCATGTTGAGCATGGCAGGTATCGTGGTTGCACTCGATGCATACGGTCCTATCACTGACAACGCTGGTGGTATTGCTGAAATGGCCGAGTTACCCAAAGAAGTGCGTGATGTCACAGATCCATTGGATGCTGTAGGTAACACCACCAAAGCAGTGACCAAAGGTTATGCCATCGGTTCTGCTGGCTTGGCTGCATTGGTTTTATTTGCTGACTACACACACTCATTAGAAGGCAGAGGCATCAGCGTTGCTTTCAATTTGAGCGATCCTAAAGTGATTGTTGGTTTGTTCATCGGTGGATTGATTCCTTACCTCTTTGGCGCGATGGCCATGGAAGCCGTTGGCCGCGCTGCAGGTTCTGTGGTGGTTGAGGTTCGTCGCCAATTTGCCGATGGTGAAATCATGGCTGGCAAACGCAAGCCCGATTACAGTGCTGCAGTTGACATGCTTACTGCTGCTGCGATCAAAGAAATGATTGTTCCTTCACTTTTACCAGTGGTGGTTCCATTGATTGTGGGATTGACATTGGGCGCAGCAGCATTGGGCGGCTTGTTGATGGGTACCATCGTTACCGGTTTGTTTGTTGCTATTTCGATGTGTACTGGTGGCGGCGCATGGGATAACGCCAAGAAATACATCGAAGACGGGCATCACGGCGGCAAAGGCAGTGAAGCTCACAAAGCAGCCGTGACTGGCGACACCGTTGGCGATCCTTACAAAGATACGGCTGGTCCTGCTGTGAACCCGCTCATCAAGATCATCAACATCGTTGCATTGTTAATTGTTCCCTTGTTGCCCGGTGGCACCAGCACCAAAGCCGCATCGGCTCAAGTGGCGACTCCACCTGCAATCAGTGCACCTGCAGCCGCTGCGCCTGCGACTACACCCGTAGCACCGGCTGGTGACAAAAAATAAGTTTTAAATTACTTTGTTGAAAGACCCGCGTTAGCGGGTCTTTTTTTTTGCCATTGGTAAAAACAAGATATCCTCATTCAACAGAATGAGTCAAAATTGCAGCATCAGTTTAAAAACAGTCGCCTCTAAACACGGTTGACCTCATGGAGAACAGCATGCGAATGAACAATAAATCGGTTTTGGTTACCGGCTCTGGCGGTGGAATTGGTGAGGGTATTGCCAAACGATTGGCACAAGAAGGCGCCAAAGTCATGGTCAATGACATCGACGCCAAACGCGGACAAGCGGTTGCAGATGTAATCACAAAAGATGGGGGGCAAGCTTGGTTTTGTTTTGCCGATGTGACACGCGACGCCGATTGGAAACAAATGATTGCGTCATGCGTATCGCAAATGGGACGACTCGATGCGGTTGTTAACAATGCGGGATGGACGCACCGCAATCGACCTGCTCTTGAAGTATCCGAAGATGAATTCGATAAAGTTTACGCAATCAATATGAAGAGCATTTATTTATCGACGATTCACGCCGTGCCTGTATTTAAAAAACAAGGAGGAGGAAGTTTTGTCAATATTGCTTCCACCGCAGGCGTTCGCCCTCGCCCAGGACTCAGTTGGTACAACGGCAGCAAAGGTGCGGTCATCATCACGAGCAAATCATTGGCCGCAGAATACGGTCCCGACAATATTCGATTCAATTGCATCAACCCTGTTTTCAATCCTGACACGGGGTTGTCTGCAGAGTTTGCGGGTGGTCCAGTTGATGAAGCCAGGCGCGCCAAATTTATGGCGTCGATTCCTCTGGGTCGTTTTTCTACTGCTTTAGATGTCGCCAATGCGGTTCTTTATCTCACCAGCGATGAAGGTGCATTCATCAGTGGCGTATGCATTGAAGTGGACGGTGCACGTTGCGTTTAAGGTTTCTCTTGATCACGCCCATCCCTTGTGTTGCAGTGAGGCACAATTAAGCCATGTCTGAACGCATCATCCCCTTGGTTGACCAACGCTTGCAAGCGTTGCACGCGCGCGTGCCCGATCAAGCGATTGTGGCTAACGGAATACTACAAGATCAACTTGGACGACCGATGCGCGATTTACGCATCAGCGTCACTGATCGTTGTAACTTCCGATGCAACTATTGCATGCCCAAAGAAGTATTTGATAGCAACTACACCTATTTGCCACACAAAGACTTACTCACCTTCGAAGAAATCACGCGAGTGGCGCGCATCTCTGTTGCCCATGGTGTAAAAAAAATCAGATTCACAGGTGGTGAGCCACTGCTTAGAAAAAATTTAGAAATATTAATTGCGCAAATCGCACAATTACAAACGCCACATGGACAAGCGCTTGATCTCACACTCACCACCAATGGATCTTTACTGCAACGCAAAGCCCAAGCGCTAAAAGACGCGGGATTGCATCGCGTCACCATCAGTTTGGATGGATTGGATGATGCTGTTTTTCGTCAAATGAACGATGTGGATTTCCCTGTTGGTGATGTATTGCAAGGCATAGAAGCTGCGCGCAATGCAGGATTGGGATTAGACGCTCATGGCATGCACAGCGGTATCAAAATCAATATGGTGGTTAAGCGAAGTACCAATGTGCAAGAGATTTTGCCGATGGCGCAATTCTTTAGAGGTCGCGGCATGGTGTTGCGATTCATTGAATACATGGATGTGGGTGCGACCAATGGATGGTGCATGGATGAAGTTTTACCTTCCGCAGAAGTGTTAAAAATTTTGAAATCTAAATTTCAACTCGTGCCCTTGCAACCACTGGTTGAAGGTGAAACCGCCGAGCGTTGGGGTTATGCCAATGACAAAGGCGAACACGATCCGCAGTTGGGTGAAATTGGATTGATCAGCAGTGTGACGCAAGCGTTTTGCGGTGACTGCAATCGTGCTCGCTTATCTACTGAAGGAAAAATTTATTTGTGTTTGTTTGCAACCCAAGGCTTTGACTTGCGCACTTTACTGCGCAGTGATGCAAGCGACGCAGATATTGCATCGGCCATGGGTTGGGTGTGGCAACAACGCTCAGATCGCTATTCGCAGTTGCGCGGACAAAATCTTGCGCCAGCTACTAGCGACGGCGCAAGGCGAGTTGAGATGAGTTACATCGGTGGATGAATCATGAGTCAAGTTATTTCATCTCAAGACATCACCGCTGTGATTTTGGCCGGTGGTCGAGGCGCTCGCATGGGTGGTGTCGACAAAGGCTTGCAAAATTTCAAAGGCATGCCTCTCACATTGAATGCATTGATGCGCTTGTCGGGTCAAGTGGCCAATGTCATGATCAACGCCAATCGCAATTTATCGGCTTATGAATCTTTTGGTGCTGATGTTTGGCCCGATAGCATCACGGATTACGCTGGGCCCTTGGCTGGATTTTTAACGGGTCTTGAAAGATGCGAAACACCTTATCTTTTGACAGTGCCATGTGACA